>ENA-UERY01002117-UERY01002117.1-human-gut-metagenome-genome-assembly--contig:-NODE-2117-length-10410-cov-5.164425_pt1 | contig 10410 bp, 10 predicted proteins | sample MGYA00242989_ERZ507990 | MGnify/ENA primary metagenome ERZ507990 (study PRJEB26167, sample SAMN06115529) | human gut metagenome | host: Homo sapiens | place: China:Fujian | collected 2015-08-26...
TGTTATCTAAAAATTAAAGTATAAAAATGGATTGTTTGCAGATACCGCAAGGTAGTACATGCTGAGTGCAAAGATCACCGCAATTGCCAGCGTACCGAGCATCCCCCGCTTTATTCTTCCATAAATCACCGCCGGAACCGGAGTTGCAAAAAGAACTCCCATCGCCAGCAGGCTGTCATAATCTTTCAGATATTTGATGTAATCCATGGAATTGACCATGCCGGTATGTGCATTCACAAACGGAAACATACGTGTCAGATAAATTCCAAGCTGATGAATATCCGTGATCGTAAATGCCATCCATGTCACAGGCACAAACAGCAACAGATAGACATGTCCGATCACTTTGCTTTTCTGTAAAAACGGAAGCAAAAACAATTTTTCCAGAAATAAAGCCCCGAGCAGCATGCCGCCCCAGATCAGAAAATTATATCCTGCCCCATGCCACAGTGCCGTCAGTGTCCACACAGCAAAAAGGTTGAACATCGTCCGCAGTCTGCCTTTCCGGCTTCCTCCGAGCGGAATGTATACATAATCGCGGAACCACCGTCCCAGTGTAATGTGCCAGCGGCGCCAGAACTCCGTCACCGATTTTGAGATATATGGGAAACGGAAGTTTACCGGAATCTGGAATCCCAACATTTTTCCAAGTCCGACCGCCATCATCGAATATCCCGCAAAATCAAAATACAGCTCCATGGAATATGCGACCGCACCCAGCCACGCCAACGGCGTTGAGATACTGTTAAACCCGATTGTCTGCACGTTGTTCCACAACATTCCCACCCGGTCAGCGATAATGACTTTGGATCCGAGTCCGATCACAAGAATGCGGACGCCACTCTCAAAATTCCGTGCTGTCACCGTCCTTCTTTTCAGGCAGCTGCTCACCTCGGTATAGTTTACAATCGGTCCAGCGATCAGCTGTGGAAACATCGTCAGATAGGTTCCAAGGTTAACATAAGATTTTTCTGCCGGGACAATGCCACGGTACACATCGATCACATACGCTGCGATCTGGAAGGTGTAAAAACTGATCCCAAGCGGCAGCTTTGTGGTCAGACCGCTGTATTTAAAGAAAAAGAGCATTCCGAAATCGTAGCAAAGCGCCAGAACAAGCAGTACTGCCTGTCTTCTGCCTCTTCCATCCTCCGGTGTTTTATACATGCTGCGTGCGATCACATAGTTCACCGTGACTGACGCTAACAGCAACAGGACATACTGCGCCTCTCCATAGGTGTAGAAGGCAATGCTCCCCAAAAAGAGTACTGCGTTGCGGAACTTCTTCGGTGTGATAAAATATATGATTAAAAAAGCCGGCAGAAACCGGAACAAAAATTCAAAACTGCTAAATACCATACGTAATTCTTTCTCTCATTCTCCTGCTTGTGCTGCACGATCAACGTGCTTTTCTGCAGAAACTCTACCTGTTTTTCACAAAAAAATAACTGCCTGTTTTCTTTTTTTATTATATGCACAGACTGTTGTTATTATAGATGAAAAAAATAATGTCAAAAAAATTATATTAAAATTTTTCAAACATAATTCACAATACCAAAACATATTAAATACATATGGTGTTAAATTAAATATATTATCTGAATTAATGAACAAAATAAATTCTCTAGAATTAGAAAATGCTGGTTTTGATCAACTATCAAATTTATTTGGTGAATTTTTTGTTGAGCTTTTTCAGTTATTTTTCAAATTATATAAAGAAGATTGTGTGATAGAAAAATACGATAATTTATATTCACTCTGTTTTAATCTTGGAAAATGGATTTATATTATAGATGCCTATGAAGATTACAATGAAGATATGCAGAATGGAAATTTTAATTTATTACAAAATATAATGAAAGAAGATGATTCTGATAATAAATTAAATGCCCATAAAAAAATTGCAATGATAAATAAAATATTAATATTAAAAATGGAAAAATCATTTCATGAAATAACATGGAATAAATATAAGGAAATACTCTATAATATTGTTTCTTTAGGATGTACTAATACATATTTTAAAATATTACACGAAAAATATCCAGAAATTGAATCTATTATAAAAACAACTTTCTAAAAAATTTTATATAGTTTTTATTCATAACCTACTGTGTATGTAGAAAAGTGAAAGAAGCATAATCAAAATCAAGCCATTAGAATTTTGCCATGGATTTTATGGATTCGCAGTGAAGATGGCTGATTGTTTGAGCCCACGAAGCGGGGGGGGGGAGTTATCAGAGGAATCTTCGCGGATAAGCGATCCGTAAAATCCATGAGTAAAATTCTCTGGCTGATTTTGATCATGCTTCTTTCATTTTTCTACATATTCAATAGCCTATGGATAACAAACTATTCTACATTGCTTTTCGATATATCTCAGCAATTTCTTCCTGTGTAAATACAACCGGATTGTTCTGAATACTTGCCGCAGATACTTTCATACAGTTCTCTGCCATCCAAGGAATATCTTCTTCGGATAATCCAAGGTCAGATAGTGTACAAGCAAGGTCGATATCTTTTAACAGACTTCTTAATTTACCAGCAAGATCTTCTGCGGTAACCCCGCCAAAGATTCTTGCGATCTTAGCAAATTTGAAATGGTTTCCTTTATGGGATGCTTCTACAATTACTGGTGTTAATGCTGCAAGTCCTTGTCCGTGGACGATATCTTTTAGTCCGCTGGCTGGATGTTCCATTCCATGTGCCAGAGTGACACCTGCTGTATTAATAACCATTCCACCGATCGTTGATGCCAGTGTGATCTTCTCCCATGCTTCTTTGCCGCCTTCACCTTTATATACTTTAACAAGGTTTCCTGCGATCAGTTCCATCGCATATAAACTTAGGGCATCTGTAAATGGCTGTGCGATCTTTGATGTGTATGCTTCCATGCAGTGGCATAATGCGTCAAATCCAACAGATGCAAGTATATGTTTTGGCATTGTCATCATGCATTCTGGATCGACAATGGATACTTTTGCAACAATTGCATTACAACGTAAAGATTTCTTATCTCCATTTTTCGGATTTGTAAGAACTGCAAATCCATTTCCTTCGGATCCTGTTCCACATGTTGTAGGAATTAAGATCAATGGTAATGCTTTATCACTTTGTAATCTGTTATAAATGTAATCGTTGATATCACCGTCATTGATACTTAAGAATGCGATTGCTTTTGCACAGTCCATGATGCTTCCGCCACCGATTGCCACAACGACATCACATCCATTTGCCTTGGCAAAATCAGCGCCTTCCATCGCCGTTGTTGTTAATGGATTCTGTGCGACTTTATCAAATAATACATGATCAATTCCTGCTTTAGACAAGCTGTTTGCTACTTTATCATATAAACCAGATTTCTTTGCACTGCTTCTTCCAGTTACGATCAGTGCTTTCTTACCATATGGTTTTGTAAGCTCTCCTGTTTCTAAGACTTTACCACTTCCAAATGCAATATTGACTGGAAGGAAGTAGTTAAAATTAATTGCTGGCTGCACTTCTACTACATTTTCGGTAGCATTGACAGCTCCAAGTGCTTCTTCGAAAGTATGATCTTCTTCCACTGTTTCTTCTTCATCAACGGCAACATCGATGTGAGATCCAAATTTTTCTTTGTATTTTAATTTACATACAATGAAGAAGATAATTCCAAGAACAGCCCATCCACCAGCCATTGCCCATTCCTGTGGTACAAGATTTGACCCTGATCCTGGGATAATATACATCGCGACCATAAATCCTGACATTAAGACTGCCAATACACCAACAATCTTATAATGTTTTACTTTGTATGGACGTGCCATTTCTGGTGCTTTCTTTCTTAAGATGATGAAAGATAAGGAAACCATACAGTATGCAAGACAGCATCCAAAGTTACCTGCATCGACGATCCATACTAACATTTTACGTCCAAATAATGGAGCTAATATGGATAATCCACCGATCAAGTATAATGCATTCACTGGTGTTTTGTGTGTTTTATGTAATTTACGGAAAGTTCTTGGAATCATATAAGATTCAGCCATGGAATACATTGCACGGCTACCACCAATTAAAAAGGAGTTCCAACTTGTAACGATTCCACACATACCACCGACGATCAATACTTTTGACATGATACTGCTGTGAAATGCTTTTGCCATTGCATCAGCTGTAACAAGTCCTGATCCTGCCTGTGAAGATGAAATATCAGATGGACTCATAACATAACCAACACCTAAGATGATCAGCGCATAAAATGCAACTGCTAGTACGATAGATAAGATCATGATCATACCGATTTTTTTAAGCGGTACATTGATCTCTTCTGCTGCCTGTGGGATAACATCAAATCCAATAAAGAAGAATGGTGTCATAACCGCAACACTCATGATTGCTTTCATAGTAGTTGACGCACTATCTCCTGCAAATAATTGTGGTGTTAAATTGCTGGCATCTCCACTGACTACAGATGCTACGATCAGAAGGATTCCAACTCCACCGATGATCACTGTTAAAACTGTCTGTAAAGTTGCAGCTGTCTTCGCACCTTTGATATTGATAAATGTGATAAAGAATGCTACGATCATCGCAACTGCAAGCCATGATGCATAAATATCAAATCCTGCAACTGTATACAGATATCCTTTTAAGAATCCAGGATAAATATACGTGATAATTGTAGGAAGTGCACATGCTTCAAAACATACAACACTGACATATCCTAAAATGATCGCCCACGTACAGATAAATGAACCAACCGGTCCCATTGCCTTGTAACTAAATACATGTTCTCCTCCACACTGTGGCATTGCTGCAGTAAGTTCTGCATAAGTAAGTCCTACAAAGAATACCATGATACCACCGATCGCAAAACCGATGACAGCTCCTAAAACTCCGCCTCGACCGATCCAGTCTCCGGTTGAAACAACCCATCCCCAACCGATCATAGCACCAAATGCAATGACAAGAATGTCCCATGCACTAAATACTTTATCAAATTCTGATTTTTTCTTTTCCATTATATATCATTCCTTTCTTGCTTCACATTCTGTTTAAAGTTTCGAAAGAAAAAAGGCGCTAAAAGATCCTTATCTCTTAACGCCTTTGTTAGAATGTAAATGTATTTTAGTTTAGTTTTCAAATCGCAGGTCAATTAACTGCATGATATATTTTGCTGTTTTTTCAAGTCCAAGAATACTAGAATCGATCATCATATGTCTGGTACGACAATCTCTCATATCAGAGCTTGTCATATATTCATATCTAGACTTCAACATCCCATCATTATATTTTACAAGTTTTTGTGCTTCTTTTTGTGATACACCTTTTTGCTCCATGATATGTTTCACTTTATATTCTTCCGGTGCATATACAAAGATATTTAAGCAGTCATCCCTGTCTTTTAATATATAGTTACTACATCTTCCGATAATGACACAAGATGATTTTGCCGCCAGTTTATGAATAACCTCAAACTGTGTGTAAATAACACGGTTTGTAAGATTCGCATATCTTGGTCCAAAGGTTGTGTCAAATTCATATTTGACATTTTCTTCTCCAGAATCGGCTTTTTCTACCAGATCCCTGTCAACTCCAAGTTTCTCTACGACCTGATCTACTAAATCTCTGTCGTAAAATGGAATTCCAAGTGATTCGGCAACCATCTTTCCAATGTCCGGACCACCACTTCCGTATTCACATCCGATATTTACGATAAAATGTTTCATTTACATTCCTCCCTGATATTTTGATCTTTTTTCAAAGATATTATTTTATGCTAAGGATTCTACAGCCTCCTTCATGATCGCAAATGCTTTATCACATTCTTCTTCTGTTACGATCAATGGTGGGATTGTACGGATCACACTGCTTCCGATGGCTGTAACTAACAGTTTTCGATCAAAACATGCATGTTTAATATCAACTGCGTTTAATGTGTCATCAAATTCGATACCTGTTAATAATCCCTGGTGTCTGACCTCTTTTACATGAGGAAGTCCTTTTAATTTCTCAGCAAAGTAATCTCCAACTTTCTTTGCATTTCCAGCCAAGTCGCGATCGATCAGTTCATTAACTTCTGCTAATGCTGCTGCACAGCTGACTGGATGTCCACCAAATGTTGTTCCATGAGATCCTGGTGTAAATGCTTTAGCAACTTCTGCTGTTGCACAGATTGCTCCGATCGGCATTCCTCCACCTAAGCCTTTTGCCATGGATACGATGTCTGGTTTGATTCCATAGTTCATATAAGACATCACTGCACCTGTTCGACACCATCCTGTCTGAACTTCATCGATCAAGAGTAACATATCATTTTCATCACAAAATTCTCTTAATCCTTTCATGAATTCCTGTGTTGCTGGATGAACACCACCTTCACCCTGTACTGGCTCGATCATGATCGCGATCGTATTTTCTGTACATGCATCTTTAAATGCCTGAAGGCTATTATATGGTGCGTATGAGAATCCATAAGTCATTGGTCCAAATCCGACCTGACATCCATTTCCCGGCTGTCCTGTTGCTGACATTGCTCCGAATGTTCTTCCATGGAATCCCATCTTCGCTGTTACGATATGATAATGGTTTGGTCCGTATTTTTCGATTCCGTATTTACGAGCCATCTTGATCATTGCTTCATTTGCCTCTGTACCAGAGTTCTGATAGAAGATCTTATCCATTCCAATTGTTTCACATACTTTTTCAGCAAGCAGTGCCTGAGGAATTGTGTATGGATAGTTGAATGTATGCATGATGTCACCAACCTGATCTTTGACTGCTGCTACAACCTTTTCATTACAGCTTCCTGCGTTATTTACTGCGATTCCTGCATAGAAGTCGAGATATTCCTCACCATTTTCATCGTACATATACATATCTTTTGCTCTCTCTGCAAGGAAATCAAAACGTTCGTATGTCTCGATCATATATTTGTTTACTTTATCTTTAATATCCTGACTTGTTAATCCTGTATCTTTTAATCTCATATCTGCTTCCTCCTCATGATGTTATTGGTTATTTAACTTCTCTGGGCCAGATTTTGTTTATCTTTTTCATTGATAAACTTTAAATAATAAAAAGAAAAGCAAGGGAAACTTATCCTGTTGGTAAGCGCCCTTGCTTAATTTCTATCCTTTATTTTGTACAACTATACAATAACACTGGAGGATTGAATTGTCAATATATCTTTGTTGTTTTTTGAAATTTCTTTATTTTTATCTTTTATAATATATTTTATTATTATATTGTATATTTTTTCTTAGTGTTTTATTGTTTTTTAATTTTTTTGTAAAATATTATATATTACATCTGTCCATTATATTGAACATATCATTTTATCATCTTACTACTTCCGTATGATACTTACCGATAATCTACAAACACACAGATAAAACTTGTCTTTTGTTGTGTTTCATTTTTATAATTATGTTTTTTATCTGTTTCAAATCGATAGATTTCCCCTTTTGTGATCTTCTGAACATCTTCACCACACTCAATCGTAAGTTCTCCATCTGTAACTGAAAGATATTCTCTTGTCTTCTCTCCATGGCTGCCACTGATATATTTGCCCCCTGGTTCGATATCAATGCGGTAAATCTCTAATTGGTGATTATCTTCATATGGAAAACATGTCCATACTTTGTATTCACCGATCATTTCTTTTGTTGGTGTCATCTGATCTGGTGTTACAAGGCAGGATTCCATTGGCGGAGCATCAATTAATTCTTGGAATTCGATTCTTAATCCGCTTGTAATCTTTCCTAAAACACCTAACGATGGATTTGCTGTTCCCTTCTCGATCTGAGCTAGCATGCTTTTGCTGACTCCTGTTTGTTCTGATAGTACATCAAGACTCATGCCCTTGGAAGTTCGAATTCTTTTTAGGTTGACAGCTACATTGTGAGATAGGTATGATTGATAATCCATAGAAGACTCCTTTTTGCTTTTATTATCAGTTTCTTCATTTCTGCGTGTTCTAATGCAAGTATTATTACTATCCTTATGTTATCTGCAATACTGCTTTAATGCAAGCATGATTTTTTACATAACCATTCCTTGAATTTATTCTTGTTTATGCAACTATTTGTGGATTTTTATTTAATGGTGCATATTCCGAATATATCTCTGGCTCATCCAAAATAACTATTTGAACACCTTCTTCGCATAACGCTTGCAATGTTCCTGGTAGACATCTTGCTTCATTTATTGTTTTGCATCTATATGCTATACAGCCTTGTTGATCAAAAATCTTTGCTATAACATAAATTGCCTTATCCATTTTTAACTTCTTTCTATTTGTTTTAAAATATGTCTTCCCCATGTGCTTGCTCTGTTGTCAATATAAAATGCTCCATAAGACCATGTTTTGTAGAACTAAGTGAATCTTTCATCATCTTCCTCCGTCCGCTTCTTCGGTCCCCTAATGTGACATTTATGGGAACTTCTTCTGGCTTTTTTATTCAAATGACATTCCATTTCTTTTTGAATCCATGTCATAATTACATCTACAAGATATTCCTGCTGTACTTGGCTTAGTTCTTTTCTCGGTTGCATTTTATGCTGCTGGAATCTTATTTAACATATTAACCTTATCTATGAATTCTTTCATATCTTCAATATACTCATAAGGTGCATATTCTGAATATATATCCGGATCATCTAAAATAACAATCTGTACTCCTTCAGCTCTTAATGCTTCTAAAGTTCCTGGCAAACATCTTGCCTCATTAAGTGTTTTGCATCTATATGCTATACATCCTTGTTGATCAAAAATTTTCGCTACTACATATATTGATTTATCAATCATTTCTTTTTTCCTCCATTTCTTTTAAATTTTAGACGAAATCCTAATATGTCATTAAAACATTGTTTAAACCCTCCACCTGTTTTAAGAGTCTTTTCATACTTCCTTTTAATAGAATCTTCACTTTTAAAACGAGATCCAATAAGATTTTCTTGAAATATTGTATCTATATAGCTTGCCCTATATTTTTCTATATCATCTAAAACTTTTTTTACATCCTCTACTGGAGTAGCTCCATCTATAAGCCAAGAGCCCTCTCCTCTAGCTATTATCTGTTCATCAAAATTTTGATGTACTATATCTCCCATAAGAGTATTAACTACATCATTTAAAGTAATCAATCCCACTACTAATCCATATTCATTTAAAATTATAGCAAAGTCATCTCTTGCTTCGTTAAATCTATCTAAGGCTTCTGATAAAGTCAAAGTATTTGGAATTACTAAAAGATTTTTATTATAAATCCCTTTAATATTTTTTAATCCCTCTACTTCCCCATTTAATATTTTAGGTAAAATATCTTTAGAGCTTACATATCCCAATATTGAATCTATATCATTTTCACAAACTAAAAATTTTGAGTGAGGGTTATTAGCTATTTTATCCTTTATACTCTCCTCTTCCTCATTTATAGTTAAATATACTATACTATCTCTAGTTGTCATTATAGAGGATACCCATCTTGACTCCAATTCAAAAATATTTTCTATAAGTGAGTGTTCTTTTTTCTGTACTACTCCTGCTTCTGCTCCAGCATCTACCATAGCAAAAATATCATCATATGTAATACTCTCTTCTCTTACCAAAGGAATTCCAAAAAGCTTAAAAATAAAATTTGCTGTCCCATTAAAAATTAAGATAAGAGGTTTTACTATCTTTATCAATACACTCATAGGAGCAACTATCACTGTGGATATTTTCTCTGGTGATACCATTGCCATACGTCTTGGCACTAAATCTGCAAACTCTATAAAAAATCCTGTTATCAATAGAAAAGATATCACTTCCCCTATAAATTTAGAATTTGATGAAAGTGCTGGGATATACCCTTGGATAAAACTCTCTATATATGGTGCTGCTATTCCATCTCCCACTATACCTGCTAATATAGATACAGCATTTGTCCCTATCTGTACAGCTGTAAAAAAATCTCCAGATGCACGTTGTATCTTCATTACCTTTAAAGCGTTTTTACTTCCCTCATCTGCCATCACTTGTAATTTTAATTTTCTAGCAGAAGCGAGAGATATTTCACTTATTGAGAGGAACATACAAATCCCCATCAATATTATTATCAAAAAAATTCTCATTCCTATACTCATATTACTCTCCTTCTCTAATAAAATTTAAATTTTTAATATTTCACTTTAGAGGAGAGAGGTCACTGTTACAATTAAAATATGGTTTATCTTCATAAATTTCTCCTTACTCTCTATAAAAAAAATATTTTTTATGCTACAATACTTCTGTAATATAATTATAACATATTTTAAAAAAACTTGCATTGAATTTAAGGAGGTTTGATGTCGTATTTAGAGATTTTAGGAATGATAGGATTGGGGCTTGGGTGTGGCCTAAGTAAATTAGGAATACCAGCTGCTTTAGTATTTTCTCCTATCTTA
>ENA-UERY01002119-UERY01002119.1-human-gut-metagenome-genome-assembly--contig:-NODE-2119-length-10406-cov-3.560461_pt1 | contig 10406 bp, 10 predicted proteins | sample MGYA00242989_ERZ507990 | MGnify/ENA primary metagenome ERZ507990 (study PRJEB26167, sample SAMN06115529) | human gut metagenome | host: Homo sapiens | place: China:Fujian | collected 2015-08-26...
TTCTTCATAAAAGCTTTTTCAAAGTTTTTTCCTATCCCCACGAATACAAAAAACAGAAAAAATCTTTGCTCAAACGGCTCTGAAAAAACTGTAACCAAACTTCAAAACCTGATATTATTTTACCGCATCTCACGCAAAAAACAAGCACTTTTTTCCAGTGAAGCGTGGGGCACATTTTGTCTTTGTGTGCATTTTGCATATCAAAACCACAAAATAGCACGATTTTATATAACAATTTTACAACACCCAAAAACACGCAGCAGACAAATGTCCTTCCCATAAAACAATGCAGTTTGACGCAAACAGTCCATCCGGATATTGATTCCACCTGTTAAATTGCACAAAAAAACTGCATCTTCCATCGACTTTTGACATTTCTTCTTTTTTTCTAAATTTGTAATTTTTTTCCAATTACCAATTTGTGCAAAATAAACAACAAATCCCCTTCCATATTTCTATCAGAAATGTTATTTTCTTCCAGTTTATGCATTATAATATTCATGCTAATAAACTATTTTTTATCGCATGCATCTGTCCACAAGCAAAAGAACACCCCCTGCGCTTTCGCACAGAGGGTGTGAATTTTATACGTGGGTCATGCTCAATATGAAATTGGATTCTTTCCTGAAGGGAAGATTATTTGTCCAGCTGAGGAGCAACGTCATCCATCCATTTCATCAGACCGCCCATTTCTGCATTCTTATCCCATACATATTTCTTTGTTTCGGAAGCGATAACACCGCTCAGACCAATCAAAGCTACGCAGTTGGGGAATGCCATACAAGCGTTCAGTACGTCAGCAATGTTCCAAACTACATCCAGTGCAGATACACAGCCTACCAGTACAACAAATGTCCAAACAACACGGAAAGGCATGATGGACTTAACACCTACCAGATATACCCAACATCTTTCACCATAGTAGGACCAACCCAGAATTGTGGACCATGCGAATGTCAGCAGACCGAATGTCAGAACTGCGGGACCGATTACGGGAATCGCATTGAAGGCGCCTGCTGTCATCTGCGCACCTACCAGACCTTCCATACCTACGGGGTCCTTGATGATGGAGGATACCAGAACCAGACCTGTCAGCAAGCAAACTACGATTGTATCCCAGAATACACCGGACATGGAAATCAGAGCCTGTCTGGAAGGGTTTCTTGTAGCTGCACATGCGTCAACGATAGGAGCAGAGCCCAGACCGGATTCATTTGTGAACAGACCACGGGATACGCCGGCACGGATACAAGCTACTAATGTTGCACCAACAAAGCCGCCGCCTGCTGCTGCAGGGTTGAATGCGCCTTTTACGATTGCTGCGAAAGCTGCGGGAATATGAGCACCATTGATTACGCAGATTACGATACAACCTACGATGTACAGACCTGCCATCAGAGGAATCAGCTTTTCACATACCTTGGAGATGGACTTAACGCCGCCCAGGATAACCAGACCTGTGATAACCATCAGAACGATACCTGTTGCGATTTTAGGAATGCCGAATGTACCGTTCATGGATTCTGCAATGGAGTTTGCCTGTGTCATGTTACCGATACCGAAGCAAGCGATACCTGTAAAGATTGCGAACAGGACACCCAGCCATTTATGACCCAGACCTCTTTCCAGAGCGTACATGGGGCCACCGATGAAAGAGCCATCTTTTGCTTTTACACGGTATTTAACTGCCAGAGTTGCTTCACCGAATTTTGTTGCCATACCCAGCAGACCTGTGAACCACATCCAGAATACAGCACCGGGGCCACCAATACCGATTGCAGTTGCAACACCTACGATATTACCGGTACCGATAGTAGCTGCAAGAGCTGTTGCCAGAGCTGCGAAGCCGCCGATATCACCGGATGCCTCCGCATCGGGTGTTACGGAAAGTTTGATACCTGTAAAGGTCTTTCTCTGAATCCCTTTTGTTCTGATTGTTAACAGCACATGTGTACCAATCAGCAGACACAGCATAATAGGTCCCCACAAGAAATCCTTGATGGACAGCACTACGTTGTTAAAAGTTTCCATTTACAATTCCCTCCCAAAAAATGTAATTGATTATAAGTGCAATAAAATTGCTATTGAAATCTTAACAGTTTCTTTATTCTCTCTTAACGCATTCTTTATATCATGGCTAAAAAAATTTTCCGTCCCCACGAAAACGGATACTACGTTGCAATTGAATCTATGAAACCTGTCTTTCGATTTCTGCTTTTTCAGTGTACGCGATTTTCCCTGTAAATTCAAGCATTTTTTTATATCGCAAAAATTAGAAAAAAGCTTCATTTTATTGATTTTACACAGAACCTTCGACAAATTATCACAAAAAAATCATGGAAAACGCACTGTGCTATTGCTCAGTGACAAATGTACTTTTTAACTATATCTTAACAACATCTTTACACCTTTTTGCGATACCCATCGGTAAATCTGCATAAAAAATCATCATTTTTTTAAATTTTTGCAGTATTTTCTCCATTTTTAATTAGTTTACATAACGCAATAATTGTATTTTGTCATTTTGTACAAAAAAAGAGACACTAAAATAGTGTCTCTCCGCCTGCAAAATTCTGTTTTCAGCTTAAACTATTCAGTGGCAGTGACCGCCGCAGTGATGGTCATGCTCGCTACAGTTTTCATGATCGTGGTCATGGTGATGGGTACATTCTACCGCTGCATTGTATTCCAATGTACCGTCCACATACGCCTGCGCCTTCTCATCCGCATTGCCGCTCACACCGCCGCGCAGTTCGATGCCCTTCTGCGCCAGTGCAGCCTTTGCACCGCCGCCGATACCGCCGCAGATGAGCACAGTTACACCATTCAGCAGCAGAAAATCCGCCAGCATGCTGTGTCCACTGCCCATTGTGGGAACAATCTCGCTGTCCACAATCTTTTTATCCTCTACGGTGTAGAATTTAAATTCCTTTGTATGCCCAAAGTGCTGGAATACTTCGCCATTTTCGTAGGTCACTGCAATTTTTGTTTTCATTTTATTCTCTCCCCTGTTTTTATTATCTCATTTTTTCCAGAAAATCTACCATAGGATCCAGCCATTCGCCTTCGTATTCCTCTGCCGCACCTCTGTCGCATTTTGCTGCAATCGCAGGGTCAATGGGCAGCTTGCAGACAACGGGAATATTGTGCTTTGCCGCAATCGCTTCAATCTGGCTTTCCCCGAAAATATGATGGATACCGCCGCAATCGGGACATTTAAAGTAGGACATATTTTCCACGATACCCAGAATGGGCACATTCATCATTTCCGCCATTTTTACAGCCTTATCCACAATCATGCCAACCAGTTCCTGCGGAGAAGTTACAATAATAATGCCGTCAATCGCGATAGACTGGAAAACAGTCAGCGGAACATCCCCTGTGCCGGGTGGCATATCGATGAACATATAGTCCACATCCCCCCAAACAACATCCTTCCAAAACTGCTTTACGGTTTCCGCAATAACCGGCCCTCTCCAGACTACGGGGTCTGTGTCATTATCCAAAAGCAGATTAACAGACATCATCTCGATGCCCTTTTTGGATTCGCAGGGCAGAATCCCCATCTGTGTGCCATACGCCTTTTCTGTCACACCAAATGCCTTAGGGATGGAAGGGCCTGTGATATCCGCATCCAGAATAGCTGTTTTTTTGCCCCTTCTGTTTGTCAGAACCGCCATAGTAGAGGTTACCATGGATTTCCCAACGCCGCCTTTCCCGCTGACAACAGCAATCACCTTTTTGATTTTGCTGTGTTCATTGGGGGGTACCAAAAAATCTGCCGGTTTTCTGCTGCTGCAGTCAGAAGAACAGCTGCCGCAGTTGTGAGAACAATTTTCACTCATCAAATTCATCTCCTAAATTTCTCTTATTCTTTTCATCCTTCATTTCCTTCCGGCAAAGCTGTCCGCATTTTCGTCCGCAGCCGGCATTTTCCCGTTCGCAAATGTCAATATCTCCGCCTTCGATAAAAAGCATCTTCCCATTTACCAACGCATCCGCCAGCTTCCGCCGTGCATCGTTATAAATGCCCTGCACCGTGGTTCTGGCAATGCCCATCTGCGCGGCACATTCCTCCTGCGTATAGCCTGCCAAATCAATCAGACGGATCGTCTCGTATTCATCCACCGCCATGATGATGCGTTCCTCGCAAAGCTGGCTGCCCATAGGCGCAAAGCTGTTTGTTCGGGGCATCCCACAGACGCGTCTGCACTTTCTTGGTCTTGCCATAGAAACGCCTCCTTATTTTTGACATATACCGCTTTCTCCAGTATACACTTATTCTGACATATGTCAATATTATAATTAAAAAAAGTCGTATGTATCTTTTTACATACGACCTTCTCTCTTTTTCTGATCCGCTTTATTCTTCCTCGTGTCCGTAATTTTTCAGCAAAAGCCCGATTCCCATAAGCACCGCAAACAAAATCAGATAGTAAAGCACTGCCTTTCTGAGAGATACAATCGCCGCCAGAACCATAAAGGCACTCGCAATTACCCCCAAAGCAGGCACCACTACGCGATAAAAGAAGCCAAGCTCCTTTTCTTTTTTCATCTGCATCACGAAAATGGGAATATACATCGCATAAATCGTTACGATGGGTAATTCAGAGCTATCGAAGCAAAAGGGTCCGAACCAGGGCTTTGGTGCCAGATTCGCACCATAAAAATACGTCAGCCAGAGCATCGCCATCATCAAACCAATCAGCGCAGAGTTTGTCGGCATTTTCGTCACTGTATCTACTACCTTGAACACCTGCGGACGAGGCCCTTCATCCCTGACACCCATGGCATAAAACGCTCTGGTACACGCCATCATCAGCCCGTTCAACGTGCCCAGACAAGAAATGACAACAAAAATGAACAGCAGTGTACCGCCAAGCTGCGTGAACACGGTTTCAAACGCAATCCGCGCACCCGTTTCGCCGCCTGCCATCATGACCTCATTTTTGACTGCGCCAGCCAGCCCGATATAATACAGAATATAAACCAGAACCACAAAGGCAGATCCGAAAATCAGCGCCAAGGGCAGGTTTTTCTTCGCATCCTTCAATTCCGCGTTGATGGAGGTTGCACAAATCCAGCCCTCATACGCAAAGCAGGTGCCTACCACTGCCGTAAAAAGAGGATTTTTACTCGTAAAGGTATGCACTGCCGTTGTTGTAAAATTCTCTACCAGAATCCCGTTTTTCAAGCCGAAAATCGTCCCGAAAATCGCCATCAAAAATAAAGGAATCAGCTTTGCCGCCGTTGTGGTCACCTGCAGTCTGCCTGCCAGCTTCGGCGCAAGCGCATTGATGACATAGCTGCCCACCAGAAACAGCCCTGATAACGTCATAACCTGCGGCCCGACGATTTCCCAGCCCATCAGAACGCCGAAATATCTTGCCGCTACCCACGCCACAACGGATGTCATGGCAGGGAAATAAATCACCGCCGCAAACCATGCAAAAAAATAGGCATATCTTCCCCCTACCAGAACCTCTGCATAATCCACAACGCCGCTGACCTTTTCATGCTTTGTTGCCATCAGCGCAAAATTATACGCGCACAGAATCATCACCAAACCGCCCAAAAGCCACGCCAAAATTCCTAAGGAAAGGTTGCCGCCAGTTGCCGTCAGCACCTTTTCCGCTTTAAAAAATACACCACTGCCGATAACAATCCCAACTACCATGGCAATCGCCGTCAGCAAGCCGTATCTTTTTTCCAAACCGTTATCCATATTGCTTTTTCCTCTCCTGTTTCTTTCACACTCACACGCATATCCGCACCAACGCAGTTATGCTTTGCATTATAAAAGTACCATTTTTTCCCAGAAAAAGCAACTAATTCTTAGAAAACTCATCTTTCTTTTTTCCCCAAGAACACAAAAAAACCCTTCCTTCGTCAGGAAAAGGGTTTTTAGATGTGTCCCAATAAGGAGCCTTGCATTTATACAAGCCTGATTTTATCTCTCGTGATTTCCTGCAAGCTTTTGCAGCTTGTCATCGTCATGGCATCCTTCAGCTCCGCTTTCAGCTTTTCCGTATACAGCTGCACGCCTTCCGCACCACCGCCGTAAGCCGCAATTACATAGGGTCTGCCAATCAGCACCGCATCCGCGCCAAGGGCAAGCATTTTAAACACATCATCCCCCGTGCGCACACCACCATCTACAAATATTTTTGTATCCGTGCCGACTACCGCACGAATTTCAGGCAGCACCTCTGCTGTCGAAAGCCCATGATCCATCACTCTGCCGCCATGGTTGGAAACCACAATCGCATACGCACCCGCTCTGACCGCCTTTTGCGCCGCTTCCGCCGTCATAATACCCTTTACGATAAACGGCAAATCGGTTGCCGCGGCAATCTCTCGCAGCTCCTCCTCCGTTTTCAGCAGCATAGGCGGATTCGCCAGACCTGCATGGGGCAGACCTGCGCTATCAATATCCATGGCAAAGGCAAACGGATGCACCGCCTCGACCTCTTTCAGCCGTTTCTTCACCACATCGACCGCCCAAGGCTTCAGAGTAGGAATCCCCCAGCCGCCATTCTCCCGAATTGCCTCCAGCGGCTCATAAAAATTTTCCGCCTTAGGGCCGCCGCCGCCAAACGCCAAAATCCCTGCCGCCTTTGCGCCGAGCATCACCGCATCGCAATACAGCCTGTCAGTCATATCTTCTGTATAGGTATACGGAATCAAGCCGATGGGCGCAACGAAAATCGGCGCAGCAAAGGTTTTCCCAAAGAGTGAAATTTCCATATTTCGTTCCTGATTGCCGCCTGTGACATCCATTTCCAGCTTCACATGCTCCCCAAGCCATGCCACGTTCCGCTGAAAGGTGCGAGAAGCCCCCTTCCCGGCAGGTCCCGGCATCACGCCCTTGCAGGCAATGCCGTTACATTCGGGGCAAACCCTGCATCTGGGTGCCATTCTTTTTCTTGCGTTTTCCAGAACCTCCTGATAGGTCATGTTCTTCCCCTCCTAAAAAACTTCCAAACTCTTTCTCTGTCTTTTTCAAATTCCATCAAATTCCGTCTGGGCAAATCATAGCACATCTTTCCCCTCCTGCAAACAGAAATTTGCTTTTCTTTCGATAAAATGCTACACTGATAAAAACCGAACCGAAAGGAGCAACTTCATGCTGATTTATATTATTCTGATGCTTGCGCTTGCCTATTTTTTTCAAAAGGAAGGGCAGAAGCTTTTAGCGGGAAAATCCAAGCTTCTGGCGGAATTCTGTCAGGATGCCTACGCAACAAAAACCGCCCTCAGCACCCTGCGGATTCTTTGTCTGTCCTCTGCTGTCAGCGGCTTCTGGATGCTGATTGCCTTCCTTCTTTTCAAAACCGTCCATAAATTTCTCACGCCCTTTGTCCTGCTTTCCATCCTTTGCTACAGCATCGGATTCATCCTTGCCATGCTGCGGCTCAGAAAGCTGTAAACAAAAACCGAAAGAATCTCTTCCTTAAAATAAAATAGAAATTCTTTAGGTGTGTCCCAGTAAGAAAACATGAAGAAAATGAAATAGCTGAAAGCCTGCGGATACAAGGAAGTTTCCCGCAGGCATCCTTTGACTTAGGCTGTCAAGGGGAACTGACGCAGTAGCCGTAGCTTTCAGCATTTCAGAATTTATGGTTTCTTATCTGGGCGCACCTTTCAGGGCATCTTTTTTTATGTCTTGTGGCTTTACAGTCACACTTTGTCCCGTTTTTCATAATATATAGAAAAAAGGGGGCGAGGGGAATGCTGAAGGAACGCATCCGCACAGATTGCGGCAACGGGGATAACTGCTCACAGGTGATTCTGCGCGCAGTGGCAGAGGAATATGGCATTTCCCTGTCGGAGGAGCTGTTCTGCGCCTGCCGCGGCATCCATGGCGGCTTTGGCATCAATGGGATGTGCAGTGGGATTGTTGCAGGGGTGATGGCGCTTGGGCTTTTGTGCGAGGAGGAGGAGTTGAAGCTGAAACGGATTCTGTTTCTTCTTCGGGTACAGAATCGATTCGGCAGTCTGGATTGCTGCACGCTTTCGGCTCTGGGCGCGGATTGCAGCGGCGTTTTGGAGGAAATCGGGGGAATTTTACAGGAGGTGATAGAAGAATAAAGGGCAGAAAGCAAAGTCAGCTTCTTCCTGGTTTCTTATTGGAACACATGCAAGGATAGTATTGCTTTTTATTCTTTACACAGAGGCGAAAGCCTATATTTTTTTGCAGATGCAATCGTATTTTTGAAGCTTCTGTGTTACAATGATTCTCACGGAGGGATTACCATGAAACTGATTGCACCTGAGTATTATACAAAATTTCACTGTATTGCCGATAAATGCAGGCACAGCTGCTGTGTCGGCTGGGAGATTGCGATAGATCCCGATAAGCTTGTGTATTATCGCAGTATTGAGGGAGAGTTTGGCGCTCGCCTGCAAAAGGGCATTGCGGAAGCGGATGATGCGGCGCAGTTTATCTTAGATGATGAGGAGCGCTGTCCCTTTCTGAACCGAACAGGCTTATGCGATATGATTACGGCCTTGGGGGAGGATGCGCTTTGCCAGATTTGCCGCGACCATCCCCGTTTTCGTAATTTTTACGCCGACCGAACGGAAATCGGTTTGGGGCTTTGCTGTGAAGCGGCAGGAGAACTGATTTTGTCGCAGCAGGAGAAGCTGACGCTTATCACACTTGAGGATGACGGCGCGGCAGATTTGCCGGATATTGCAGACGAATCCCTGCTTGCGTGGCGAGAGGAGCTCTTTGCTCTTGCGCAGGACAGAAGCAAGCCAATCGAACTGCGCGCCGCGGAAATTTTGCAGACGGCGGGGCGGACGCTTTCCCATTATTCGTGGGCAGAATGGGCGGAGATTTATCTGGAGTTAGAGCGTTTGGAGCCAAGCTGGACAGACCGCCTTCTGGAGCTGAAGGAAACCGATTTGACGGGGATTTCCCTGCCGGATGCGATGGCGTGGGAGCCTGCGTTGGAGCAGCTTCTGGTGTATTTTCTCTATCGGCAGATGCCCCTTGCGCTGGATGATGGAGAATATGAGGGAAGAGCCGCCTTTGCTGTGCTGAGCTTTGCCATAATTCGCAGGCTTTTATTGGTGCATTTTGCATTGCACGGCAGCGTTGTTTTGGCGGATTTGATTGAAATTGCAAGGCAATATTCCGCAGAAATCGAATATTCGGATGAAAATGTTGAAATTTTGTTATACAGAATACAGGAAGTATTGTAAAGAAAGTCGCCTTTTGGCGGCTTTTTTTGCGTTTTCGATGTACAGATGTAGAGAATTGTCGGGTTTTGTTTGCAGGGCGAGGACTTTTCATGCTATAATATTACCTATTATACTTTATTAAAGAGGCGCTTTATTTTGTGATTTTGCAAAGTGATTCTCGAAACGGAAAAAGAGGAGGAAAGGAAAGAAAAATGAGTTCCAAAGACTGTAGCGTAAACAACATTTATCAATTAGAGGGCAGGGTGCCTTTGCTGAAAGCCATTCCCTTTGGCTTACAGCATATTCTGGCAATGTTCGTTGCCAATCTGACCCCGATTACTATTATTGCGGCGGCAGGAGGGCTTTCTCAGGCGGAGATTGCAGTGCTTCTGCAAAATGCAATGTTTATTGCCGGGATTGCAACGCTGATTCAGCTGTATCCCGTCTGGAAGGTCGGATCGGGTCTGCCAATCGTTATGGGGGTCAGCTTCACCTTTGTAACGGTTTTATGTACGGTTGCGTCTAATTATGGGTATCCCTCGGTTGTCGGGGCGGTGCTTGTCGGCGGTCTTTTTGAAGGCACACTGGGGCTTCTGGCAAAATATTGGAGAAAGCTGATTGCACCTGTGGTTGCGGCATCTGTTGTTATCGCAATCGGGATGTCCCTGTTTTCTGTTGGCGCAAGATCCTTTGGCGGCGGTTATGCAGAGGATTTTGGATCTGCGCAGAATCTTCTGTTGGGGACGATTACGCTTGTGGTCTGTCTTGGCTGGAACTGCTTTGCAAAGGGTTATCTGAAGCAGCTTTCCGTTCTGGTGGGACTGCTTGCTATGTAGTGGCAATCCTTATGAGGAAGGTGGATTTGTCCGTTATTTTTGCAGGCGGCTTTGTCTCCCTGCCGAAGCTGATGCCCTATAAGCCGGAATTCCATGCGGGTGCGATTCTTTCTGTCTGTATTATTTTTCTGGTTTCCGCAGCGGAAACGATTGGGGATACCACAGCCATGGTTGCGACAGGGCTGAACAGAGAAATCGAGAGCAAGGAAATTTCCGGCTCTCTGGCGTGTGATGGCTATGCGTCCTCGTTGTCCTCTTTGGTAGGCTGCCCTCCTGTGACATCCTTTTCCCAGAACGTCGGGCTGCTGGCAATGACGAAGGTAGTCAATAAATTTACGATTATGACAGGTGCAGGCTGCATGATTCTGGCAGGGCTTCTGC
>ENA-UERY01002121-UERY01002121.1-human-gut-metagenome-genome-assembly--contig:-NODE-2121-length-10389-cov-3.137704_pt1 | contig 10389 bp, 9 predicted proteins | sample MGYA00242989_ERZ507990 | MGnify/ENA primary metagenome ERZ507990 (study PRJEB26167, sample SAMN06115529) | human gut metagenome | host: Homo sapiens | place: China:Fujian | collected 2015-08-26...
TTCTAATACTAAAGCATCCAGCTCACTATTACAAATTATAAACTCTATATCCTCAATATTTTTTACTAATTCCCTTGTTTTTTCACTTTCATGTTCCCTGTTAAAATAAGAAGAAACTCTATTTTTTAAGTTTTTAGCCTTTCCTACATAGATAACTTTACTATTTTTTTTCATTAAATATACCCCAGGATTTTCTGGAATATCTAATTTTTTTATATCAAAAATTTCTACCAATTTCCTCTCTCTTTCTCTCTATGATTTACATAGACATTAAGATTCTCAATCTCTGATAACTCTTTATATATTAACTCAGCAAAAGTTACAGAACGATGCTTTCCTCCACTGCAACCTATTCCTATTGTAAGATGTTTCTTTCCCTCTTTTATATAATGAGGTATTAAGAAATCAAACATATCCATTAATTTTTTAAAAAATTCTTGTTATATATCAAAACTCATTATCAGATACCTCTTTATCCAGCCCACTTTTAGGTTTTAATTCATCTATATAATAAGGATTTGGTAAAAATCTTACATCAAAAACTAAATCTACATCAATAGGAATACCATATTTAAATCCAAAAGATTGAACATGAATATTTATATCTTTTATATCTACATCTAAACCTAAAACTGTTTTTAATTTTTCTGTCAATTCTTTTGGTTTATCAAAACTTGTATCAATTATTCCAGTAGATAACTCCTTTACATCTGCCATTATTTCTCTTTCTTTTCTAATACTTTGAAGTAAAGTTTTCTCTTCTACTGGGTGTCTTCTCCTAGTAAGATTATATCTATTTAAAATTACTTCTTTAGATGCTTGTAAAAATATAATTGAACATATTACATCTGGGTTACCTCTCAAGTCTTTTAAAAAATTTGTAAACTCTTCTATTTTTTTAAAAGAACGTATATCCATACCAAGAGCTATCTTTTCAATTGATGAACTTATAAATGGAATACCTATCTCACAAGGTAAATTATCTACTGTATAATACCCCATATCTTCAAGTACATTTAAAGCTGTTGTTTTTCCACTACCACTTAACCCTGTTACAATTACTATTTTTTTCTTACTCATCTCTTCACCTGACTTCTATATAATCTTTCCTCTTTTATATTATATCATACTTATAATATTTTTTGCTATTGACTTTTTTATATCTTTATTCTAAAATCTAGCTGTAAAACAACAATTTTTAACTTACTATTACCAGTTCAAATTTTCTTATAAATAGAAAAATTGAGCTTTTTTAATATCTTTTAAGGAGTGATTTTTTATGACAGCAAAAGAATTTTGTACTTGTACTGACCACAAATGCCCACTTAATCCTATTAATCACGATAGAGGATGTGAGCTATGTGTAAAAAAATGTTTACAGCTTAATGAAATACCTTCGTGCTTTTTCAAAAAAATATCTTTGGAAAAACCAGAAAATAATATCTATACTTTCCAAAGCTTTGCAGATTTTGTAAATAAATATTCTAAATAATAAAAAATAAAGGAGAAATTATACTTTAATTAAGATAACTTTCTCCTTTAATCATTTTATAATATATGAGTAAGTGGCATTAAAATTATTCCAATAAAAGTAGAAATAAGAGCTGTCCTAATATATCCATACTGTCTTGAACTTGGAATAAGCTCTTCTATTGCAATATATAACATTATTCCTGAAATAACTGAAAAAATTGCCCCAAGTGAAAAATCATTTATATAAGGTTTTAAAATTAAAAAAGCTAAAAGAGCTCCTATAGGTTCAGCTATTCCAGATAAAAAAGTATATTTAAAAGCTTTTCCTATACTTCCAGTAGAAAAATAGATTGGTATAGCCACAGAAATTCCTTCAGGTATATTGTGCATAGCTATAGCTAAAGTAATAGATAGTCCCAATGCTAAGTTATCATAACCAGCCATAAATGTAGCTATCCCTTCTGGAAAATTATGTAACCCTATAGCTAAAGTTGACACAAATCCTACTCTAAATAGATTTTGATGCTTATAATCTTCCCCTTGTTGCTCTTCAATATGAGGTACAAATCTATCAAGTCCTCCAGCTATAACTACTCCAAGTAACAAAAATATTGTACTTAAAATTATCCCTATTTTTTCTCCAGAATAACTTTGCAAAAGCTCATTAGCGTTGGGCAATAAATCAGTAAAAGATACACTTATCATCATTCCACCAGCGAACCCCAATGAAGCACTAACTAATTTTTCACTTCTCTGTTTCACAATAAAAACAACTAATGTCCCTATTAAAGTTGACATTCCTGCTATAAAAGATAGAATCAAAGCCCTTACACTATTATCATCAAACATAGATTTCCTCCTATTCTAACATCTCATAATTTGTGGCTATCATCGGCATTTTTAAAACATCTAACATTTTTTCCAAAAGTACCCCTTCTTTTTTAGGATATTTGAATCCATAACTAGCCATTATACATTGTGTTATAAATTGAACTCCTCTCTCTATTGCCATTGGTAAACTATCACCTTGAAGTAAACTTCCTATTACTACACTTGTATATGCATCTCCAGTTCCAGGATATGAAGCTGGGATATATCTACAACTTACTCTCCAAAAAACATCATTCTCTCTATCATATGCTACCACACTTGTTTTTTTATCCATCTTATTTTCTTCAATTTCTGGAACACTTGTTGCTATTACAATCTTAGGTCCCATATTTGATAATTCTTTTAAATACTCTTTTACTTTTTCTATATCTATATTTTTATCATACTCTTTTCCTAATAAATACATTACTTCAGTAAAATTAGGTGTTATTATATCAGCTTTTTTTATAAGATTTCTCATTCCTACTACCATTTCATTATCCATAGTACTATATAATTTCCCATTATCTCCCATTACTGGATCAACAACTATAAACTTAGACTTTTTCCCAAAATAATCTATAAAATCTGCTACTATTTCTATTTGTTTAGGAGATCCTAAAAATCCAGAGTAAATACCAAACTGGCGCATATAAAAGTGAGCTTCATAACCATTGACGCCATATAATCAGTTAAATCTATAAAACTATATCCTTCAAATCCTCCAGTATGTGTAGATAAAATAGCAGTAGGTACTGGACAAACCTGTACTTTCATATTTGATAAAATTGGTATAATTGTCGTTAATGATGCTCTTCCATATCCTGATAAATCATGTATTGCTGCAACTTTTTTTACTAAACTTTCCATTTTTCCTCCAAAAAACTCTTTCTATTTAATCATACTTTACCATATTTCTGTACTTTAAGCAACTTATTTATCATAATCTCTATTTATGGTTGTTTTCTATATATTTTTCTGGTATCATATATAATAAATATATTTGGAGGTAAAACAATGTATGATATCTACGACTATCCACTATATAGACCACCCAGTGAAGCTCATAGCCTTATTTTGCAAATCACTTTAGGTTGTTCTCATAATAAATGTACATTTTGTAATATGTATAAAGATAAAAAATTTAGAATTAAAACTCTTGATGAGATAAAAGAAGAAATAGATTTTTTTAGAGCTCAAATAAAGTATGTCCGTAGAATTTTCCTTGCTGATGGGGATGATCTTATAATCAAAACCTCTACTCTTTTAGAAATTTTAAATTATTTAAATGAAAAATTTCCAGAAAAAGAAAGAGTTTCTATATATGCTAGCCCCAAATCTCTTATGCTAAAAACACCTGAAGAGTTAAGGACACTTAAAAAAGCTGGAATAGAATTAGTATATATTGGTCTTGAAAGTGGTGATAATGAGGTTCTTACTAATGTAAATAAAGGAAGTACAGTTGAAAATTTTATAGTTGGAGTTAAAAAAGCTAAAGAAGTTGGATTTCAAACTTCAATAACAGTTATAGCTGGCTTAGCTGGAAAAAACAAAGATGCTAGTAAAAAACACGCTCTTAAAACAGCTTATGCTATTCAAGAGGTTTCTCCAACATATTTGGGAATACTTTGTTTAAATATTCTTCCAAATACTATATTGGCTAAACAAGCTGAAAAAGGAAAATTTATAGAAGCTTCTAGTTATGAAATAATTAATGAAATAAAAATAATGATTGAAAATTTAAACATTTCTAAAAATTCTCCTCTTATATTAAGAGCTAACCATATATCAAATTATTTAAACCTTCAAGGTACACTTCCTGAAGATAAAGAAAAAATTTTATCTAATATTAATTATGTTTTAAAAAATAATAATGTGATAGAGAGAGTTCAACGTAATTCACTATAAATTTAATTTTTATACTTCTCTACATATCTAAATACATCTTTCATCTTAAATATTAAGATAAAAGATGTATTTTTATTTTAAAAAACTCTATAATTAATTTAAATTACTAGCATAGAAAATAAAAAAGAAAAAAGACCGACACTAAGTGTCGGTCTTCTATGTAATGATTTTATTTTTTAACAGTATAACAGTTTACTATTATTTTTTCTCAGCAGAGAAGTCCATAGCAGCAAGTCTGTTGTATTGTCTCCATCTTCTTTGAGCTTCTGCTTTATTTCTCTCATAAAGATCTTTAGCTTCAGCTGGGTTAGCTTTAGAAAGAGTAGCATATCTTACTTCTCCTAATAAGTACTCTTCATATTTATCCCAGTTAGGCTCTTTACAATCGATTTGAAGTGGGTTTTTACCTTCTGCTTCTAATGCAGGGTTATATCTGAATATTGGCCAGTATCCACACTCAGTAGCCATCTTCATTTCGTTTTGAACTTTAGCCATTCCTTTCTTTAATCCGTGGTTGATACATGGAGCATATGCGATGATTAAAGATGGTCCATTATAAGCTTCAGCTTCTTTTAATGCTTTTAAGTATTGTTGTTGGTTTGCACCCATACATACTTGAGCTACATAGATATGTCCATAAGACATAGCTATTGCAGCAAGGTCTTTCTTCTTAACTGATTTTCCTGCAGCTGCGAATTTTGCAATTGCTCCTGTAGGAGTTGATTTAGAAGCTTGTCCTCCAGTATTTGAGTAAACCTCTGTATCTAGAACTACAACGTTGATATCCTCTTTAGAAGCTAGAACGTGGTCAACTCCACCATAACCGATGTCGTAAGCCCATCCGTCTCCTCCGAATATCCATTGAGATTTCTTAGCTAAGTATTGTTTTAAGCTTAAGATTTCTTTACATACTGCACAGTCTTTTCCTTCTAAAGCAGCAACTATCTTATCAGATACTTCTCTTGATTTAGCAGCAAATGATCTGTTTTCAATCCATTCTTTGAATAACTCAGCAACTTCTGCTGGAACTTTATCCATATTTTCTTCCATTATATTTTGAAGTCTATCTCTCATAGTTTCTACAGCAACGTGCATTCCCATTCCGTACTCAGCGTTGTCTTCGAATAGAGATGATCCCCATGATGGTCCATGTCCATCTTTATTAGTTGTATATGGAGTAGCTGGTGCAGATCCACTGTATATTGAAGAACATCCAGTAGCGTTAGCTATCATCATTCTTTCTCCAAATAATTGAGTTATAGTTTTTAAGTATGGAGTTTCTCCACATCCTGGACATGCTCCGTGGAACTCGAATAATGGTTGAGAGAATTGAGATCCTTTTACAGTATCTTTAGACATTAAGTCGCTTCTATACTCAACATGGTTGAATAAGTAATCAGCTTTCTTGTCTTCTTGTTTCTCTAATGATTCTCCGATTGTTACCATTACTAATGCTTTCTCTTTAGCTGGACATACGTTAGCACAAGATCCACATCCTGTACAGTCTAAAGTAGAAACTTGCATTCTATATTGTAATCCTTCTAATCCTTTTCCAACTGGTTTAATAGTTGTTAACTCAACTGGAGATGCAGCTTTTTCTTCTTCAGTCATTAAGAATGGTCTGATTACTGCATGTGGACATACATATGAACATTGGTTACATTGGATACAGTTTTCAGCTTTCCACTCAGGAACGTGAACTGCAATTCCTCTCTTTTCGAAAGCAGAAGTTCCGTTTTCGAAAGTTCCATCTTCATATCCGTTGAAAGCAGAAACTGGTAAATCGTATCCTTTAATTGCGTTGATAGGTTTAGCAATTCTTTCTACGAATAACTCAGTTTTTGATTTTTCGTGTCCACATCCACATGAACAACACTCTTCAGCTGGTTTTAATTCTTCAACTGGTAAGTCAGCCCAAGCTGGATCTACTGGTACTTCGATTAATCCTTCTGCTCCTTTATCAATAGCGTTGTAGTTCATTTGAACTATATCGTCACCTTTTTTAGCATAAGACTTTTTAGCATAGTCTTTCATGTATTGTTGAGCTTCTTCAAATGGAATAATGTCAGCTAGTTTAAAGAAAGCAGCTTGCATTATTGTATTTGTTCTTTGTCCTAATCCAATTTCTTCAGCTAATTTAGTAGCGTTGATTATGAATAATCTAGCTCCGTTTTTAGCTAAGTCTCTCTTAACTTTGTTAGGTATTTGTTTTACAGCTTCTTCAGCATCCCAAATACAGTTAACTAGTAAAGAACCACCTTTTCTGATTCCTGAAGTCATATCATATTGGTGTAAGTAAGCTGGTACTGAACATGCTACGAAATGTGGGTTAGAAATTAAGTAGCTTGCTTTAATAGGAGATTTTCCAAATCTTAAATGAGATCTAGTAACTCCTCCTGATTTTTTAGAGTCATATGCGAAATATCCTTGTGCATATAAATCTGTTTTATCTCCGATGATTTTTATTGAGTTTTTATTAGCTCCAACTGTTCCGTCAGCTCCTAATCCGAAGAATAGACATTCTTTTACATCGTCACCAGTTACAGTTACAGGTGCTCCTACTTCTAGTGAAGTAAATGTAACGTCATCTACTATTCCTACTGTGAATCTATCTTTTGGTTGGTCTAATTTTAAGTTATCAAATACAGCTATTACATGAGCTGGAGTTGTATCTTTTGAAGATAGTCCATATCTTCCTCCAACTATTACTGGAGCATTTTCTCTTCCATAGAATAGAGATTGAATATCAAGTAATAATGGCTCTCCTTGTGATCCAGGCTCTTTTGTTCTATCAAGAACTGCGATTTTCTTAACTGTTGATGGGAATACATCAAAGAAGTATTTAGCAGAGAATGGTCTGTATAAGTGTACAGATAAGATTCCTACTTTTTCCCCTTTAGCATTTAAGTAATCTATTGTTTCTTCTGATATAGGACAAATTGATCCCATAGCTACGATTATTCTATCAGCATCTGGTGCTCCATAGTAGTTGAAAGGTTTGTAATCTCTTCCAGTTACTTTAGAGATTTCTGCCATGTAGTGAGCTACTACATCTGGTACTACATCATAGAATTTGTTTTGAGCTTCTCTTGTTTGGAAATAAACGTCATCGTTTTCTGCAGTTCCTCTTGTTACTGGGTGCTCTGGGTTAAGAGCTCTTTCTCTGAAAGCTTGTACAGCGTCCATATCAATTAAGTTTTTGAATACTTCATAATCCATTACTTCTACTTTTTGAATTTCATGAGAAGTTCTGAATCCATCAAAGAAGTGTAAGAAAGGTACTCTTGTTTTGATAGCTGCTAAGTGAGCTACTCCTGCAAGGTCCATAACTTCTTGAACTGAGTTAGTTGCTAACATAGCAAATCCAGTTTGTCTAGCTGCATAAATATCTTGGTGGTCTCCGAAGATAGATAGAGCTTGAGCAGATAGTGCTCTTGCTGATACGTGTATTACTCCTGGTAATAACTCTCCAGCTATTTTGTACATGTTAGGTATTTTTAATAATAACCCTTGTGATGCTGTATAAGTTGTTGTTAATGCTCCAGCTTGTAAAGAACCGTGTACAGTTCCTGCTGCTCCAGCCTCTGATTGCATTTCTACAACTTTAACTGGTACTCCAAATATGTTTTTCATTCCTTTTGAAGCCCATTCATCAGTATACTCAGCCATTGGTGATGATGGAGTGATAGGATAAATTCCAGCTACTTCAGTAAACGCATATGAAGCGTATGCTGCAGCTTGGTTTCCATCCATTGTCTGCATTTTTTTAACCATTACAATTCCTCCTATAAATCTTTTATGAAAGTATTTTTTAAATTTACTTCTACTATATTATTTTAATTGATATTTAAAATTTGTCAATAATTATTTAATATTTTTTTTAAATTTTTGAATTTATTTTCCTGTAACTATTCTATAAGTATCTCTTGCGATTACTAACTCTTCATTTGTAGGGATTTTATAAATTAATACTTTAGAATCTTCAGTAGATAATTTTACATTTCCTTTTTGTCTTACTGAATTTACAGCTTTGTCTAATTTAGCCCCTAAGAACTCTAATCCTTCGATTACACCTGCTCTAATTCCTGCTGCATTTTCTCCGATTCCTCCAGCAAAACAGATAGCGTCTACTCCACCCATAGCTGCTGCATAAGCCCCTACATAAGATTTTATTCTGTAGATAAACATTTCTTCTGCTAACTTAGCTCTTTCATCTCCTTCAGCTACTCCATTTTCCATATCTCTACAGTCAGAAGATTTTCCGAAAATTCCAAGAATTCCAGATTGTTTATTTAATCTATTATCCATTTCTTTATCAGATAATCCTCTTTTATTTTTGATAAATAAAACAGCTGCTGGATCAATATCTCCACATCTAGTTCCCATCATTAATCCTTGTAATGGAGTTAATCCCATTGAAGTATCTATTGATTTTCCATCTAATACTGCTGATACAGAAGCTCCATTTCCTAAATGACATACAATAATTTTTGAGTGCTCAGGATTTCCCATAATTTCTCTCATAGTTTCTGAAACATATAAGTGAGATGTTCCGTGGAATCCATATTTTCTAACTTTTAATTCACTATAATCCTCATATGGTAATGCATACATAAATGCTTTTGCAGGCATAGTTTGATGGAAAGCAGTATCAAATACTCCTACATTAGGCTTTCCTGGCATTAATGCCATACAAGTTCTAACTCCCATTAAGTTAGCTGGATTGTGTAAAGGTGCTAATTCATTATTAGCCTCTACAGCAGCCATTGCTTCTTCAGTTAATAATACTGAACTAGCAAAAGTTTCTCCTCCATGAACCATTCTATGTCCTATAGCTTCTACTTCATCTACTGAAGCTATTACTCCATGCTCTTTATCAGTTATCGCATTTATAACTAACTCTAAAGCCTCTTTATGAGTAGGCATTGGTTTTTCTATTTTTACTTCGTAATCTTTAGCTGGTACTTCATATTCCATTCTAGAACCATCTATTCCTATTCTTTCACAAAGTCCTTTTGCAAAAACTTCTCTTGTTTCTGGATTCATTAATTGATATTTTAATGATGAACTTCCACAGTTAATTACTAAAACTTTCATTATTATCTCCTTAAAATAAATTTTTTATTATTCTGCTGCTTGAACTGCTGTTATTGCTACTAGGTTTACAATGTCATCCACTGAACATCCTCTTGATAAGTCATTAATAGGAGCTGCTAAACCTTGAATTAATGGACCATATGCATTAGCTCCTGCTAATCTTTGTACTAATTTATATCCAATATTTCCAGCTGCTAAGTTAGGGAATATTAAAATATTAGCATTTCCTGCAACTTTAGACTCTGGACATTTTTTCATAGCTACTGACTTAACTATAGCAGCGTCTGCTTGAACTTCTGCTGTATAGTGGAATTTTACATTTCTTTCTTCTAATATTTTTCCAGCTTCAATTACTACATCGATATCTGGGTGATGTGCTGAACCTTTTGTAGAGAAAGTCATTAACGCTACTTTACCTTCCATTCCAACTACATTGTGAGCAGTTACTACTGAAGCTTCAGCTATATCAGCTAATTGTTCTGCTGTAGGTACAGGAATTACTGAACAGTCTCCAAATAATAATACATCTCCATAAGTATCTTGTCTTTCTGTTAATTCCATTACAAATACTGATGATACAGTTTTTATTCCTGGTCTAGTTCCTATTATTTGTAATCCTGCTCTTAATACATCAGCTGTTGGAGAATCAGAACCAGATACCATTGCATCTGCATCTTTCATCTTAACCATCATTGCACCATAGAAGTTAGGGTCATTTAATAAAATTTCTCTAGCTTGCTCTATTGTCATTCCTTTTTTAGCTCTTAACTCTGCTAATTTTGCTGCATAAGTTTCTAGTTTTGGAGGATTTTTAGCTTCTATAACTTCTACTCCTCTTAAACTAATACCTAAGTCATTAGCTATTCTTTCCATGTCTTCTCTGTGTCCTAAAACAATTGGTCTTGCAACTCCTAACTCAACTATTTTAGCTGCAGCTGTAATTACTCTTTCATCTGTTCCTTCTGGTAATACAACAGATTTTTGTACTTCTCTTGCCTTTTCTCTAATTTTTACTAAAAAACTCAAAACACTCACTTCCTT
>ENA-UERY01002125-UERY01002125.1-human-gut-metagenome-genome-assembly--contig:-NODE-2125-length-10381-cov-4.154212_pt1 | contig 10381 bp, 10 predicted proteins | sample MGYA00242989_ERZ507990 | MGnify/ENA primary metagenome ERZ507990 (study PRJEB26167, sample SAMN06115529) | human gut metagenome | host: Homo sapiens | place: China:Fujian | collected 2015-08-26...
ATCGAACCGGCGCATTGCAAATCCCATGAGTCCGAAGAAGAACATCAGTCCGACATCAAACAGGCGGTTGTTGCACGCAAAGGAACCGATCACGCAGAGACTCGTTACCACCGGGATCATGATGTTCTTCGGGATCGTGATGACCTTACAGATTTTCGGTGCGACTAAAAGTCCTAAAAGCAAAAGTGCAAAGCATGCGATAATTCCGGCAATCACGATCGAGTAGAATGACTCCTTATTCTGTGTGATGAATAACGGTCCCGGCTGTAAACCATGAACATAGAATACAGAAAGAATGATCGCCGTGACCGCATCGCCCGGAACCGCAAGTGTCAGCATCGGGATCAGCGCACCGCCGATGCAGGCGTTGTTGGAGGACTCACTCGCCACGATTCCTTCGACCGCGCCTTCTCCGAACGGAACCTCCGGATCTTTCACGAGGCGTTTTGCCTCATTATAGGCGATAAAGGATGCCACCGGTCCGCCGGCTCCCGGAAGAGCTCCGACTAAAAGACCGATCGTCGATGTATATAAGGAAAGTTTCCAGCTCTTTAAGATCTCTTTCAAGCTGACTTTCGTCTTTTCCATTGCAAGGACGTTCTGCTCCTGCTTCATGTTGTATACAACAGAGAGAACTTCCGCGAATCCAAAGAAGCCGACGAGTGCCGGTACCGTGCTGACGCCGCCGGTAAGGTTCTGGATCCCGAAGGTCAGACGTTTTGTTCCCATTAACGGGTCAAGTCCGATCATGCTGATCACGAGACCGATCATAACACTGATCAGGCCCTTCGCATAGTTCTTCGTGCTGACGGATCCGACCGTCGCAAGTCCGAACAGAGCTAACAGGAAATAGTCCATTTTTGTAAATTTGATCGCAACTCTGGAGACCGGCTCTGCGAGAAGTCCGAGTGCCAGAAGTCCAAATAAGCTTCCGATGAAGGAATAGATCGTTGCGGTAAACAGCGCTTTGTAGGACTGTCCCTTTTTCGACATCGGATATCCGTCAAGCGTTGTTACAACAGAGGACGGAGCGCCCGGAATGTTGATCAGGATCGCCGATACCGCGCCGGAGAATACTCCGACTACATATACGCCCATGATCATCGCAAGGGCGTCTGAATGTTCCCAGGTATAAGTAATGGATACAAGAAGCGCTGTCGCCATGGACACGGAAAGTCCCGGGATCGCGCCTACGAACAGACCAGCCACAGAACCAAGGAGAACCATGAGGATAAACCGCGGGTCGACCACGGATAGCATCTGTAACATTTTCCCTTTCTCCTTTCTATGGCAGAAGCACATGTAAGAATGTGCGGAATGCAAGGCTTAAAAATAATGTAGTTCCGATCGGTACAAATACAAGAACCGGGATCTTTCTGACGCCCATGAAGGTCATCATGGCGATCAGGAACACGATGGTCACAACTTCAAATGTTGAAAATGTGTACGCAAAAGATAAAATTCCGATGGTCACATACGGAACTTTTATAAAAGCAAGTGCTGCATAGTAGAGCACACAGAGGATCAGCGCGATCACGACCCAGCGCCGCTTTTCTGTTTTTTCTGCTTTTGACACCTTCTTGTCATTCGGAACCGCGGCTTCTTTTTTCATTGCCGTAACTCCCTCTCCGACGATCCATAAGGATAGACCGATCATGGCAAGCGCCACGATGAGCGGAAACAGATACGGGGACTGCACCCAGCTCTTGTTAAATCCCTTTGCGTAGGATGAAAGAGAATACGAGAGCAGCACAAGGCCGCTCCCGCAAAATACAATTCCTTCGACGATCAGCGAATGAATTTTATTCTTCATTGATTATTCTCCAATTCTCTTGATGCCGAACTCTTCCGGACTCTTTTCAGCAACACCGTTGTCATACTGTAACCAGCAGATAACAGATTTCCAGTTGTCGTAGAATGCCTGGATGGAAGCGTCATCTGTATACTCTTTGTATACCGGATCAGCTGCATTCTGCTCTACGAACTCTGTCCACTCCGGATCAGCAAATACTTTCTGGGATGCTGCCTTTAATACATCGACAACCTCCTGCGGAGTATCGTTGTTTACAACGAAGGAAAGAAGTGTGTACGGGATATTTAAGTACTTCTCAGCTTCCGGAACTGTCTCTGTGAATGCCGGGATATCCGGGTAAGCGTCCATTCTCTTGTCAGAGAATACTGCTAACGGTTTTACGTCGCCGCTCTCGATATAGCCGCCGAGTGTGGAGATGTTCGGGTTTGTAAAGTCAACCTGTCCGCCGATAACTCCGAGAAGTGCGTCATTACCGGAATCAAAGCTTGTCATTGCTACTTCATAGCCGAGCTTCTTTAATACGAGACCCTGGTTGTGTCCGCTTCCTCCAGGACCGGAGTGGGACATTGTGATCTTGCCCGGGTTTGCCTTGATATCGTCAAGAAGCTCTTCCAGTGTGTTGTACTTGGAATCTTTGCCAACTACGAGAACCTTCGGATCGCCGACTAACGGGGAGATAACGGTGAAGTCATCATATCCAAGGTCACAGATGTTCATGGTTCTGTAGGTTCCCATTGTCTCTGCACAAACAAGAAGTGTGTAACCGTCGGACGGCTGCTCTTTTACGAACTGGCTGCCGATGGATCCGGATGCACCGCCCTGGTTGGTAACCGTGATCGGCTGTCCTAAATACTTCTCAAGCAGAACTGCCAGCTTTCTGCCCCATGTATCGGTTGTTCCGCCTGCGCCGTAAGGGATGATCATTGTGATCGGCTTTGTCGGATAATCAGCAGTTGCAACGAGATCGCCGGCTGCCTCTGCGGTTGTGTCTGCTGCTGTTGTTTCTGCTGCTGCGGTTGTCTCAGTCTTGGAAGATGTTGAGACGCTGCATGCAGTCAGGGACATGCACATCATAGCTGCTGCCATGCCCAGTGCGATCATTTTTTTCATTGTGGTACTCTCCTCTTTTTTAGTTTTTGCTTCCGCCATCAAATTCATAACCCCGTGCTGACGCACTCACTGCCTGAATTTACAGGCTTTTTGTTTGTTAATGGCAAAAGAAAAATGAAGCTCTGTCAAGCAGCTGCTTATTTTTCTTTTGTGCTCATTATAACACACTGTTTTTTCAGATTCAATACAAAAACTTTTCCACTTTAAAGTTTTTATGCGTATATCACATTAAATTGTTAAGTCTTACGCCAGTCCCTGGATCAGGATCACCAGGATCAGGACCGGGAGAATATAGCGGAAATAGATCTTTACCCACTTCGCTTCCGGCATCTTAAGTCCCGTTCCATGGTTCGCTTCCGCAAGATACTTATCGTATCCCCAGCCCCACTTGCTCACGCAGAACAGAAGATAGACCAGAGATCCCAGCGGAAGGAGCAGGTTGCTGACCAGGAAATCCTCAGAGTCCAGGACATCTCTCGCACCGATAATGTGCAGACTGCTCCACACATTATATCCGAATACGCAAGGCAGGCTTGCGATCAATACAAAAATACAATTTAATATAGAAGCTTTCTTTCTGCTCCATCCAAAGTTGTCCATGCAGCTGGAGATCAGGTTCTCAAACACAGCAATGACTGTGGAAAAGCTCGCCGCCGACATGAATAAGAAGAACAGCATTCCCCATATCCGTCCGCCTGCCATGTTGGCAAACACATTCGGCAGAGTGATGAAGATCAGCTGCGGACCTGCATCCGGCTGTACCCCGAATGAAAAGCAGGCCGGGAAGATAATGAGTCCGGCGGAAAGCGCTACCAGCGTGTCGAGACCGCAGATCCGGACCGCTTCGCCCGCAAGTGTGTGGTCCTCGGACATATAACTTCCAAAGATCTCCATCGCCGCGATGCCAAGACTCAATGTAAAGAATGACTGGTTCATGGCGCCCATGATCACGGAGCCGAGTCCGACGTCCGCCGCACGCTTAATATCCGGAAGAAGGTAGAAGCTGAGTCCCTCTTTCGCTCCCGGAAGGATCAGGCTGTGTCCGGCCAGCACAAGGATCAGGACGAGCAGAGCTGCCATCATCCATTTTGTGATCTTTTCAAGTCCGTTCTGAAGTCCCCTGCTGCAGATAAAGAATCCGGCAATGACTGTTACTGCCATCCAGAGACCCATCTCGCCGGGATTGCCGAGCATTTCCCCAAATACTCCTGCCACCTGGTCTGCATCCATTCCGGTGAAAGTTCCTGTCGCAAACTTTACAAAGTAGCTGAGCATCCAGCCGGAAACCGTCGTGTAATACATCATCAGAAGATAACAGCCGATCATACAGAACCATCCGTGTACATGCCACCGGCTTCCCGGCTTTTCAAGTGCCTTGTAAGCACCGACAGCACTCTTTCGTCCCGCACGACCAACCGCAAGTTCCATTGTAAGGACCGGAACGCCCATACAGAGTAAAAACAGCAGATAGAACAGGACGAATACTCCGCCGCCGTTCTGTCCCGCCACATACGGGAACCGCCATACGTTTCCGATTCCGATCGCGCAGCCCGCGCTCACCAGTAAAAATCCCAGGCGCGAACCAAAATTTTCTCGTTTCATGATATAACTCCCCTTTTCCATCTCCTGTCGGCTTTTATGCCGTCAGGGGTTCTTGACGCCGATGATGCTTCGCAGCCCGAATCGGCAAAATCCGCAGCCCCGACGTCAGTAACCTTATGATACTGCCCGATAAAAGGATTTGCAACCGCGCTTTTTGTATGGTATCATAAGGAAAACTTATGCTATGTAGAAATCATCGATCATTTTCATCAAACATGTGGAATTTATGTATATTCTTCAGGCGATACAGATTTTTTTGAGAGGAAGTTTCCGTTATGAATACAAACCAGCTCCGATATTTCGTGGCTGCCGCCGAGTGCCGCAGCTTCACGAAAGCAGCCGATCAGTTTTATATTACGCAGACCGCGATCACCCAGCAGATCCATGCCCTGGAGGACAGTCTCGGCGTCCCGCTCTTCGACAGGACAAGCCGTCCGATCACACTGACTCCCGCAGGAAGCGCCTTTTTGAACGATGCCAGATCCATCCTCGACCGGATCGACCAGGCGGTAAACAGGATCCAGGAGGTTTCTACCGGCATGGTCGGTACACTCCGCATCGGATACACGAAAGGGTTTGAGCGGAGCAATTTTTCCAGCTCGCTGCGTTTCTTCCATAATAAATATCCGAATATTCTCGTCTCCTGCTACCGTCGGAACACAGATCTTCTCGCCGCAGGGCTCCTGAAGGATGAATACGATATTATTTTTACATGGGACAGTACCGAGCTTGTAAAGAATGATTCCATCGAATACCGGCTGATCGAGCGGAGTCCGCTCATGGTTGCGGTCTACGGCAGCCATCCGTTTGCCGGGCGGTCATCTCTGCGCCGCACGGAGCTTCACGGGGAACGTCTCCTGTTTATGACCCCATCCAGCACCGGCGATTCCGTCAGTGATCTGCGTTTTTACGAGATGTACGAGCGAGCCGGCTACCACCCGGATATCTTTTTCCGGTCCAACGACGTCGAGAGTATCCTCATGATGGTGTCCGCCGAAGAGGGGATCTCGATCATCCCGGCTTACGTCACTCAGAAACTGACGAACGCCGATAACCTCGTCTTTATTCCGTTGATCGGCGAGGAGGAAGTCGTCGAGATCATCGCCGCCTGGAAGAAAGCGTCCGGGAATCTGGCTCTTCAGCAGTTTCTGGGACATCATCCACTTCTGAAGGCGGAATAGCTGCTGCAGTGCTGACTCATAAGTTGCGTTTCCTCTGTTTTTATGGTATTTTATATGTGTTTTTACTGATTTTACGGTCAATCTGCATTTTCACATGAGCGGTTTGGAAATTATGAGATCTGCTGAAGTGATATGTTCTTATATAATGAAAGGATTCGATATGACAAAAAACTGTCCCATTATTTTATGCGGCTTTACAAGCAGCGGAAAGACCACCATCGGAAAGCTGCTCTCCGAACGTCTTGGACTTCCATTTTACGATACTGACCAGATGCTGATCGAACATTATCAGATGACGATCCCGGAAATCTTTGCCAAAGGCGGCGAAACACTTTTCCGCGATTATGAACACGAGATCGCCCGCCGGGTATGCACACTTGGTCCATCCGTCGTCTCCACCGGCGGCGGCATGCTGACCTTTGACCGGAATGGCGAGATTCTCGCCAAAAACGGAATGATCTTCTACATTGACCGCCCATTTGAGGACTGCTATTCCAATCTTGCACAGCATCCGGAGCGGCCGTTGTTTAAGAATCATACAAAAAAAGAAGTTCAGGATATGTACCTCATTCGCCGTGATCTTTACCGCAAATATGCGAAATTTGATATTAAAAACACGGGTACGGCAGGCGAAGCGGCTGAAAAAATCCGAGATTTGTTAAAATAAGAAACAAAGAAGGAGGATCCGGGGTAATTCCGGATTCTCCTTCTTTTTCCGCTCAGAACAAGTGAAAACACGCTTCGCGAGTTTCCCCTTGCTATCGATATTTTTATTCAGCGCCCATAGCCTTCTTGACTGTATCGTAAAGGCCATCGCTCCAGCCAAACTCAGATCCTAAATCGTAGAACGGCTGTGCTTTCTCCTTGAATGCCTTTAATACGTCCTCGGACGGGTCTACAACGGTTACTCCCTCATCTTTCATCTTCTGGAGATAATCTGCATCCGCTGCCTGCTGAACTTCATTATTGTATTCTCCTGCTTCCTTGAAGGAATCGAGAACCCAGCCCTGCTGTTCATCCGTCAGACCATGGAACCAATCTGCAGATACAACCCATGTTGTGAAGTTCTTTACATGTCCATCAAGGATTAAATACTTAGCAACTTCGTGAAGTTTTCTTCCGTACAGAGTTGCAAGCGGGTTCTCCGCACCATCGATCGTCTTTGTCTGAAGAGCCTGATAAACATCGCCAAGTGCCATACCTGTGGAAGTTGCTCCTAAAACATCAAAACCCTTGGACTGAATTTCGTTGGATGGTACACGGATCTTAAGTCCCTTTAAATCATCGACGGTATTGACCGGAACAGTTGTCAGAGTATGACGCTCTCCATAGATCCAGTTGGAGGCAACCAGCTTCAGACCTTTTTCTTCCAGCTTATCGCACTGCTCTTTGTACCAGTCGGATTCGATCAATGTCCAGCACTGATCCCAGGAATCAAAGAGGAACGGTCCAAATACGATACCGAAATCCGGAACCCCGTAATCTGCATAGAATGCACCATCTGCTACGGTACAAACATTTTCACCCAACAACATGGAGTCGATCAGGGAAGACTTATCGCCCAGCTGTGAATCCGGATAGATCTGGATTTCCATCGTTCCGCCGGATTTTTCCTTCAGAAGTTCCTGTGCTTTTACGATACCCTGTCCGATCGGCTCGGAAATAGAGTTCTCAAATGCGACCTGGAGAACAATTGCATCCGAATTGGAGGTCTCTGCTGCAGTTGTTGCATCTGCTGCCGCTGCGGTTGTCTCTGCTGCCGCTGCAGCTGTTGTTGCGGTTGTAGATGTTCCGCCGCCGCATGCGGTCAGACTGAGTGCTGCCATACTTCCTGCCATTGTGAGTGCTGTGATTTTCTTCAGTTTCATCTCTTCTTCTCCTTTTCTTGATATGTTACAGGGGCAAATCATCTTAGAATCCGATCAGTGCCCCGCCGTCAACCGGAATACATGTACCGGAAATATATCTCGCCGCATCACTGCAAAGGAATGCTGCGCACATACCGACATCCATCGGATCTCCAACACTTTTTGCCGGAATACGCCCCAGGATCTTCGCGAGACGCGGCGGATCATTGTCCACGGCTTTGTGGAACATCGGAGTATCGATCCAGCCAGGTGCGATCGCATTCACTGTGATCCCGTATTCCGCCACCTCCGCTGTCAAGGTATGGATCAGACCAAGATATCCTGCTTTTGCAGTAGAATAGCCACATACCTGCGGCTGTCCAATATAGCTTGTCATGCTGGCCTGGAAAATAATTCTTCCCCAGCCCCGTTCCTTCATCTGCGGGATAAAGGCCTTTGTCAATGCAAATGCACCGACAAGATGAACATCCAGGACATTTTTATAGTCCTCCACGCTCATATCCCAAATATATTTCTTGCAGTGATTTCCGGCATTATTCACCAGAATATCAACCGGTCCCTGTTCTTTCTGAATTCTGTCTGCGATTTCCTGTGCATGATCCGTATCTGTGATATCAAACTGGTAGAAAACTGCTTTTCCGCCAAATTCCTTCAGGATCTCATTTCCCTTCTTCTCATCTGTCCGGCTCAAAGCGATCACTTTCGCACCGGCACTGACCAGACATCTTGTGATCGCAAGTCCCAGACCGGTGATTCCTCCCGTCACAACTGCTGTTTTTCCGGAAAGATCATACCATTTCTGCATAGAAAATTCTGTTTTCTGCTGTTCTGTAAAAGCTGCCATGATTTCCTCCAGATCCCCTATATTTCTGTCATTTCACATTTTCGAAATGCAACTTCTTTTTCCTGATACTTATATGGCACAAAGTATTCCCGATGTCCCAATTCTTCACCTTTAGATAGATTTCCCTTTGCTACCTGTACCACATAATCCATCAGCCGGTCCGCCTGTTCATCCTGTGTACATTCTCCGTACAGAACAGGACTGGCGTCAAAGTCCATATCTCCATTCATTCGTCGGAATGTCTCCCGGTTTCCCGTGATCTTGATGCATGGACTTATTGCGCTGCCAACAACATTTCCTCTTCCTGTAACTAAAAAGACAATGTGAGCGCCGCAGCTGATCAGATCCATCAGACCTTCCGAGTCATTCGGATTTGTGATCCCAAACTGCATCCAATAGGGATCCGGTGTCGAATCCAAAAGCCAAAGGCCATGTCTTTTCGGCGGGCACGAGACTTTGATCACTCCCTCGATCGGACTGGAACCGCTTTTGATCACCGCTCCCATACTCTTTTCTTCGATCGTCGAAAGACCGCCGGCAAAGTTTCCGGGACTCACCGAATACTGGCGCACGGATTTACAATACTCCAGTGCCTTGTCGTATGTATACTGGATTTCCTCTTTCGCGGTCTCAGATGCCGCACGGGATGTCAGCAGCCAGTCAAGGCCGACTGCCTCAACGATCTCCTCAAAGATCGCGGTACCTCCGGCTTTTACAAGTTGATCAAAAAGGCGGCCGACTACAACATTTCCGGCAAGTCCGCTCGTATAATCACTTCCGCCGCATTCTGCTCCGATTACCAGATCCTGCAGCGTCATCTGCACTCTCGGAGTATGCTCCAGCTCTTTCAGCGCCTCACGAACCCAGGCGACTCCTTTTTTGATCGACGGAACCGTTCCTCCTTCATCCTGGATCCGGATCCAGGATGAAATTTTCTCTTCCTGAAGTGCGATCTTTTCCAGCCATTCCGGCTGAACATATTCGCATCCGAGTCCAACCGTAAGCACCGCACCTACATTTGGATGACGGATCAGACTGATCAGCATATTTACAGCATACTGATTATCCGTGCAACCATCAAATCCTAAAAGTTCCACTTCCGGATGATGGACTTCATCCACGATTTTCCTTGCAACATGCTCTGCACATTTTACTGTATAGATCACAAGTACACGATTTCTGATCCCTTTTCTGCCGTCTTTTCTCTTATAGCCCATCCAGAAAATTTCTGTGTGATTCATGTCCGTTCTCCATTATTCATAGCGTGTATCTTTCGGCGCTCCTGTATGCACATCAAGGTGGCTGGACCGCTGGTCATAAATGCTGCACATGACATGCAGATGAACCCACGTCCCCTGACGGATATCTTTCGTTGCACGACCGATCACAACCCCATATTTTACGATATTTTCTCCAGCCACAATATCTGTCAATGCCACCTTATGTCCCGCAGGGATCTCTTCTCTGACTGAAAGCTTTTTTTCCCGGCTGTCGCCAAGAAGTCTTACGGTCCCCGGTTCCAGCACTTTCAGAGCCGTTGCCACATTATCCCGCTCATCAATCTGAAACGCTGTCATTTCATCTTCCATTTTGCTCATCGTCAGAACTCCTTCAGGTCGTCTTTCTGTTACATGTATCAGATAATTTCATCATACTCTCACATTTTGTATTTGTCAATTTGACATATTTACATATTTTTCGTCTACATATTTGGCGATATGCACAAAACAAATGCAGTCAAGCAAAAAGCGACCACGATCGTATATTCCGATCAGCAGTCGCTTTCATTTCTGATTTGTCTCAAAAAATATTTCTTATGGTCTGAATCCGATAGGATCCTGCTCTTTCTTCCGGAGCCAGTCTCCATATGACGCAAACGTGTCAAGAGATCCTAACTCTTTACTTCCCTCTAATCTTACCTCTTTAGTTACAGGCATTATTCCTCCTGCTATTATTCTATCTA
>ENA-UERY01002129-UERY01002129.1-human-gut-metagenome-genome-assembly--contig:-NODE-2129-length-10369-cov-3.807715_pt1 | contig 10369 bp, 9 predicted proteins | sample MGYA00242989_ERZ507990 | MGnify/ENA primary metagenome ERZ507990 (study PRJEB26167, sample SAMN06115529) | human gut metagenome | host: Homo sapiens | place: China:Fujian | collected 2015-08-26...
CCGTCTGCATTGATCAGATATTTTTCAATGACACTGGCATTATCCTGTGTAAAGAATCCGACAAACAATGCACCGTCATGATACGTCATAAATGATGCCCGCTTGATCTTGTAAAGATTGTAAGACATATCGAATTCAATCGGATGATACCCATCCTCAAAGGAATAGTTCTCCAGATGGGACAGTGTGATCGCATTTGCCTGCGCCCAGGTGGAACCCTGTCCTGTCACCCACAGGATCTGGTTCATCGTATCGTATGCCATTCCGCCCACATGTGCTTTGGTGTTCAGCACAATCTCTTTCACAAACCGTCTGCTTTCTTTGTCGATCACATAGATCACCGAATCATGTGCCTTTGTCTTACAATAAGCACTGACCAGAATATAATCCTCTGTAATTGCAAGTCCCTGTGGTGTCATGGATGTGCAGACTTCTGCTTCTCCGTCCCCTTTTACTTTCAGCGTTCTTGTTGACTTCAGACCAGGCACAACATAAGTCCCGTAGTCATTGTCTACTTCAGCTTCATCGCAGGCGTACTTATAAACAGTCTGGTTACGCTTCAGCGTTTTCAGATACTGCTCCATCGTGTAAACGGAATCCGTATTCGTCACCTTCTGGTTAGTTTCCGGCTCCACCTCGGTTCTGTACCGGAATGCGTAATACCAGTAGCTTCCTCCGATGATTCCCACAACCAGTAGAATACTGATGATACTGCGGATATGTCCAAACATGGTCTTCTTTTTCCGGATCTTTTTCTTCTTTGCTTTTTTCTCTTCCTGTCTTACTTCCTCATTCTCAAGCTCTTGTTTATTCATTCATGCCCACTTCGTTTTTATATACTTTCTGTGTTGAAAATCCCCGTCCTCTGACCTCATTTACATTGCCAATGATCATAAATGCGTGCGGATCTATCTCCTGCACGATCTGGTTCAGCCGCATCAGTTCACGGTTAGATACAACGGTAAGGATCATCGGCTGATCCTTTCTCAAATAACCGGTCTGCGTGTAGACCAGTGTAGTTCCTCGGTCAAGCTTCTCCTGGATCAGATGGTTCAGCTTCTCATACTCTCCGGAAATGATCTTGACCTGTGTTCTGGTCGATCCCATCAGAAGCACTTTATCCAGCATCACCGTGTAAATCAGTACCAGAAGGATACCATAGATGACCTCTTCTTTATTGGTAAATACCATCTGGAAGATCAGAATCGCAAAATCAAATACATAAAGCATAACAGATACCGGAAGCCCGAATTTCTTATTCAATACCAGCGGTGGGATATCCATACCTCCTGTTGATGCTCCGCATCTTATAACAACTCCGATTCCAAGTCCGATCATCAGACCTCCACAGATCGTCGAAAGCATCTTATCGTCTGTGACGTTCTGTAATACCGGAACATTCTCCAGTATTCCCAGAATGATCGGATAATAAAACGTACTGACCAGTGTAGTAAGTGCAAATTTCATACCAAGCACTGCCGCCCCCAGAAGAAACATCAGTGTGTTGAAGATCAGTACAAATGTATGGATCTGTAATCCGAAATAATGGTTCACGGCAATTCCAAGCCCCGTGGTCCCTCCTGTAATGATATCATTCGGCAGGATAAACATTACAATTGCAAGTGCATATACTGTATTCCCAAATAAAATCAGGCACAGATTCTTCATGTTTGACATTTTCATATTACGCTCTCCTTGACATATGTATTTTTTCTGCAGATTTCCCCAATTTTCCGCAATCCAATACTTTATAGTATACTCGGTGCATGTTTTGTGGACAAGGAATTTTTTTATTTTATTCTCTTTTTTCGTTTCATTTGGTATACTGTGATTAAAAAGACAGGTTTTGATTTTCCAGGAAAAGAGGTTAGCAAGTTATGGACAAGATCAGACAGTTACAGGACATGATTAACGAGAGCAACCGAATCGTCTTTTTCGGCGGTGCCGGCGTCTCTACCGAGAGTAATATTCCGGACTTCAGGAGTTCAGACGGACTCTACAGACAAAAATACCGCTACTCACCGGAGCAGATTGTAAGCCACAGCTTTTTTATGCAGCACACGGAAGAATTTTATGATTTTTATAAAGAGAAAATGATGTTCCTTGATGCGAAACCAAATAAAGCACATCTGAAGCTTGCCGAGCTGGAAGCCGCCGGAAAGCTGACCGCCGTTATCACACAGAATATCGACGGACTCCACCAGGCTGCCGGAAGCAAAAATGTACTGGAGCTTCATGGAAGTATCCACCGCAATTACTGCATGCGTTGCAAAAAGCAGTACAGTGCACGTTTTGTAAAAGAATCGAAAGGAATCCCAACCTGCGACTGCGGCGGAACTATCCGCCCGGATGTAGTTCTCTACGAAGAAGGACTGGATAATCAGATTATCCAGAAAAGTATCCGCGCCATCTCAGAAGCAGATATGCTGATCATCGGCGGTACTTCTCTTGTAGTCTACCCTGCTGCCGGATTTATCGATTATTTCCACGGCAAATATCTGGTACTCATCAACAAGGATGCAACTGCCCGTGATGTAGGCGCAACTCTGACGATCCATGAGCCGATCGGAGAAGTATTAGACCGGATCCATGTATAGCCGGAGAATCCAAAAATCCTCTGCCTGCCCTTTCTAATGAAAGAGTGACAGAGGATTTTTCATTTTAACCGTTATACGTCTTAAAAAACTGATACAGATTGTCCAGTGCCTTTGTCAGAACCGGGATCTCTTCTTCATCCAGCGTCTCAACAACAGCTTCTACCATCTTCTTATGAAAATTCGCATGATGATGATATGCCTTCTCCCCTTTTTCCGTCAGCTTGATATTGACGATCCGGCGGTCTTCCTCACTCCGGTGGCGGACCGCATACTTTTTATTGACCAGACTGTTCATCGAAGTCGTCAGAGATCCTACGGTAATCCCAAGCTTCTTTGCGATCGTAGACATATTATTCCCGTCACCCAGACCGACCGCCTCAATGATATGCATATCATTGTTCGTCAGATCCTTAAACTCTTCTGTGATCACTGCTTTTTCTTCCAGTCCCCATATATCATTAAAAAGATGTACCAATATCTTATTGATGCTTTCGTATGCGTCCAATTCCCCTTCTCCTTGCTGTGTCTTTTTCTAGTTCAATTATACACAGTCACCTAACAAAGAATCAATCACTTCTTTCACAGTTTCTATTTTTTCTGCTTTCCACACATCCGCTCCGCAGAACAGAAGCGCCTCCCCAATCTCACCTTTTGCCGCTTTGATCAGCGCCTCCGTGATACAATACGGCACTTCCGCCGGGTTACAGTTCTTCAGACACCCAAGACATCTCTTAGGCTTCACCCTCTCTCCTGCCATCACATGGCTGATAAATGGATTCTTAATTGCCCTTCCCGGCATTCCAACCGGACTTTTCACCAGAATGACATCCTCTTTCTTCGCATTCAGATAACTCTGCTTATAACTGAGATCTGCATCGCACTCCCAGGTCGTGACAAATCTTGTTGCCACCTGGACCGCATCTGCTCCTAATGAAAAGGCATGCTCTGCCGCATCTTTATCCGAAATTCCTCCGGCTACTGCCACCGGGATATGCACCTGATATTTTTGGGCGTACTTTCTGACCACTGCCATGATCCTCTCGATTTCATTATCATAACTTTCCTGTGTGTAAGTTTCCAGCTGCTCCCGGTCGAACCCCAGATGTCCTCCGGCTTTGGGTCCCTCGATCACAACCAGGTCTGCGGTCCTGGAAAATTTTTTATCCCAGTATTTTAAAATAACTTTAACCGATTTTTCGGTCGATACGATCGGAGCGATCTTGGTACTGCTACTCTCCACAAGTCCCGGCAGCTCGATCGGAAGCCCTGCCCCGGATACGATCAGATCTGCTCCGGCATCCACTGCTGCTTTCACATGTTCATCATAATCCTTCAGCGCAACCATGATATTAAATCCGATCACACCATCCGGAGCCGTCTCTCTTGCTCTTTGGAATTCAGATCCAATTGCGCGGATATTTGCCGCCCTTGTATTCGTTTCAAAATCCGGTTCACGAAATCCGATCTGTGCGGTTGAGATGATCCCGACTCCGCCTTCCTTTGCAACCGCTCCGGCAAGCTGTCCAAGGCTCACACCGACTCCCATTCCCCCTTGAATGACCGGTCTTTTTACTTTCAAATCACCAATCACAAGTTCCGGTAATCCTTTCATTTTTCTTCTCCTCTACTACATCCTGCGAAATCTGTCATACCGCTTTTCGGTAAGTTCTTCCTTTGTCATTGCTCCATATTTTTTTATAAAAATACTGATATAATCATCCATCGGATCTGTCACTTCTGTAAATGTTTCCAGATTGAAGTCTTCCGGCTCCGGAATCACCCGTTCCACGATACCTGCTTTCAGGAGATGATCTGCTGTCAGCTTCATCACACCTGCCGCCTCTTTTGCACGGCTGCTGTCCTTCCACAGGATACTTGCAAATCCTTCCGGCGAAAGAATGGAGTAAATCGAATTTTCAAGAAGCCACACTTCATCTGAAGTTGCCATCGCAAGAGCCCCCCCGCTTCCACCTTCTCCGATCACAACTGACAGGATCGGAACCTGAAGATTTGACATCTCAAATAAATTTCTTGCGATTGCCTCACCCTGTCCTCTCTCTTCTGCTTCCAGCCCACAGAACGCTCCCGGCGTATCTACAAAACAGATGACCGGACGGTTAAATTTCTCTGCCTGTTTCATCAGACGAAGGGCTTTGCGGTATCCGTCCGGTGACGGCATTCCAAAGTTACGCTCGATATTTTCTTTTGTCGTGCGCCCCTTTGCCTGCGCGATCACCGTCACCGGCATTCCGTGAAATCTTGCAATCCCGCCAATGATCGCCTTATCATCCTGGTAATAACGGTCTCCATGAAATTCCATAAAATCTGTAAATAATTCTTCAATGTACTCCGCACCGACCGGACGAGCCTTGTCTCTGGATAACTGCACCCGTTCCCATGGTGTCAGATTCCTCTGTACCGCCTGTGTTTCCTTTTCTTCTACTTCTGGCAAATCGTATGTACCCGGCTTATGCATTGCTACAATTTCCGCCAGTGTTTCCCTAAGACGCGGACGCTCCACAATCTGATCCACAAATCCGTGCTCCTGAAGAAATTCTGCCCTCTGGAATCCTTTCGGAAGCTTCTGCCCTATGGTCTGTTCAATCACACGAGGACCTGCAAAACCAATCAGCGCCCCCGGCTCGGCAAGAATGATATCTCCAAGCATGGCAAAACTTGCCGTTACCCCACCGGTTGTCGGATCGGTCAGCACACTTACATATAAACAGCCTGCATCATGGTGTCTTTTCAGTGCCGCCGAAGTCTTTGCCATCTGCATCAGAGAGTGTATTCCCTCCTGCATTCTGGCACCTCCGGAACAGGCAAATATGATAATCGGAAGTCTCTCACCGGTTGCCTTTTCTACTGCACGGGTAATTTTTTCGCCAACCACCTTTCCCATGCTCGCCATCATAAACCGCCCGTCACAGACTGCAAGAACTACTTCATTTCCCGCGATCCTCGCTTTTCCGGTTACAACCGCCTCATCAAGCCCGGTCTTTTCCTGCAGTGCTTCTACCTTTTCTTCATAGCCTTTATAATGTAGCGGATTTCCCGAAGTAAGTCCCTTGTCCCACTCTTCAAAGGTATCCGCATCTGCTACCATTTCAATCCGGCGCATCGCATGCACACGGAAATAATTTTGACATTTTGGACAGATATAATACCCCTTCTTCACATCCTCTGTCAGAATGGCAGATTTGCAAACGTTACATTTTTTCAGAAGTCCCTCCGGAACCTCCGGTGCCATATGGGCAGGCTTTCCTTCGCCAAGAGATATATACCCTCTTCTGCTTGTTTTCTTGAACATATTTGACAGTTTCAAATTGCTTTACCTCCGCTTTTGTAGAGCTAACCTTGCCGATTCTTTGCTTCTCTTTCGGCAATAAATTCAATATCAAAATCTCCTGCCTGATACTTTGGATCATGCAAAATATCATATTGATAATCCACATTGGTATCAATGCCTTCTATAATTACCTCACCAAGTGCACTCTGCATCTTCCGGATCGCTTCAGTACGGTTCTTTGCAAATACGATCAGCTTTGCCAGCATATTATCATAATATGGCGGTACGGTGTATCCACTGTAAATTGCTGAATCAATCCGCACACCCTTTCCTCCCGGAAGGTACATATCGGTGATCGTTCCCGGACACGGACGGAAATTCTTTTCAGGATTTTCCGCATTGATCCTGCACTCAATGGCATGACCGGTCAGTTTTACATCTTCCTGCGTAAAGGAAAGCCGCTGACCGTCTGCGATCCGGATCTGTTCCTTGATCAGATCGATCCCCGTCACCCATTCTGTGACCGGATGCTCCACCTGGATTCTGGTATTCATTTCCATAAAATAAAATTTTCCACTCTTTTCCAGCAGAAATTCAATGGTTCCTGCATTTTCGTAATGCGCTGCCTTTGCCGCTTTTACCGCTGCTTCGCCCATTCTCCGGCGAAGCTCATCCGAAATCACGGCACATGGGGATTCTTCGATCATCTTCTGATGATTTCTCTGCACCGAACAGTCCCGTTCTCCTAAATGCACCACATTTCCATACTTATCCGCCATGATCTGAAATTCTATGTGCTTCGGATGCTGCACAAAATGCTCGATGTACATAGTGTCATCTCCAAAAGCTGCCTTGGTCTCTTTCTGTGCAGTACGGAATGCCATGTCAAATCCGGCTTCATTTTCCGCCACACGCATTCCTTTTCCGCCTCCGCCGAGAGCCGCCTTTACGATCACCGGATAGCCGATCTCTCTTGCAACTTCTTTTCCTTTTGCTGCATCATAAATCGCTTCCCGGCTTCCCGGAATGATCGGAACCCCGGCATTTGCCATGGTATTTCTCGCCTCGGATTTATTTCCAAGCCTGCTGATCACTTTCGAATCCGGTCCAATAAAAATGATGTTGCACTTCTCACAAAGCTCTGCAAATTTCGTATTTTCAGAAAGGAAACCAAATCCCGGATGGATCGCATCTGCTCCCGACACGATGGTCGCGCTGATGATCTGCTCCATATTCAGATAGCTTTCCGAAGATGGTGCAGGTCCGATACAGATTGCTTCATCTGCAAGCTGTGTATGCAATGCTTCTTTATCTGCTTCTGAATAAACTGCAACCGTCTCGATCCCCATTTCCCGGCAGGCACGGATGATCCGAACTGCGATCTCTCCACGGTTTGCGATCAATACTTTCTTAATCATCTGTTTCCGCCTTCCCGATCATCAAAGACAACTCTGCCTTTACTGCAACTTCTCCATCCACTGATGCAACAGCTTCTCCGATTACCAGTGGTCCCTTCTGACGAATAATTCTTGCTTCCAGTTTTAACTTGTCACCCGGAACAACTTTTCTGCGGAACTTGCAGTTCTTAATCCCACCAAAATAACCGAGCTTTCCTTTATTTTCTTCCTGCATCAGAACCGCTACTGCACCAACCTGTGCCAGTGCTTCTACGATCAGCACTCCCGGCATCACCGGCTCCTGTGGAAAATGTCCGGCAAAAAAGTCCTCTCTGTAAGTCACACATTTATAGCCAACTGCATATTCCCCCGGCTCGTAATCTTCGATATAATCTACCAGCAAAAACGGATGTCTGTGCGGAATGATTTTCTGAATTTCCTTGATTCCCAAATGTTTCATGCTTTTCGCCCCCCATCCAGCTATGCGATTCGGAATAATGGCTGTCCGTATTCCACAGTTTCTCCATTTTTCACGAGTACTTCCGATACCACACCGTCAAAATCACACTCAATATCATTCATCAGCTTCATCGCCTCTACGATGGCAACCGTCTGTCCTTTTGCCACATGATCGCCAACTGCCACAAATGGTGCTGCCTCTTCCGACGGTGCTGCATAAAAGGTTCCAACCAGGGGGGATTTGATCAGCTGCCCTTCTGCTTCTTTTCCTTTTTCCGGTCCATCCTCCGATTTCAGTGCCGATACTGCATTACTCTGCGCTCCTGGCACGTTTTGTACTGTCGTCAGCTGTGCTGCCCCTGTACTGACAACCATCTGTTCTTTTTCTTTCTGTATTTTCAATTTCACACCGTTTTCTTCATACTGAAATCCTGTCAGGTCCGAATCTGAAACGGTCTGAATCAGTTTTACCAGATTTTCTAATTCCATCCTTCTACCTCTATCCTTCATACTTCTTCAAAAGAAGGGTTGCATTGTGCCCGCCAAATCCAAGGGAATTGGTGAGCGCACATTTGATCTCTTTTTCGACCGGTGCGCCAACTGCATAGTTCAGATCACATTCTTCATCACATTCCCTGGTTCCAACGGTCTGATGGATAAATCCATCCTGAATAGATTTTACAGTAACGATACACTCTACCGCACCAGCTGCGCCCAGAAGATGACCGATCATGGATTTCGTTGAATTCACAACCACATCCTTTGCCGCATCGCCGAATGCTTTCTTGATCGCATAAGTTTCAAACAGATCATTGTGGTGCGTGCTGGTTCCGTGTGCGTTAATGTACTGCACTTCTTCCGGCGTCACACCGCCCTCTTCCATTGCAAGCTCCATCGCCTTTGCCGCACCGCTTCCGTCTTCTGCTGGGGAAGTGATATGGTAAGCATCTCCGGTTGCCCCGTAACCTGCAAGCTCTGCGTAAATCTTTGCGTCTCTTGCTCTCGCATGCTCCAGTTCTTCCAGAACCACCACGCCGGCTCCTTCTCCAAGAACAAATCCACTTCTGTCTTTGTCAAATGGAATCGATGCACGTAGCGGATCTTCATTGGTAGTAAGTGCGGTAAGTGCGGTAAATCCGGCAATCCCCGTCGGACAGATACAGCTTTCCGTACCACCTGCAAACATTACATCCGCATCTCCATACTGAATGGCACGAAGCGCATCCCCGATACAATTGGTTCCCGTTGCACACGCTGTAACGACATTGGTGCACTTTCCTTTAAGCCCAAGCTGGATCGATACATTTCCGGCTGCCATATTGGAAATCATCATCGGAACCATCAGTGGTGCCACCCTTCCCGGTCCCTTTTCCTGAATCGTCGTGTACTGCTTCTCAATCTGCTGCAAACTTCCGATTCCCGAACCGATGATCACGCCACAACGGTATGGATCCTCTTTTTCAATTTCAAATCCCGCATCCGCACACGCTTCCTTCGCCGCTGCAACCGCATACTGGGAAAATGTTTCCATTCTCTTCGATGCCTTGAAATCCATCCGTTCCTTTGCAACAAAGTCCTTGACTTCCGCTGCGATCTTCACTTTATATTCGGTTGTATCAAATTTTGTGATCGGACCGATTCCTACGATTCCATTTTTGATACCGTTCCAGAATTCTTCTACTGTATTACCAATCGGGGTAATCGCTCCAAGCCCCGTAATAACAACTCTGCGCTTCATATTGCCTCCTTTGGTGGAAAATGCGGGAAATGTAGGTTGTGTTCAATTCTGCACAAATATTCCTGTCGGCATTCAAGTTGTGCAAACCATTCCGATGAGCCTCCGAAACCAAGGATTATGTCAGCAAAGGCTTCCGCAATCCTTTGAGTCTCCTCTCCATTGCACAAAATAGAATGTCGACAGGAATATTTGTGCAGAGCCGGACTCAAGTCTACTGGCTAAAACGCGTTTTCCACGAAACGTTTTTGGTGTGTTGTTGACTGTTTCATTTTTTAATAAATTTTATCATCTTATAAGTATTTTTAGGTTATTAATCCTATCCCTCAAAATGCGAGTTAAAACCAATTTCTTCCCCTCCGCGATCCGCACTTGGTATATTGAACTACTTCACGGATGTAAAATGGTTTTCTCGACAAAGTTGAATGACAAACTGTACAAAAGATGTCATTCAAATTCATTTTTCGAGCAATGGAGATGAGACTCAAAGGATTGTGGAAGCCTTTGCTGACACGATCCTTGTTTTAGGAGGCTCATCGGAATGGTTTGCGAGTCTGAATTTGAAGGACATCTTTTGTACAATTTGTCCCTCAACCTTCTCTGCAACCATTTTTACATCACCATCCCCCCATCGACCTGCAGAACCTGCCCCGTAATGTAACTCGCATGCTCAGACGCCAGAAACGCCACTGCCTTCGCGACATCTTCTGGGTGTCCCATTCTGGCAAGAGGGATCTGACCTCTCATTTCTTCTTTGAGTTTATCGGAAAGAACTTCTGTCATCTCCGTTTCAATGAAGCCCGGTGCAACCGCATTAACCGTGATTCCGCGGGATGCCAGTTCTTTTGCCGCAGATTTGGTCATTCCAATAATTCCTGCTTTAGATGCAGCA
>ENA-UERY01002131-UERY01002131.1-human-gut-metagenome-genome-assembly--contig:-NODE-2131-length-10361-cov-2.649650_pt1 | contig 10361 bp, 8 predicted proteins | sample MGYA00242989_ERZ507990 | MGnify/ENA primary metagenome ERZ507990 (study PRJEB26167, sample SAMN06115529) | human gut metagenome | host: Homo sapiens | place: China:Fujian | collected 2015-08-26...
GGTCTCCCTGAAAACTGTAAGGCAGGTCGTCGAGCACGGCCAGTGGCAGATGGTGAACAGGAGTGTGCAAAGTGCGGTGCAGGCGGTCCAGCCGTTTGCAAGCAGAAGGGCGCGAAAAGAGAGCAGGTCGGAGACATCGGCAAGTGTGCCCCCGGAGAGATAACCGAGGACGATGAGCGGCATGACGAGCTCGTTTGCCGGGAAGCCGAGCAGAAAGGCCGCCAGAATGACTCCGTCCAGACCGAAGAAGCGCCCAAACGGATCGAGAAAGGCGGTCATGCTGCCGTACAGGGAGCTGCCGCTGACCGTGATGTTTGCGAGCAGCCAGATGAGCGCACCGGCAGGCGCCGCAACAATCATCGCGCGGCCGAGCACGAACACCGTGCGGTCGAGCACGCTGCGCACGATCACCCTGCCCGGCTGCGGCGCGCGGTAGGGCGGAAGCTCCAGCACGAACGAGGAGGGCAGACCGCGCAGAAAGAAGGCTGAGAGCAGCCGGGAGGCTGCAAGCGTAAGCAGGACGCTCCCGGCGATCACGCCGGTCAGCAGCAGTGCGCCGCCGGCTGATCCGGCATCGAAGAATACTGCGCACAGGAAAATCAGCAGGGGAAAGCGCCCGTTGCACGGTGCAAAGCTGTTGGTGAGGATGGCGATCAGACGCTCACGGGGTGAGTCGATAATGCGGCAGCCGGTTACGCCGCAGGCGTTGCAGCCGAACCCCATGCACATGCTTGCGTGCGTTCTGTGCGCTAAAATAGATATAGAGACCGGTCTCGCAGTCCGGTTTTGTCGAGAAAACTCGAATAGCACGGGACAAGTCACGAAAAGTACGTTTTTGGGAACAAATTAAATGAGAGATACCGGGAGCGTAAATCAAAACACCGCAAAATACAGCATAAATGCTGTCGCTGCGGTGTTTTCGATCTGCGGCGGAAGATCAGAACTCTCCATTCATTTCAGATGTGCTGCTCCAGTATTTCTGCCATTTGCTCCTGACGCCGGCGCCGGCCTGACGGGAAATGGAAATCTGGCGTCCGTCGAGCAGAAACAGACAGTTTTTTTCAAGACAGCGCACATATCGCAGATTGACGACCGAGGAAACGCTGCACTGTACGAACTGCTCGTGCGCGAGCAGGGCGGCTACCTCGGTTTTGAAGGAATTGCGGATCGTCGGCGTCTGGATCACGCTGCCGTCCGCAAGCGTGTAGAGAATGGTACGGCATTTCAGCTCAGCCGAAATGAGTTCATCAAACGATACCAAGCGGACAGACGAGCCGATATGAATGGCGAACATACGCGCCTGCGGCCTGCGTGGAGAAAGATGAGTATTATCCAGAATTTCGAACAGCTTTTTGCGGTCGATCGGCTTCAGAAGATAGGAATAGGCATGCACATCGTAGGCGGACAGCGCGAAATCCGGACTTGCCGAGAGATATACGATGCGTCCCTTGTCGCCGCGTGCGCGCAGCTCGAGGCCGGTCTGAATGCCGTCGGGTTTCGGCATCACGACGTCCAGGATGAATAGATCGAAGGAAAAATCCTTGTGTTTGTCCAGAAAAGAGAGCAGAGCAGTACCGCTGTTGAAGCAATGCAGGCGGCAGAGGCGATCGGCGTGCTGCCGTTCGTATTCCTGAATAGCGAGCTGTGCGAGTTGAAGGGAGAGGCTGTTATCATCACACAGGGCAATTTGCAGACTGGTCATACTTATCATACTTCCTTACTTGTGCTGTTTCCGGCTCAGAGAGTCTCTATTTATAGTATAGCATATTTTTGACAGAGTAGTGTCATTTTTTTCTGGAACTGTGTCCGATTCACAGAAAACATAGGGTTTCAACAGCTGAGGGGGTATGCTCGCGGCGTGTTCCATGTCATATCTGCCGGGATTTCCGCTATGATGTGGTGAGGGAGGGATGACTGTGACGCAGAGAGAACGAAAACTGCTGCTTGAAGCGCTCGAGCGCATTATCCTTGAGCGGTACAGGGAGGAAATATGACGGCGGAGGCAGACTGCCGCGCGGCGCTGTATCTTCGTCTCAGCCGCGATGATACCGGCCGTGCCGGAGAGAGCGAGAGCATCGCCAATCAGCGCAGGCTGCTGCACGACTACGCCCTGAGGCAGGGCTGGCCGGTCGTGGCGGAATATGCAGATGACGGTGTTTCCGGGACGACCTTCGACAGACCGCAGTTCCAGAAAATGCTGTGCGAAATCCCGCAGCGCGGCATCAATCTCATTCTCATCAAAGATCTGTCCCGTCTGGGGCGGGATTATCTGGAAACCGGACGCTATCTGGAACGCTATTTCCCGGAGCACGGCGTGCGCGTCGTTGCGGTGGGGGACGCGGTCGACACGGCGCACGAGGATATTTTCCTTCCGATGCGCAACTACATCAATGAGCTGTATGCCCGGGATACGAGCGGGAAAATCCGAGCAGCCTTACAGACGAAAATGAAGGACGGCCGCTTCATCGGTCATTATGCACCTTACGGCTACCGCCGCGACCCGCAGGAGCGCAGCAGGCTTGTGCCGGACGAAGCAGCAGCGGCAGTGGTGCGCCGGCTGTTTGCAAGGGCGGCCGGGGGCGCAGCTCCGTCGGTGCTTGCGGCGCGGCTGAATGCTCAGGGAGAAGCACCGCCCTCGGTCTATCGCGGCAGCGCACCGCGCGGCGAATGGACAGCCGGAACGGTGCGGCGTATCCTGCAAAACGAGGTGTACCTCGGCACGCTCATTCAGGGAAAAACACGAAAACCGTCCTTCAAATCGGGAAAAGTCCGTCGGACAGCACCAGAGGAGCAGTTTATCGTACCCCATTGCCACGAGGCTCTCGTTTCGCAGGCGGTTTTCGAGCAGGTGCAGCAGCAGAGCCGTGTGCGGCGCATTTCGCGCTCTGGCGGATTCGTCAATGTGTTTACAGGCATCGCATTCTGCGCGGACTGCGGACGGGCAATGAGCACGGTCGGCACGAGACGGAAGGGGAGCCGCGCCGATCTTGCCTGCGGCGGGTACAAGCAGCACGGACGCAGCGCCTGCACTCGGCACGGAACGAATTATGAAGCGCTCGAAGCGACAGTTCTGGATGTGCTGCACAGGCATCTTGCGTTGACGGAACGCGAGAAAGCCGAGCTCCGCGAGCGGCTGATGCACAGTCTTTGCTCTCAGGAAGGGGAGGACGCGCACGGTCTGCGGCGCAGTCTTTCACGCACGGAGGATACGATTGCGGCGCTCTACCTGGACCGTGCATCGGGCAGAGTTGCGGCGGACAGCTTTTATGCCGCGCTGCATCGTCTGGAAGAACAGGCGGCTGCGCTGCGCCGGCGTCTGGACATGAGAGAAACGGACCTGCCCGATACAGCGCGTCTGGAGAGCGTGATCGATGAGTGCTGCTGTCCGAAGCGGCTTACACGAGAGCTTGTTCGCGCTTTTGTGCGGCGTATAGAGGTCGAGGAGGGAACGGAGCGGGGAGCCGCCCGCCGGCAGAACATTCGCATTTCCCTGTATTTCGAACAGAATGAGATTGCGAAAACGATTGCATATGAATAATTTCAGGAGAATACAGCTTGACAAATCAAAACGCGAAGGATTATTATTTACATAGAATTCTCCCGAGAACGACTGGGGAGGTCGCCTTTAGAAAGAGAGAAGGAGGCATATCTCTGTTGCAGACAGATGCACAAAGACGAAAATATATTCAGATGACTGAGTCTCCGGTCGAGCCGCTGATCTGTAAAATGGCCGTGCCGACCATCATCAGCATGCTGATCACATCCATTTACAACATGGCCGACACTTTTTTTGTCGGGCGGCTCGGTACGAGCGCGACCGGCGCAGTCGGTGTCGTGTTTCCGCTCATGGCGCTCATCCAGGCGGTCGGCTTTTTCTTCGGACAGGGCTCGGGCAACTACATTTCCCGTCAGCTCGGCGCGCAGCACCGCGAGGAGGCTGAACGCATGGCGGCGACCGGTTTTTTCTCCGCACTCTGCGCCGGCTACGTTATCATGATTCTGGGGCTGCTGCTGCGGCATCCGCTCGCACATCTCCTCGGCGCAACGGACACCATTCTGCCCTATGCGCTCGACTATATGTGCATTATTTTGATCGGCGCACCGTATATGACCGCGTCGCTCGTGCTCAACAATCAGCTTCGCCTGCAGGGCAATGCGGTATATGCGATGATCGGGCTGGTCTCCGGCGGCGTGCTGAACATGGCGCTCGACCCGGTTTTCATCTTCACCTTTGGCATGGGCATCCGGGGCGCGGCGCTCGCCACCATTCTGAGTCAGCTTGTCGGCTTCTGCCTGCTGCTGACCGGCGTATACGTTTCGGGCGGCATCCGTATCCGGCTGTGCCTGTTTTCGCCCTCGCCTGCACGCTACGCCGACCTCGCGCGCGGCGGCGTTCCGAGCCTGTGCCGTCAGGGACTGGCCTCGATTGCGGTGACCTGCCTCAATACGGCGGCGCGGCCCTACGGCGATGCGGCTATCGCGGCGATGAGCATCGTCACCCGCGTCAGCCAGTTCGCAGGCTCGGCGATGATCGGCTTCGGTCAGGGATTTCAGCCGGTCTGCGGCTTCAACTACGGCGCACGCAAGTACGAGCGCGTTACGCGCGGCTTCCGTTTCTGCGTCAGATCCTCCTCGCTGATCCTGCTGACGCTTGCGGTGCTCGGCTTTCTCTTCGCGCCGCAGATCATTGCGGTGTTCCGGGGTGACGATGCCGAGGTTGTCCGTATCGGTGCGCTGACGCTGCGGCTGCAGTGCATCTCGTTCCCGATCACCGGCTTTGTCGTTATGAGCAATATGCTGCTGCAGAACATTGCCATGACGCTGCGGGCAAGCATCGTCGCGGCGGCGCGGCAGGGACTGTTCTTCGTGCCGTTTGCGCTTATCCTGCCGCATCTGTTCGGCCTTGCCGGCGTGCAGTGCTGTCAGGCAGCGAGCGACCTGTGCGCCTTTATTCTGGCGCTCTGCGTCACGCTTCCGGTCGTGCGGCAGCTGTCAGAAGGAAAAAATCCGCATGATGCCATATGAATAGCAAAAGAGCATGGAAAAACAATTCCATGCTCTTTTGTTATGTATTTTATACAAACAGCGTACCGAAGCCGTGAACGACAAAGGCGGCGAGCCATGCGATCACGCACTGTGCAATGACAACGAAAACCGCCCATTTGCCGCCCAGTTCGCGTTTGATGGAGGCGATTGCCGCGACGCACGGCGTATACAGCAGGCAGAAAACCAGCAGGCTGGCTGCTGCGAGCGGCGTGAGGCAGGCGAGAATGTCAGAAGTTGAGCCGAACAGTACGGTCAGCGTGGAAACGACGCTCTCCTTGGCCATAAAGCCGGAGATGAGCGCGGTCGAAATGCGCCAGTCTCCGAAGCCCATCGGGCGGAAAACCGGTGCGATCACGCCTGCGATCATCGCGAGGATGCTCTGCGAGGAATCGGATACGATGGCAAAGCGCAGATCAAAGGTCTGAAGGAACCAGATGATGAGCGTTGCCAGAAAAATGACGGTAAACGCGCGCTGCAGGAAATCCTTCGCCTTGTCCCAGAGCAGCCGGCAGACGTTCTTCGCGCCCGGCAAACGGTAATTTGGCAGCTCCATGACAAACGGAACCGCCTCGCCGCGGAACATCGTGCCGCGCAGCACGAGCGCCATCAGCAGTCCCATGAGGATGCCGCCGAAGTAGAGCGCGGTCATGACGAGCGCACTGTATTTCGGGAAAAATGCGGCGGAGAAAAAGGCATAGATCGGCAGTTTGGCCGAGCAGCTCATGAACGGCGTGAGCAGAATGGTCATCTTGCGGTCACGCTCCGAGGTCAGCGTGCGGCTCGCCATGACGCCCGGAACCGTACAGCCGAAGCCGATGAGCATCGGCACGATGCTGCGTCCGGAAAGACCGATCTTGCGCAGCAGCTTGTCCATGACGAACGCTACGCGCGCCATGTAGCCGCTGTCCTCGAGCAGCGAGAGAAAGAAGAACAGCGTCACGATGATCGGCAGGAACTGGAGCACACTGCCTACGCCGCCCCATATACCGTCCATGACGAGGGAACGCAGCACATAGGGAGCGTTCCACGCGGTGAGCGCGCTGTCCACAACGCCGCCGAGGGCATTGATGCCCATGCTGAGCAGCGCGGACAGCAGCTTGCCGATCACACCGAAGGTGAGGAAGAACACGAGACCCATGATGCCGACGAAGCAGGGAATGGCGGTGTGCCTGCCGGTGAGCACCTTGTCAATACGGACGCTGCGCAGGTGTTCGCGGCTCTCGTGCGGGCGGACAACGGTCTCATCGCATATCTTATCGATGAAGTCGAAGCGCATATGCGCGATAGCAGCGGCACGGTCGAGGCCGCGCTCGGTTTCCATCTGCCTGACGATATGCTCGAGCGTTTCCTTCTCGTTCTCGTCAAGGTCGAGCTTTTTCAGAATCAGCGGATCACCCTCAGCGAGCTTTGCCGCCGCAAAACGGACAGGGAGGCTTGCGCGCACAGCATGATCCTCGATCAGATGCATGATGGCGTGCAGACAGCGGTGTACTGCGCCGCCGTCGTCGTTTGCATCGCAGTAGTCCATTTCGACCGGCTTTTCCTGATATTTCGCGACATGAAGCGCGTGCTCGATCAGCTCGTCGATGCCCTCATTCTTTGCCGCTGAGATCGGGATGACCGGAATGCCGAGCATTTCCTCCATACGGTTGACCATAATGGAGCCACCGTTTTCGCGCACCTCATCCATCATGTTGAGCGCGAGCACCATCGGAATGTCAAGCTCCATCAGCTGCATGGTAAGGTACAGGTTGCGCTCGATATTGGTCGCGTCAACAATGTTGATGATGCCGCGCGGGTGCTCATCGAGCAGAAAGCTGCGCGTTACGAGCTCTTCGCTGGAATACGGCGACATGGAATAGATGCCGGGCAGGTCGGTAACGCTTGCCTCGGGATGGTTACGGATGGTGCCGTCCTTGCGGTCGACCGTCACGCCGGGAAAGTTACCGACATGTTGGTTGGAGCCCGTAAGCTGGTTGAACAGCGTGGTCTTACCGCAGTTTTGGTTGCCGGCGAGGGCGAAATGCAGCGGCGCACCCTCGGGCACGGCCGTTTTTGCCGCACGGGGCGAATACGTCCCCTCGCCAAGTGCCTTCGGGCAGGGGATTTTCGGTCTGCTTTTCGTGGAAGCGGCCGCCCTCGCCCAGACCGGGATGCGGCACGGGCGCGCGCCGTTCAGGCGACGTCAGCGGAACCGCGTCGCGGACGTTTTCGATCTCGATCTTTTCTGCGTCCGCCAAGCGCAGCGTAAGCTCGTAGCTGTGGATGCGCAGTTCCATCGGGTCGCCCATCGGAGCAAACTTGACCATCGTCACATCGCCGTGGGGAATAAGACCCATATCAAGAAAATGCTGCCGCAGTGCGCCTTCGCCGCCAACCGAACGGATGGTTGCAGTCTTGCCGATGGGCAGATCTTTGAGTGTCATACAGGTTACCTCTTTTTGTTATATCCGGGAATGCAGCGGCGCGCATGCACCGCTGTCAAAAACAGTATAGCATTATCCCAAACGGACAGCAAGGAACAAAACGGAAAAAGACAGGAAAAATGTAAAAGGACACAAAAAAACCGCTCCATCCCGATGCAGGGAGGAGCGGTAAGGCTCAGCTGTTTTCCGCAGGAGCAGAGAAACGCGCGAGCATACGGCTGAACAGCAGACAGAAAACGAGTGCGAACAGCACGCCGAATACGTTCTGAAGCAGACGCAGACCAAGCGCGGCCTTGAGACCGTAGGCTTCTGCTGCGATGGCGAGCGCACCAAAGGTGTTGAACACAGCCTGCCAGCCGTATTTTGCAGACAGGCCGACACCGATGCCGCCGATCACGCCGATAAAGGCGTAAATGGAGGACGGTAAAAGAAAATACAGAATGACGAAGCACAGCACGCCGGCAATATTGCCGAGCACGCGGCGGCGCACCCGGTAGTGCATATCCTCGGCAACCGGAAGGATGACCGACATGGCGGCGATGCCTGCCCACATGGCGCGGGGCAGACCGGCCAGCTCGGCGAGCAGCACGACGAGCGGCACGCAGAAAATCTGGCAGAGCTGCCAGCGCGAGCGCGGATGATGCAGGGAGAACGCGACGGGAATATCGCGGATGCGAAGCGGAATGCTGCGGCTGCGGTGTCTGAGGAGGAATACGGTGCAGACGAGCAGCGCACCGAAGGCGATGCCCGCCAGACGGAGCGTGAAATCGCGGCCGCTCACATCGTAGCCATAGAGCAGCAGATAGCCGAGTACGAGCGTGGACTGGTTGAACATGCGCGGCTCATGGCAGCCGAACAGGATCAGGAAGGCGATAGACGCGAGATTGATGAAAAAGCCGGGAAGCGGACCTGCGAGATGTGAGAGATGAGGTGCTGCCGCGGAGAGCACGAGGAATGATGCAAGCAGGGCGGTGGACTGGCCGATATGAAGGCAGAGATCGGCCGCGCGGAACACGAGCAGATACAGAAGCACGACAACGCCCACGATGCTGTTCGCACTGCCGAAGGCCATGCTGTAAAGCGTGACAAAGCAGAAGCAGAAGCCGACGGTAAGCGCGATCTTGAAAAGATAGATGAGCGTGTGCAGAAGCCGGTCGCGCGGCGTTTCGCAGGCACGGATAAGGTTTTTTGAACCCGCCTGACCAAGCTGTAATTCCTGATAAAACGTCATGAAACGAAGTCCTTTCTAAAAAAGCTGTAATAAACAGTATACGACGAATGACGGCAAATTGCAATGAAAAAATGCGCAGGACGCGAAAAAAGTTCGGAGCCTTCGTATACAGACTGTGAAAACGCGGATGACACACCTTACAAACACGCGGAAAACATGATATGATAAGGGAAAACGGTAAAAGGAGACAAGCATGGAATATCTTGCTTTAAATAACGGGGTGCGCATGCCGCTTGTCGGCTTCGGCACATGGACGCTGCGCGGTGAAACGGGAAAGCGCTGCATTCTGGACGCACTTGAAACGGGGTATCGTCTGCTCGATACCGCGCAGATGTATGAAAATGAGGGTATTGTCGGCGCAGCGGTGCGCGAAAGCGGCTTGGCACGGCATGAGATCTTTCTGACGACCAAGCTGTTCGAGCCTTCGGCGAGCTACGAAAATGCGAAGCGCGATATCGAAAAGTCGCTGTCAGCACTTGGGACCGATTATATCGACCTGCTGCTTATTCACGAGCCGTATGATGCGTCGCTTGAAATGTACCGTGCGCTCTGTGAGGCGTATCGCGCAGGAACGGTGCGCGCAGTCGGCATTTCCAACTTCAACGAGCGGGAGTACCGCGCATTCTGCCGCTCGTGCGGTATCATTCCGGCGGTCAATCAGGTCGAAGCGCACGTTTACTATCCGCGCGAACCGCTGCGGCGCGCGCTCGTCGAGAACAGCACCGTCATGCAGGCATGGTCGCCGTTCACAGAAGGGAAACGCCGTATTTTTGAGGAGCCGGTGCTGAGGGAAATCGGGGCGCAGCACGGTAAAACAGCCGCGCAGATCGCACTGCGGTTTCTCGTGCAGCGCGGCATCGGCGTTATTCCTAAAACCATGCATCGCGAGCGTATGCAGGAAAATCTCAGCGTGTTTGATTTTGAGCTGTCAGATGAGGAGATGGAGCGTATCGGCACGCTTGCCGATGGAAAATCCCTGTTCGGCTGGGACGAGGATTGAAAATTATCCTGCGAGAAAAGCAGCCGCCCATGGGCCGCTGCTCATAAAACCGATTTCGCGCAACAGATCATATGGCCGCTGTCGCGCGGCAGCGCGCATGCCGGCGCGGCCGGCACCACAGGGGAAGAAGGGAAACTGCTTTAAAAATTATTGTTTGCATGAAACAGGTCCCTGCGGGCACAAAGGTCGATATTGATCCGGAAACCGGCGCGATGAAGCGCCTTTCGGGCGATACCCGTACCAATCCGTATGATCTGTTTGCGCTGGAGACGGCGCTTCAGCTTCGCGAAAAACTGGGCGGCACGGTCACTGTGCTGACTATGGGCCAGATGCACCAGATCGGCCTGTCCGGCCGCACGGTGCGTCCACGGCTTATCATCACCTGCGGCGTTTCGGGCGCCATTCAGTTCACCTCCTGCATGAAAGACGCAGAATGCATCGTCGCCATCAACAGCGACCCGGACGCGCTGATATTCAAGACTGCGCATTACTGTATCGTGGACGATCTGTATCAGGTCGTACCGCGTCTGACCGCGCTCGTGCAGAACAGAAAGGAGGACTGAGCCGTGCCGTATCCCTATAAGAAAATGACTGAGGAGGATTTTGCGTACATCTGCTCTGTCACCTCGGAGGACCGCGTGTGGGTCGGCGATGAGAT
>ENA-UERY01002132-UERY01002132.1-human-gut-metagenome-genome-assembly--contig:-NODE-2132-length-10359-cov-4.050379_pt1 | contig 10359 bp, 9 predicted proteins | sample MGYA00242989_ERZ507990 | MGnify/ENA primary metagenome ERZ507990 (study PRJEB26167, sample SAMN06115529) | human gut metagenome | host: Homo sapiens | place: China:Fujian | collected 2015-08-26...
AAGCAGCAGATTGATAAAAAAAGAGTATCCAGAGATTCGGCAGAAGCGTGGCTAAGAAATGTTCTGGAGCCAGAGTTTTTGTCTGTTAAGTGCTGGAGGTGCACCGATTGAGGTTATCCGCCAGTACATAGAAACACAGGGAGAAAAGAAGAGTGAACATCGTGTACCGTTTTCGGATCTACCCGAATAAATCTCAAAAAGAACTATTTGCAAGGACATTTGGCTGTGTGCGTTTCGTGTATAACCGGATGCTGGCAGAGAAGAAAGAATATTATGAGAAAACCGGAAAAGTATTAAAGGTTACGCCTGCAAAATATAAGGCAGAGTTTCCGTGGCTGAAGGAGGTAGACAGTCTGGCATTGTGTAATGCACAGCTGCATCTGCAGACAGCCTACAAGAACTTCTTTCGGGATTCTTCGGCTTGTTTTCCGAAGTTCAAGTCAAAAAAGAATCCGGTGAGAAGTTATACGACAAACTGCGTAAATGGAAATATTACTTTGCAGAATGCGAAACTGAAACTTCCGAAAGCAGGTTGGATCCGCATAAAACAGCATCGGAGTATCGATGATCGTTACATATTGAAGGGTGCCACCGTCAGCCAGGAAGCAGATGACAAGTATTATGTATCATTACTGTATGCGGCAGAAGAACCGGAACATGAAATCAGGCCAGTAAAAACCGCAATCGGACTTGATTTTTCCATGAGCGAATTGTATGCAGATTCCAATGGAGCTCATGCAGATTATCCTCATTTTTTCCGAAAATCCCAGGAAAAACTTGCAAGGGAGCAGCGCAGGCTGAGTCATTGCGAAAAGGGGAGCAGCCGTTACATGAAACAGAAAAAGAAAATAGCCAGACTCCATGCTCATATTGCACATCAGCGGAAAGATTATCTGCACAAGGAATCCAGAAAGATAACCAATTTTTATGATCTTGTGTGCATAGAATCTTTGAATATGAAAGAAATGAGCCAGGATTCAAGGTTCGGAACGAGTGTTCATGATAATGGATGGGGTATGTTTACTGATTTTCTTTCCTACAAATTAGAACGTGCCGGTAAGAAACTGGTTCGTATTGATAAGTGGTATCCCAGTTCAAAAATCTGCAGCTGTTGCGGAAAACTCAAAAAGGAGTTGAAACTGGAAGACCGTATCTATAGCTGCACCTGTGGAAATCAGATGAACCGTGATGAGAATGCAGCTATCAATATTTGCAGGGAAGGATTGAGAATATCGGGAGTTGAACTTGAAACAGAAAGAAAAATTTCCTGATCTCCTCCAAAACGTAGATTTTGTTCGGGACTGCGTAGATACGAAACAGTCCCGCTCGTAATAACAGAACCGTGGGACACACGGGGATAGCTCGCCTATGCTTTGCCCAATAGGGCAATCGAACGAGAAGCCCCCACTTCAAGTGTTAGCTAAGTGGAGGGAGTATGTCACTATAGGACGATCCCACGCGGACGCCCACAGAACCTGCCGCAAGCGGCTTTTTCGGATGCTCCGTAAAATGAATTCCGCGGGATTTCCTATATTGCAAAAGACACCCGATTCCGGTCATCTCTGACCAGAAACAGGTGTCTCTATAAGGGAAACATAAAAAATTGTGAAGCTGTTATTACAGCACAACACCGTCTTTAAAGATGGAGATTTCGCGGAAGCCTTTCTCCTCAGCCTTTGTCTGTTTTCCGCCGGCAACCTCGATCACAAGCTGCAGAAGTCTCTTTGCAGCGTCATCGATGGTCTCGCCGTCAGCGATCGGACCGGCATCAAAGTCGATCCAGCCTTTCTTTCTCTCCGCAAGCTGGCTGTTTGTCGCCAGTTTTAAGGTCGGAGCCGGTGCACCAAACGGTGTTCCGCGACCTGTTGTGAACAGGATCATGTGCGCTCCCGCTGCGGTCATCGCTGTTGCGGATACCAGGTCATTTCCCGGTCCGTAAAGCATATTAAGACCTTTTGTAACTACCGGATCACCATAGCCGATAACGTCCATGATCGGGGCTGTACCGCCCTTCTGGACGCATCCGCAGGATTTATCCTCAAGAGTGGTGATACCGCCCTGCTTGTTACCCGGACTCGGATTATCGTAAACCACCTCGTGGTGGCTGATAAAGTAGTTCTTGAAGCCGTTGATCATGTTGACGGCTTTGTCGAATACTTCTTTATTTACACAGCGATTCATTAAGAAACCTTCCGCGCCAAACATCTCCGGAACCTCTGTAAGCACAGTAGAACCGCCTCTGGCTGCCATCATATCGCTGAAACGTCCGACAGTCGGGTTTGCGGTGATGCCGGAAAGTCCGTCGGAGCCTCCGCACTTCATGCCGACAACAAGCTCACTGACCGGGATCGGCTCTCTCTCAAACTGCGCCGCGTATGCGGAACATTCCTCAAGAAGCTTTCTTCCTGCCTCAAACTCGTCATCCACTTCCTGACATGTCAGGAATTTTACGCGGTCATGGTCGTATTCGCCAAGCTCCTCAAGGAACTGCTCGTGGGTCAGGTTCTCACAGCCAAGTCCTAATACGAGAACTGCGGCTGCGTTCGGATGACGGACAAGGGCTGCAAGAAGCTTTCTTGTCTGTGCATGATCTGCGCCTGTCTGGCTGCAGCCGAACGGATGCGGGAATGTATAGAGTCCGTCAATGGTGCCTTTCACAAGGTCCTGATTATCGCGGACCATTTTCTTTGCGATATCATTGACACAGCCAACGGTCGGAATGATCCAGATCTCATTGCGGATCGCCGCGCGGCCGTCTTTTCTGCGGAATCCCATAAAGGTCTCCGGCTCCACTTTTTCCGGGAAGTTGAGGGACGGAGTATAGGTATACTCCATCTCTCCTTCCAGATTTGTCTTAACGTTGTGGGTGTGCATCCATGCACCGGCCTCTGCGTCTGCTGTCGCATGACCGATGGCAAAGCCGTATTTGATGATATTCTCACCGTTTTTGATCGGTTTTAACGCGATCTTGTGGCCCTGTGGGATGTCCTCAAGGGCTGTCACTGTGATACCGCCGGCAGTGACCTCCTCACCCTTTTTGATCGGGTGAAGAGCGACCGCAACATTATCCAGTTTGGAAATCTGAATTACTTTCATATGTTAATTAAAGGCAGCTTGCAAATGCAGCCTTTGCTCCTTCCGTGCGAATCTTCTTAAGGTCAGCGACAACTTTCTCCTCAAGACCAGCGATCTTTGTGAGATCCTGATCCCACATCTTCTCGTTAGTGAGAACTGCGTTTACAAGAGCCTCTGCGGAGTCGTCCTTGTGAGCATAGTAGAACTCAAGAGCCCATCTGTCATCACTTACCGTGTACTCGTTGCCAGCCGGACGTTTGCAAACAAGTCCTGCGTCTGTCAGAGCCTGAATGTCATTGCTGTAGAATGCGATATAAGCCGCTAAGGACATGGTCAGGCACTCCGGAAGCTTACCCGTCTCTTTGATGTACTCAAGGAAGGACGGCATATTTCTTGCTTTCCACTTAGATGTGGAGTTTAAGGAAATGCTCATTAACTCATGGTCAACGAACGGGTTGTTGAAACGATCCTGTACTGCGGATGCGAACTGCATTAAGTCGTTCTTGTCAAGCGGAAGTGTCGGGATAACCTCATCGTAGAGCATCTTGTTCATGAAGCCCTTGATGACCTCGTCATGCATACAGTCACGAACGATGTTCTCGCCTGCAAGGTAAGCGCCGAGTACGAAACCTGTGTGAGCGCCGTTTAAGATTCTAACTTTTCTCTTCTTGTACGGGCTCATATCCGGTGTTACGAATACTTTGTCAAGAAGTCCTGCTTTCTTGAACGGAAGAATGTCGTTTAACTTCTCATCGCCCTCGATGACCCAGACGCCGAATACCTCGCCAACATCTGTAAGCGGGTCAGCGTAGCCATTCTTCTGCTCAAGCTCAGCAACTTCGTTTGCGTCTTTGATACGGCCCGGAACGATACGGTCTACTAAGGAACCGCAGAATGTGCAGTCTTCATTTACGTACTTCTTGAATCCGTCCTCAAGTCCCCACTGCTCGATGTACTGGTTTACGCACTTTAAGAGCTCTTTACCGTTGTTGTCGATCAGCTCGCAGGCAAGCATGATGATACCTTTCTTTCCTGCTTTGTAACGATGATAGAGAACCTGAGTTAATTTTGCCGGGAAGCTGGACGGCGGGCAGTCATCCTGTTTGCAGGACGGATCATACTGGATACCGGCCTCTGTTGTGTTGGAAACGATGATCTCAAGGTCGTCGCTTGCAGCAACTTCCATCATTTTCTCGTAATCTTCTTTTTCATACGGGTTTAAGCAGCGGTTTACGCTGGAGATCACTCTCTTAGCGTCTACCTTCTGTCCGTTCTCGCTTCCGCGAAGGTACAGTGTGTAGAGACCTTCCTGCTCGTTGATCATCTTTGCAAGACCTGGAGCGATCGGCTGTACCAGACAGCATTTTCCGTTCCAGCCTGCTTTCTCATTTGCAAGATCAAACCAGTAGTCAACGAATGCTCGAAGGAAGTTTCCCTCACCGAACTGAAGAACTTTCTCCGGTGCGTCTTTTAATACATATCCATCATAACCAGATTTTTTGAGAACATCATAATTTAAGCGTTCCATAATATTAGTCCTTTCTTTAATATAAAGAGAATATGTCCGGAAGATCCTGACCGGATCTCCCGCTATAACAAATGAAAACACGCTTCGCGAGTTTCCCCTTATTATCGCGACAGTCACCAAGGTCTCGCGCAAGCGCGGACTTTGGCTCGTTGTTCGCGTAAAAAACTGCCAGACAGGCATCGACCGATTCCCATCTGGCAGCAAGTTTACCCTAATAGAACAGATTTACAAGGAATGTGGTAAACGGCTCGACCCAGGTAAGGAGCATCAGGTTGATAATAAGCAGGATGTAGAACGGTACTGCTTCTTTGATGAATGCTGCGGTCTTACACTTTGTAATAGAGCAGGTTACGAACATCAGGGTTCCCATAGGCGGTGATAATGCGCCGATGGCGTTATTGAAGATGTAGATCATTGCGAACTGGATCTCATTGATTCCGTACTGTGCAGCGATCGGTGCAAGAAGCGGAACCAGGATGATCATGGAAGCGTTACCTTCGATGAACATACCTACGATCAGTAAGAAGATATTTACAACGATCAGGAATACATATTTGCTGTGGATGTTTGCAAGCATCCATGCTGTCAGCGCCTGCGGGATTCTCTCTTTTGTGAGGATCCAGGAGAATACAGACGCAGCGGATACGATGAGCATGATGGAAGCAGTCGTGCAGACAGTCTCCTTTAAGCCCTGGATCATATCCTTGACGTGCATCTCATGGTAGATAATTCCCAGAAATGCAGCGTAAAGAATTGCAACTGCTCCGGCCTCGGTAGCTGTGAAGACACCGATACGGATACCGCCGATGATGATGATCGGGAGGAGTAACGGCAGGATCGCCGGTTTTAAAGCGGTCCAGAACTTGGACCAGGTTAATTTCTCTGTTGTTAAGATACCATATCCACGTTTCTTGGAGACAACACCTACAAGGATCATCATGGAAACGCAGAGAAGACCTCCGACACCGAAGCCGGAAATAAACAGCTTACCGATGGAAACGTTCGCGATACATCCGTAAAGGATCATTGCGATTCCCGGTGGGATCAACGGTGTGATCATGGAGGAAGCGGCTGTTACAACGCTGGAAAACTCCAGAGAGAAGCCCTTCTTTGTCATCTCCGGAACCATCATTTTGGACTCCATCGCTGCATCGGCGATGTTGGATCCGGAAAGTCCACCCATAACTGTGGATAAAAGTACGTTTACCTGTGCGAGACCGCCAGGAAGACGTCCTGTTACAACCTCACAGAAATCCATGATCCTCTTTGTAACACCGGTGTAGTTCATGAAGATACCGGCACAAACGAAGAACGGGATCGCCATAAGGGAAATTTTCTCAGTACCAATGATTGCCTGCTGGGCAAAGATAACGGTATTGATTCCCGGGTTCATAACGAAGTAAACCATGGAACCGCCGAGGACAGCGATAAATACCGGAACCTTGAAGAAAAGAAGAACCAGCATCACAATTGCAGATAACATTAACACATTACTCATTGCTGCTTGCTGCCTCCTTTGCCTCAGATTTTACGCCGTGGAACAGGGCGTAGAAATAGCTGATGATCATATCAAAATAGGATACGATCGCGATACCGTATACCCAGGAATACGGAATTTTTAACATACTTGTGGAACGTCCGCTCTTTACGAACACCTGGATGAAACCGATACTCTGCATGAACAGATATCCGATTACAACTACAACTACGATGGAAATCAGGATTTCCATGATCTTCTGCATACTCTTCGGCATCAGGTCGACGATCATCTCGATCGCAACATGGTTGCCGGAGCGGAATGCTGCGCCTGCTCCTGCAAATACGATCCAGACCATACAGGAGGTCTGAACCTCCTCAAGCCATGTAAATGGCGCGTTGAAGATATATCTCCATACAACACCGAGGAATGTCAGGACGATCAGGATCGCAAGAATAATGGAAGCGACAACGATATCAAGATTTCCAAGGATCGCTGCTGCTTTGTTTTCTTTCTTATCCATAGATTTTCAGACTCCTATCAGGGAAAACTGCCCCGGCGGACAGATCCGCCGGGAACAGTTACTTTATGCGTTTACTGCAAAATGGATTATTCAGCACCCATAGCCTTTTTAACTGTGTCATAGAGGCCATCGCTCCAGCCAAAGTCAGCACCCATCTCATAGAACGGCTGTGCTTTCTCCTTGAATCCGGCAAGAACTTCCTCAGACGGCTCAACAACAGTTACGCCTTCGTCTTTCATCTTCTGAAGGTACTCAGCGTCAGCAGCCTGCTGTACTTCGTTGTTGTACTCACCAGCTTCTTCTGCTGTCTCAAGTAACCATGTCTGCTGCTCTTCCGGAAGGCTGTTGAACCAGTCAGCGGATACAACCCATGTTGTGAAGTTCTTTACATGTCCGTCAAGGATTAAGTATTTAGCAACCTCGTGAAGCTTTCTGCCGTACAGAGTTGCGAGCGGGTTCTCAGCACCGTCGATGGTCTTTGTCTGAAGAGCCTGATAAACATCTCCAAGTGCCATACCTGTGGATGTTGCGCCAAGTACATCGAAGCCCTTGGACTGGATCTCGTTGGACGGAACACGGATCTTTAATCCCTTTAAGTCATCAACTGTGTTGACCGGAACGTTTGTAAGAGTATGTCTCTCACCATAGATCCAGTTGGAAGCGATGATCTTTAAGCCTTTTTCTTCAAGCTTGTCACACTGCTCTTTGTACCAGTCGGAATCAACCAGTTTCCAAACCTGATCCCAGGAATCGAACAGGAACGGTCCGAATACGATACCGAAATCCGGTACACCGTAGTCAGCGTAGAAAGCACCGTCTGCAAGTGTGCAGACATTCTCGCCGAGAAGCATGGAGTCGATTAAGGAAGACTTATCACCAAGCTGGGAATCCGGGTAGATCTCGATTGCCATCTTGCCGCCGGATTTTTCTTTGATGATCTCCTGAGCTTTCTCCCAGCCCTGTCCAACCGGCTCGGAAATGGAGTTCTCGAAAGCGACCTGAAGAACTGTCTCAGCATCGGAAGAACCGTTATCTGCTGCTGCAGCTGCTGTAGTATCTGCTGCTGCGGCTGCTGTTGTCTCAGCTGCCTTTGTTGTCTCTGTTGTGGAAGAGCTGCTTCCGCAAGCGGTAAGTGTTGTTGCTGCCATAGCACCTGCCATGGTTAATGCCATAACTTTTTTGAGTTTCATAATGTTTCCCTCCGTTTTTGTTTTAAAAACATTTATCCGGTCCTCTGCCCGATCCCCATCAGGCAGAAGACCTCGCACCCCGTTTCCCGGGGAAAGCTTCATGATTTTTGATTATTTGGAAATCTTGGAAAAATCAAATACAACCTTTAACATATCGCCCGGGTTGTGCGCAAAGTCATCGAATGCCTTTGCAGCATCATCAAACGCATATGTATTTGTGATGATCTTGTGGAGCGGTGCCTTGCCTGCGTTCACGATATCGATCAGCTCTAAGAAGTCCTTCTTTAATGCGTTTCTGGAACCGAATACATTTAATTCCTTCTTCTGGATCAGTGTGAAGTTGAAGTCAAGGTTCTTCTTGCCGACTCCGATCAGAACCATGCGTCCGCCGAAGCAGCAGGCATCGATACAGTTCTGGAATGTGGACGGAAGACCAACTGCCTCGATCGTTACATCAAAGCCATTGCCGTTTGTGATCTCAGCAACACCTTTCTCGAAGTTTTCCGGAGAATCATTTAATAAGGTTCCGTCAACACCGAAGTCCTTCGCCATCTCAAGCTTACCTGCGGATACATCGGAGATGTAAACGGTAGCGCCCTTCGCTTTTGCTGCGATCGCTGCGAGAACACCGATCGTACCGGCGCCGACTACAAGGACTTTGTCTCCCTCTTTTACGTTTGCACGGCTTACGCCATGGTAGCTGATGCAGAACGGCTCGATTGCTGCAAGTGTCTTGGCATCCATTCCCTTACCGTCGTACACACGCTCGATCGGCATTGTGATGTATTCCTGGAAAGCACCGTCTCTCTGACATCCCATTGTCTGATTGTCCATACATGCATTTACGATTCCGTGCTCGCAGGAATAGCAGTGTCCGCAGTTGAAGTACGGGTTGCAGGTTACGATCATTCCCGGCTTGATGCCGTAAGCATTGTTCTCATCTGCCTCGATAACCTCAGCGGAAAACTCGTGGCCCGGGATTCTCGGATAATCAAAATATGCGAATGTTCCACGGTAGGAACCAAGATCGCTTCCGCAGATTCCACCGTAAAGGATCTTTAATAATACTTCTCCTTCTTTTCTTACCGGCATTTCTACATCTTTAATAGAAACCTGACCCGGTGCGTCAATATACATTGCTTTCATCGTTGTTTCCTCCTTGATTTTACGATTTTTGCCTTCTGTATAATTTTCCAAAATCAAATCTGTTGTATTCTTTGTTGTATACAACAGATTATAATACTTTTTACACAGATGTCAATAAGTGTTAAGAAATTTGCACCACTTTTGACTTTTTCAACAAAATCGAGCTTTTTGGCTTGTGCAAAACGCCAATTGACGTTTTTAGCAAAAACCGTCGACATCTGCTTGAAAACGATTTTGTTTTGTGTTAGTATGATTCTATATTTTTTTATTGAGAAGAAAAAGACAGGAGTCCATTATGCCTAAAATAAACCTGAAAACCCTGGCGTACAATACGATCCGTTCCAAGATCGTCACTTGTCAATATGCGCCGGGTACTTTTTTGAATGAAGAACAGCTTACCACTGAATTATCTCTGAGCCGTACCCCGGTACGGGACGCGCTTGGACGTCTCGAACAGGAAGGTCTTCTGGAAATCCGCCCGAAATGCGGAATTCTCGTCCGTCCGCTGACATTGAACGACATCGATATGATTTTTGAGGTCCGTATGATGTATGAGCCATACGTGCTGATCCACTACGGCTCGAATCTCCCGACCTCCGCTTTAAAGGAATTCTATGATATCTTCCAGAAATGGGATCCGAGCAAGGAGCTTTACCGGGATAAGGATTCATTCTATGACCTCGACTACCGGTTCCATGCACTGATCATGTCCGCATGCCCGAACGAATTTCTGAACAGAAGCTACGATGCGATCCAGACGCAGAATGAGCGGTTCCGCTATATGACAGGAAATGTTTCCAATTTCCGTCTGGAAGCAACCTTCAAGGAGCATATGGCGATCGTAGAACCGTGCCTGAAGGGTGACTGGGAAAAAGCCGCCGAGCAGCTCCGCTACCATCTGGAGCGCTCCAAAGCTTCCGCGTTCCAGCTCGTAGCAAATACGGCTGCCGAGTCCGGAAGTATGGCGCAGCAGTTTTCATTGTAAGAAACCGGCAATTTAATCGATGTATTTTTTTCAAAAGTGTGTACAAAAAGCAGATCTGTTTTCAGGTCTGTTTTTTATACCTCACAGCGTTATCTCCGACGTAAAATCCCCCTAAACAGACTCAGTTTATTTGCTGTGTCTGCTTAGGGGGAATATCATTCCAGATTCAACTTTTTCTATTCTTATTTTTTACAATCTCATTTTTTAATATAACCGGACTTTACAGAGCCATTTCTCACTCTATAAGCGTTTCCCAATGAGTTCCGTCAGTTCCTCAAACGTCGCAACCGCATTGATATCATTTCTCAGCGCCGCGGAATTCGGATATCCGGCCGTATACCAGGCGACATGTTTCCGCATCTCGCGCATTCCGGCAAGCTCTCCCTTAAATTCCAGCATCATCTGTCCATGGCGCAGGATCATGGCTTTCAGCTC
>ENA-UERY01002143-UERY01002143.1-human-gut-metagenome-genome-assembly--contig:-NODE-2143-length-10315-cov-18.165950_pt1 | contig 10315 bp, 11 predicted proteins | sample MGYA00242989_ERZ507990 | MGnify/ENA primary metagenome ERZ507990 (study PRJEB26167, sample SAMN06115529) | human gut metagenome | host: Homo sapiens | place: China:Fujian | collected 2015-08-26...
GCCGTTGCATGACCTGTGTTGCCCTGCACCGACTTGAAGTCACCGTCCGACTGCAAGAGCTGGTAGGTGGCACTGGAGTGCCGCAGGCCGTGGAACACGATCTGTTCAAACTCCGGGTGCTCGGCTCTCCACAGGCGGTACCACTTTGTCAGCAGCTCCGGTGCGATGGGCAAGCCGTCCGGGAGCCGGAACAGCTGCCCGCAGTTGCTGTACTTCTCTGGGGCGTTCTGCTCGTCCTGTTTGAGCTTTTCAAGCCATGCAAGAAGCTCCTCTTTCAAGGGCTTGGTCATATACAGGATGCGGTTGGACTTCTTGGTCTTTGGCTTTTTCAGGATGAGAGAGGATTTGCTTCCCTCCCGCCTGTCCGGGAAGGTGTGGTAAACCTGATTGGGGTCGAGCTTTTCCAGAGCGTCCTTGTTGGCTCGTTGCATGGTCTTATTGACCGAGATAGTGCCACGCCCATCGGCGGCATCGAAATCCAGATCACTCGGCTGCAAGCCGAGAATTTCGCCCTCACGGAGCGAAAGGATCATGCTCATGTGCACTGCCAGATGCAGGGCAGGGTTCTCGATGGTCTGCAAGGCTGCCAGCATGGTTTTCTCGTCCCAGATGGTGCGTTCCTCGATGTTGACCTTGGGGGCATCACGGGGCAGGGGAATCTTGTGGATCAAGTCCCATTCCACCGCATAGGAGAATGCGGTCTTGAGCAGCGTGTGGACTTCGTGGATAGAGGTGCTGGACAGCAGCCGCTTCTTCTGCTTCTCGGAAAGTTTCTGCTTGATACCCTTCACATACTGCCCGCAGGGGGTCTTGGCAAGGGTGGCATAGAACTTCTCGATGTCATAGGTGCGCAGCTCCTGCACCTTCCGCTTCCCGATATACGGCACGATAAGGTTCTGCACCATCGCCACGGACTGGGTGTAGGTTTTGGGTGACCATTTGTGTTTGGTGGACTGGATCGGGATCCACTTGTACAGCATTTCCTCCACCGTCATGGTATCGGGGACGAGGAACGTGCCGTCCAGCAGTTCTTTCTCGACCGTAATCTTTCGCTCCTGCGCCTCCTTTTTGGTCTTGAAACTTTCCCATCCCTCGCAGGGCTTGCCGGAATGGTCTTTGTACTTGTAACGGACGGAGTAGGAATCTCCGCGCTTCATGATAGATGCCATAGATTACCTCCTTCAGACCGCTGCAAACCAGTTGTCGAAGCTCTGCTTGTTCACCCGGATGCTGGTGCCGATGCGCAGCACCCGGAAATCCTTCGTGGTGTTGCACAGGTTGTACGCCGCACGGGGAGAAATCGCCAAAAGCTGGGCGATTTCCTCTACCCGGTAAACAAGGGGTTCGAGCTTGGCTGTTTTGGTCTGGTCAGAAGATTCTGTGGCAGGGGATTTGTCCGAAGTTTCGTCAGAAATCGCTTGAGATTTCTGACAGAAAATTCGCATGGAGCAGGATGCTCCTGACGCTTTCATTGTAACCGGGTTCGAGTCCTTTTGCAAGAACTTATTCGTATAATCTTTAGATTTCACATCTTCGGTCATGTCAGGCCGATTCAAATTCATAGGCAGACCTCCAATTCCTTGTAACCGAACGCCTGTAACCGGGCAGGAAAACTCTCTTTTTCTGCACACAGGGCACCCGGTGGGCTTTATACTTTTTCTTATCTTTTTAAGGTTACATGGTTACAGAAAGCGGAAAACGCAGCAGTTATGCGGCTTTTGCGCTGTAACTGGGGTGTAACCGAATCTGTAACCAGACGTGTAACCTGTGTCCATCAGAAGGGAAAGCCAATCTGCTGGGCTTCCGCATCCGTTATTTCGGAGAAATCTTCAGCCCCGGTTTCGGGGCTGGTTACGCGCTCCCAGCCTTTCTGAACACCGTACTTCGGGTAACGCTTGGCGGTCTTGTGCGCCTGCCAGCCTTGAATATCGCCGCGCGAAATTCCTGTGTTCATGATCTCGCAGATAGCACGGGTCTCCCACTCTGCCGGGATGTTGGTGTTGCCCAGTGCCTCCGCATAGAGCTGCTTGGAACACACCCGGTCACCCGTGTAGTCCTTCAGAAAGGCGTAGATCATGCCAGCCTGCGCATCCTCCTGCATGAAGTCCTGCTGATGGGCTTGCAGGGTTTCCTGCATGGCAGGGCTGAACGCCAGCTTATAATCGCCGCTGTTGTAGATGGTCATAGCTTCTGCCCAAAGCTGGTCGATATAGGTGCGAGATTCCTCCTCATTGTCCAGAATGTGGACTTCGGCCAGTTCAGCATCCACCGGGATGGGGATAAAACGTCGGTTGCCCGTGCGGTCACGGGGCAAAAAATCCTGCCGATTGGTCGTGCCAGCAAAGACGCACTGGCGCAGACGGTCGGCAGGATGGGTCTCGTAGGGGACTTTATAGGTTTCCTTTTGCTTGCTGAGGAAACTCTTGATCTCCTCGATGCTTTTGGCATTGGCGGTGGCGATCATCTCCGACATTTCGATGATCCAGTGACCTTGCAGCTTGCGGTATACGTTGTCATCGTCCAGCCGCCGCAGGTCATCCGAGAACCACTCGTCCTTGACTGCCAGCAGCCGAAAAAAGCTGGACTTTCCCACACCTTGCCCGCCCACCAGACAGAGCATGGTCTCAAATTTGCATCCCGGCTGGAACACCCGCTTGATGGCTCCCAGCAGGAAAATTTTCATCGCTTCGCAAGTGTACTCGTCCTCCGCAGCACCGAGAAAATGGTGCAGGACGTGGGCTATCCGTTCCGTGCCGTCCCATTGCAGGCCGTTCAGGTAATCCCGGATGGGATGATAACGGTTCTCGTTGGCAACGATGCGGATAGCAGATTCGATCTTCTTTTCACTGGAGATGCCGTATTTCTCCATTCTCCGCAGGATATACTTCATGTCCGTGTCGTTCAGTGTCTTGCCGGAGCGGGGCCAGCCCACAGGCTTTACGATGTCGATGCGCTCACTCAACAAGTTCAGCCGGATGGCATCGGCAAGCACATGGTCGTTCTGCAAAATCGTGATACAGTTCTGAATCGTCCGCTGAATTTCGCCATTGGAGTGCTTGGTCAGCATTTCTTTCACATCGGTAACGGTTCGGGGAGCACGTTCTTCGTTGACTTCTTTGCTCAATAAACATCACCTCGTACTGTTATTGAAAACGATTTTCTGACTTTTCCGCAGTTGAAAGTGCAGATGGATTCCGCTGCGCCTGTTCTGCCTGCAAGCGGTTCAGCAGTTGCAGAACGGAATCCCGTGCTTTCTCCTTGACCTGCTCCTTGCCTTTCTGCCGAACTTCCGGCTTCAGGAGCTTCTCCTGCAAGCGGGCAGCGGTGGTCTGCATGGTCTTGAGGAACTTGTCCAGCACGCTATCCAGATGTTTTGCGGTGTACTCCCGTGTGGACTGCGGAGCCTTGCGCTCCGGGGACAGCACCCACTTTTTCGTGTCCTCGATCATCCGCATATCTTCCTTCCGGGTCTCGGTGCGGACGGTCTCTGTCACCACTTCTACCGCCTTGTCGTAGGCTGCTGCTGAAACATCTTCCAGCAGGGTCTCCATATCCGATACTTTCAGGGTCAGCTCATCCAGTCTGTTCTGCTGGGCGGAAAGCAGCTCCTTCTGCTTGGCAAGGATGAAGTCCTGTTTTTCCAGATATTTGCGGTTGCCGTATTCCGCTTCTTCCTCCAATTCCAGACCGTGCCGCTTTGCAATCTCAAACAGCATCTTTCGACAGGCGGCATCAAAGGCGATTTTGCGGTTGTTGCGGCGGCTGAGGGGCTTGCCCGGGTCGGGCAGGTCGAAGCCCAACGCTTCCAGTGCCTTTTCCTGTTGGGGAGCTAACTCGCCATACTTGTTCTCACAGTCGAACACATGACGCTCGTGGATATGAGGTGTGCTTTCGTCCAGATGCAGTGCCCAGTCCAGCACATGAACGTGTTCACCAAACTTGGCCTTGAACTCCTCAATGAACTCAGTGACGATGTTCAGCAAGTCCTCTGCGGAAGCGTGTTCGTCCAGCGTCCCAAGCTGATGGATTGTCTCTTCCGGGCAGGTCTTGGGGCTGGACAGCAGGTCGGGAATGCAACGGGCTACCAGATTAGCCCAAGAATCAAGGTCGTGTTGTGAGTGAACGATAACTGTCGGATTTCCGGTAGTACCACTGGAAGAGTGAATACGCACACCATCATTCCTCATATCTCCCGCCACCAGTCCGAAAGGGTAGTGGGCACGCATATCGGCTTTGGTCGTGAACGGTACTTTACGGATATCATCCAGCGATTGTATGCTGTCTGAGGTAATACCATGTTTACTGAAAACCTCCTTATAGTATGGAGCGTTTGCAGCGATACTGATTGTTTTCTTCAAGCGTTGAAGCTGCAATTCCTGCAACTTCTCCCGACTCATGGTTTCTATTTCTTCTTCCCAGTATTGTGTACTCATGGCAGTCTCTATTATTACATAAGCTTTTCCGCAATTTCCTTGCCGGCAGCCAATGCTTTAAGATTCATTTCTACAATTGCTTCCCCTTTACGTTGGAAAATCTCGTGAATGCTGTCCTGCACTTTTGCGTAGTCAATGCCAAGAAATGGAATTGTTGCTCCCAACAGGACGATATTGGCTACTCGTGCGGAACCGGCTTCTTTGGCTACTTTATCTACATTCAATACTATCTTATGAGGTAGTTTGTTGATTTCTGCCATTACTTTGTCCGTTTCCGGATAGTTGGGAATATTGACAAAAGGAGTTTCATTCGTTACCAGCCACCCTTCAGGGCTAAGGTAAGGAAGATATCGAAGGCCTTCCATAGGTTCCAGTGAGATAATAAGATCACATTTGCCGGAAGGAATCAAATCGGAAGCAATCGGCTGATCGCTGATGCGGAGGTTGGATTGAACGTCTCCTCCGCGTTGGCTCATTCCGTGCACTTCTGCTTGTTTCATATATAATCCTTCTTTCAAGGCAGCTTTGCCGATTACTGTAGCAATAGACAGAATTCCCTGTCCACCAACTCCTGATAATATAATGTCTTTCTTCATGGCTTACTTACTTCTTTTTTTGCGTGCTAATGTCTGGATACACTCTCTGCGTGGAATAATGACAGATACGCCACGATATTCGATTTCTTCGCGTATGATCTGTTTCATCTCTTCGTAATTCTTCTTCAAAGGAACAACCACTCTGATATGGGCGGGCTCTACACCGAGACCTGCACAGATTGCTTCGATACGTCCGGTTCCTGCAGAATCTTGCCCGCCTGTCATAGCGGTAGTCTCGTTGTCGGATATTACAATTGTCACATTGGCGTTTTCATTTACGCAGTCTAATAATCCCGTCATTCCCGAATGAGTGAATGTGGAGTCACCGATGACGGCTACGGCCGGAAACAGGCCTCCGTCGGCTGCACCTTTTGCCATAGTGATAGAAGCACCCATATCTACGCATGAGTTGATAGCATTGAATGGCGCATTTGCTCCCAGTGTATAACAGCCGATGTCACTGAATACTTTATGTGCGGGATATTCCTCTCTGAGCACTTCAGTCAATGTGGTATACATATCGCGATGGCCGCAACCTTCACAAAGTGCGGGCGGACGCATCTCTACCACAGACGGAATGCCAAATTCGGACTTGTTCTCTTTGCTTACCGCACGGGCTACCGAGTCAGGATTCAGTTCTCCATCTTGCGACAAAGTGCCATCTAAACGCCCTTTTACCTTTATACCAATACCCAGAGAACCTTTCAGTTGTTTTTCTACAAAAGGTTGACCGTCTTCCAAAACAAGAATCTCATCGCAAGATTCTACCAACTGATGGAGTTGTTTTTTCGGCAGTGGATATTGTCCGATTTTGAGTACCGGATATTCACAGCCTTCGGGGTAGTTTTCCATCAGGTAATTGTAAGCGATACCACATGCGATGATTCCTAGTTTCTTGTTAGGCCCATCTGTATATTTGTTGTACGGTGATTCTTCGGAGGCCTTTATGAACTCATCTTGACGTGAAAGTAATACTTTATAGCGTTTGCGGGCATTTCCAGGCAACAGGATGAATTGACGCGGGTCGTTGCTGAATGATATTTCATTTTGTGGTTTCTGTTCCTTGCGTTCTACTCCGGAACGGGAATGCGCAAGTCGGGTTACCATACGCATTAAAATAGGTTCTCCCATTTTCTCGGAGAATTCAAAACCGCTGTACACCATGTCATACGTTTCCTGCTGATTGCTGGGTTCGTACATAGGGATGAGGGAAAAATCTCCGTAGAAACGGCTGTCTTGCTCGTTCTGTGAGGAGTGCATACTAGGATCATCTGCCGCTATCACAATCAGTCCGCCTTTCACGCCGGTGATGGCAGAGTTGACAAAACAGTCAGCGGCCACATTCATACCTACATGCTTCATGCAGACTAAGGCCCGCTTGCCGACGAAAGACATACCTAAAGCAGCCTCCATCGCTGTTTTTTCGTTGGCACACCAACGGTTATGTATATTCCGTTCGGTCGTTATCGGGGCCATCTGAATATATTCCGTAATCTCAGTTGAAGGAGTACCGGGATAGGCATAAACACCTGAGAGTCCGGCATCCAATGCAGCTTGTGCAATGGCTTCATCGCCAAGTAAGAGTTGCTTGCTCATATATTTCTTTTTATTTAGTGTTGATCACAGTTTGTTATTCTATCGGGCAAAGATAGACTTTTCAGTTCGTTTTATCACAAATTTACTTGAAAATCTTTCTTTCATTCAGCGCTTTCCAATATTTTCTTGCATTTGCCATGTGTTCGGCATAATTGGATGCGAAATTGTGAGTCCCGGAAAAGTCCTCTTTGGCACACATATAAATATAGTTGTGCTTGGTATAATTCAATACACTGTCTATCCCTTTTTTAGAGGGGATACGGATAGGCCCGGGAGGTAATCCGGTATTTATATATGTGTTATATGGCGAATCGATTTTCAAATGCTCGTTCGTAATACGTCGCAGACCAAAATCCTGTAGGGCAAATTTGATTGTCGGGTCTGCTTGCAGGGGCATATCTTTGTGCAGGCGGTTGATGTATAATCCGGCTACTATTGGCTTTTCTTCATTATTATTGGTCTCTTCTTCAACGATGGAAGCAAGTGTGCTGACTTCTTCCGGTGTCATACCGATCGCAGTGGCTTGTGCCAACCGTTCTTTGTTCCAGAAACGTTCATGCTCCTTTCTCATGCGTTCGATTAATTCATCCGCACTCATATCCCAGTATACTTGGTAGGTTTCGGGAATGAAAAGACCGGGCAAGGTTGCTTCTGTGTATCCTAGTTGGGCTTGAACGGTGGAATCAAACAACTGGCGGGCAATCTCGGCAGAATCGATCATTAACTGTTTGCCCATACTTCGTGCCAGTCGTTTTAAAGTACGGACACTTCCGACTGTGAGATTCATCGGCTCTTGGTAACCTCTGGAAAAACGGCTGTATCTCCTTTGGGGATTTCCCCTTGAAAAACTCCGGGCTGGCGGTTATCAGCGTATCGACAAACCGTGTGCTGTCCTTGCGGGTTCGGCACCCGGCCTGCTCAATCCGGCTCTGAATGAAGTGGTAATAGCGTCCCTCCGGCTTGACGATATGGAAGTTGTATTTGCTCCGGCTGGTGTCAATATCAGGGTTGCTGGCGTATTGGTCTTTCTGCCGTTCGTGATGGGCTTCCAGCGGCCTTGCCGGGTTGCCCTTGTGCTTCTCAAAACGCAAAATTGCGTGCTGTGCCATTCTGCTCCTTTCCCCATTCCTTTCCTATCCGGGGTTTTCCACAGGGAAAATCCCGCAGAAAATAGCTCGGATAGGATTGGAATGGATAGAATATAAATCAATCTTTTTAATCTTTGTATTTCTATATACCGTCCGGTTTTCGTACTTCTCAGGAGTGATTTCCGTACTTCATGGGTACGGTTTTCAGCCCTCCGGCGTACCAGAACGGGATTTCTTGAAGTCGGTGTTCGGAACCGCTTCATAGGATTTTGGGAAAATGCGGTTGGGTTTTCCACAGCCCTGCTTCTGGATCTCCACCAGTCCGGCATATTGCAGTTCCCGCATGGTATTTACCGCTTTCTGCCGCCCACAGCGGAGCAGGTCAACTACCTCGCAGATGGGATAGTACAGGTAAATCCGCCCGTACTCGTCCGCCCACCCATTCTTGCGGGATAACTCTGTCCGGCGCAGGATAAAGGCGTACAACACCTTTGCCTCGTTGGACAGGGGCTTGAATGTAGGGGCTTCAAAGAGAAAATTCGGGAGCCGGGTGAAGCTGAACGCCTGTTCCGGCTGGTGAATGTAAATCGTGTTTGTCATATCGTGTTTTGTGGACGGTTAGAAGCCCGTTTTCCGGGGCGGGCGATACTTTATACCACCTGCCCCGGTTTGGGGCCTGCGAAGCCTTATAAATCAAGGCTTTTCCGCTCCTAACTGTCCACAGCAGACCTCCTTTTCCGTTCACTTTCTGTTTTCTGCCGCCTGTGAACTCTGGCGGCGCAGTCCGGGCAGTATTTAGCCCGGTTGGATTTGGGGACGAACACGCCGCCGCAAACCGCACAGCATTTCAAGTCCTTATCCCGGAAAATCTCCGCTTCCAGCGTTCCGTCCAGCGGCAAGACCGCCCAGCGGAACCACTTACAGCAGACCGAGAAAGAAACCGTCTGCGGGCAGGTGCAGGTGTCCCCATCGTCAAGGACAATGCAGTTGCCGTCCTCACAACAACAGCACTCCCGGCGTATCAGGCTGGCCGCCTGTTTCCTCTGCGCCGGTGTCATGCGGTAAAGGGAACCGTCCGGCCTGCGCTCCAGTGGCGGCAAGTCTTTATAGAGGTTATTTCTCATGCGTTCCCTCCATTTTGCTTTCCGTTGCCGTTCTCCCCGAAAAGGTTTCCTGCCCCATTCCTGCGGCGTATTCCAGCGTTGGCACGCTCCCCGCAACTTCGGGACAAAATGTCCCGAAGTCCGGCTCCTTGCGGTGCTTCCCCAGCCGGGGTATTCCTTTTCGGACGGTCATTCTGTTTTCAAGGTGCTGTCCATCGATGAACTACCCTAAGTCTACACCTAAATGACCGCCCGTCCCGTATATCCGAAAGGTAGGAAATTGGCCTAAAAAACAGGCTATTTCCACGCTTTCGGAATTGTGGTATAATAAAAATGATATTTGCAGACAAGGGGGAGCGCATGGAACTATCCATACAAGAACGATTGAAAGACCTGCGTGTGGAACGCGGTCTGACGCTGGAACAGCTTGCGGAGAAAACCCACCTCTCCAAGTCCGCTTTAGGGAGTTATGAGGGGGACAACTTCAAGGACATCAGCCATTACGCCCTTATTGAGTTGGCAAAGTTTTACGAAGTGACTGTTGATTATCTGCTGGGCCGTTCTCAAACAAGAAATCACCCAAACGCCGATCTTGCAGACCTGCATTTGAGTGATGATATGATTGAACTATTGAAAAGCGGGCTGGTGGACAATTCCCTTTTGTGTGAACTGGCGACCCACCCGGATTTTCCCCGGCTCATGGCCGACCTTGAAATCTATGTGAACGGCGTGGCGGGAAAACAGGTACAGAGTGCAAACGCCATTGTGGACGCCGTGAGTGCAACGATTATGAAACAACACAATCCCGGCTTGACTGACCCGCAGCTGCGACAGCTTATCGCCGCCCACATTGACGACGACAGCTTTTGCCGCTATGTGATACAGCAGGACATAAACAAGATAGCCTTCGACCTGCGGGAAGCCCACAAGGACGATTTTTTCAGTGTCCCGGAGGACAATCCACTGGAAGATTTTTTGCAGACCGCAGAGGAAACCACCAGAGAGGACAGCGACCCGGAGCAGGCGGCTATGGCATTTATCTGTAAGCGGCTCAAGCTGAACTATGGGAAACTGTCAGAGGAAGAAAAGAAGTGGTTGAAAAAGATTGCACAGAAATCGGATTTACTGAAAAATCCAAAGCCGCAGCGAGGGAGAAAGTAAGAGAACGGAAAAATTTGATTTAGTGAGGTGTAAGGAGTGGAAATTAGATTTATTGATGAAAAACACGCCGCAGATATAAATATTCCCAACGAACCTTTTCCCATTAGGGGACGAATGGTTATTACCTACAACGGAGACAGATGGGAACATACAGAAAAACTATTGCCTTCTGAACAGATTGAAGAAATGACATTCCCAGATGAAAGATGGAAGAAGTTTTAATTGATGATAATATGGTTTTTGATATTGATAATTTAAAAGGATGAAGTGATTTAAACTTTTCTTTTCCTTGCACATTTTCTCAATAGCATAACGGAAAAAGCGATGTAGTTCCATGA
>ENA-UERY01002163-UERY01002163.1-human-gut-metagenome-genome-assembly--contig:-NODE-2163-length-10194-cov-136.607097_pt1 | contig 10194 bp, 9 predicted proteins | sample MGYA00242989_ERZ507990 | MGnify/ENA primary metagenome ERZ507990 (study PRJEB26167, sample SAMN06115529) | human gut metagenome | host: Homo sapiens | place: China:Fujian | collected 2015-08-26...
CAGTCTCGCTCCAGATCTTCTGCCGTTTCTTCCAGCAGAGAGATGAGTGTAGAGGATATCCTTTCAGGCGTGCCATACATACTGGCAGAGGTGTCCAGACAGACGATCATCGGACCCTTGCGGGAGGCATGGGTAAAGCCCAGTTTGCGGGATGGTTTCGACATTTCGCTCTTATAACGGAAGGTCTGGAGTCTTCGCGTGCGATACTTATAGATAAAGAGGCCCTCCATATCTTCATCGCTGTACTGTGCCAGTTCGAGGGGGAGAAGGGAGTTGAGATCATCGCCCACGGTAATGCCCTCGATATCGCTACCTGCTGAATGCTCCATCTTCATCTCTACGCCCGATGCGATGGTGAGCCGGTCTTTGCCGTTGGCATCGGCTACTCGTCCCATCTTCGCCACAATTTCCTTGATTTCGGGATATTTGTCCTGAATCTTCACCTGGTTCAGACGGCGTTCAAACTCCGTTTCGGTCCATCCGTTCGTCATCAGTTCCCAGGCTTGTACGGCGCGCTGTTCCGAAACGCCCTTCGTCTTCATGTTGCGGGTTATCTGGTCCATCATGCGCACAAGTCCTGTTTCGAAGTTGTTCTGACGGAGCGAGATAAAGTCCTTCAGCTTGTTCAATACCTGATGGTCGATGCAGACCTTCCAGTCTCTTACCAGCCTTTCCCAGTTTTCGGGTTTCGAAGCCCCGTCTCCAGCCATCAGCTTGAGGAAGAAAGGCTTATCGAACCCATCTTCAGCATGTTCCTGTTCCAGCTGGTCGAGCAAAGGGAGCCACACCTGTTCATCCATCCGCTTGAAGGGAGCCCAATCGAGCACATCATCAGCCCGATGACTCTCGGTCCAGGCACGCTGGCGCTGGAATCGCATGTGATGGACGCATTCCACGATAAACTTTCCCACACTATCATAGAAAACCTTACTCTTGATTTTGCTGTTCACCACCTGGCGCACGAACTTCTGCACCTCTTCTCCAGTTTCTTCTATGGTTACTTTCAGGGTAAAGAGATGAATGAGATAATCCTTCAGCGGGTCTTCCTTCAAATTCCAAGGCATGGCAGTGCCTGTCGGATCAGGAATCTTCACCTGTCCCGACTTGCAGAAGTCATCCAGCATCTTCAAGTAATACTGTGCCTCCGCCAAATCCTTGTTATTCTGGTATTTCATAGGAGTAAATCCTTATTTTTTCTCCATCAGATATTCTGCGAAGATTCTTGCAGCACTCTCTACTTTGGCTGCGCAAGGGCGAGACTTGTAATATTCTGCCGTTCTTGCCGAAGCCACATAGCTGGACTGCGCTTTCTCGTGGCCCTTCAAGCCGAGGATTTCGGCACAGATGATACTGCCGTTCTGCTTCTTCGATTTGGCGAGCAAATCCTGTACCACCTTATAGCATGCCGACTTGCCCTCACGGTCATCCCCCTCGGTCTGTCCGCAATCCAAGCCAACGAGCACCACGATGCCCGAAACAGCACCACACATCATTCTCATTCTGCCTACTCCACCACCGAAGCCGGCACCAATGCGCTTCGCCATCTCATCATCAAGACCATATAAATCGGCAAAGGCAGCCACTACCGACTGGCAGCAGCCATAGCCCTGCATAAAGTTATCCACAGCCTGGTGAACACGCGCCTCCAACTCTGGAGTCAATATTTTCTGTTCATTCATCATGTTTAGATTCTTCTATATATAATAATGTAATAGGAGGCGATTAACCCTCATAAAGTTTCATCGTATCCTGACGGGTAAACGCCAGCTCCTTATAAAAATCGCGGAGATAAGCCGATATTTCCGCCTTATCATCAGCAGATGCGAAGAGATTCTCGCCCAACTGCCTTTCCAGCGAGCTCAAGCCATCCGAAAGAGTTTCTATCTCCCCCTCGTAATCCCTTCCATCCTCCGGATTCCTGCGTACACGATGATACTTAATATCCTCAGCAAGCGCATTCTTCATCTCCACGAGTTTATCTGCAAAAGGAGAAAAGAGGGCACGGATCACGATGTTTCGGATAGCATCCCGCTCTTCCGGTTCCTGCCACAGACAATGGTAGATAGGCAGCAAATCGCAGATATCCACCTCTTCCCTATCCTGCATAAAGGCTGAAGTGCGAAGCAGGCGGACGGTATTCTTCCATCTTCGGTCACTCACATAGATGTTTCTGCGCTCGGCAGCCTCATCCACATTCACGGCTCTCAGAGATTTACGAATGGCGGAAATTGCATCAAGCACCTCCCCCTTCACGCCAATCTTACAGATTTTCTCCGCCCATTCAGCATACTCCTCAGCAGTAATCTTCAAATCAGAAAAATCTGCGTTATCTGCGAAATCTGCGTGAGATTCCAGCAGCATTGCCCGGAAATTCTTCTCCAGCTTAATCGGTCGGCTTTCTATTCTGATGACGAATCGGTCCCAGAGCGCCTCCAGTCCTTCTCCCTTAGCCGGCAACTCATTGCTTGCAGCCACGAGAAGTTTCAGAGGAAGATGCATTTCCCGATTGCCGTTTCTGAAGATTTTCTCGTTAATCACCGTAAGGAGCGTGTTCTGGATAGCAGGTCCCGCCTTCCAGATTTCATCCAGGAAAACCACATCGGCAGTAGGCAGATAACCCTCCACCGCACGCTCGTAAGTATCCGAAGTCTTCAGTTTCTGAATGCTCACCGGACCGAAGATTTCATCGGGTGTAGAGAATCGCGACATCAGATACTCAAAGCTCTGAGCATCCCTGAACGCCGTCTTCAACTGTCTGGCTACCATACTCTTTGCCACACCTGGAGGTCCCAGCAGGATGATACTCTCACCTGCCAGAGCAGCCAGGAGCGAGAGTGATATCTCCGTCTCCTTCTCATAAATTCCTCGGTTCATCTCACCGAGTAATTGTTTGAATCTTTCAAGCATATTCTTACTTTTCTATTCAGAATCGTATAAAGACGAAAAGAAGTTAAGAGATAAAATTCATTATCCCTTAACTTCCTCATATTCTTTTATATAAATAAGGTATGGCTTACTTTACGTTGCCCACCTTAATCAAGTACTCAGCAATCTGAACAGCGTTCAGGGCAGCACCCTTACGAATCTGGTCGCCAGTCAACCACAATGTGTTACCATTGTCATCAGCCAGATCCTTGCGGATACGACCTACATATACATCGTCCTTGCCGGCGCTCTCCAATGGCATTGGATAAACGTAGTTCTGGGCATCATCCTTTACGGTTACGCCTGGAGCAGCCTCCAAAGCCTTGCGGATGTCCTCTACTGCCAATGGCTTCTCTGTCTCGAACCAAACACTCTCTGAGTGAGAACGGAGTGAAGAAACGCGAACGCAGGTAGCACTGGTGCGAACATCAGAGTGCATAATCTTGCGGGTCTCGTTATACATCTTCATCTCCTCCTTGGTGTAATCGTTAGGAGTCATCTTGTCAATCTGTGGAATGACATTGTATGCCAACTGATGAGGGAACTTATTGATATGCTCAGTCTTACCAGTCTCGAGGATATCCTTATACTGCTGCTCAAGTTCAGCCATGGCAGCTGCACCAGCACCTGAAGCACTCTGGTAAGAAGAGATATGAATCTTCTTGATATGGCTCAAGTTATCGATAGGCTTCAACACTACTACCATCATGATGGTGGTACAGTTAGGGTTGGCGATGATGTTGCGAGGGCGGTTCAAGGCATCCTCAGCATTTACCTCAGGCACCACCAGAGGCACGTCGTCGCACATACGGAATGCGCTAGAGTTATCAATCATCACGGCACCATATTTGGTGATAGTCTCGGCAAACTCTTCTGAAGTGCCGCCACCAGCAGATGTGAAAGCAATATCGACATCTTTAAAGTCATCGTTATGCTGCAAAAGTTTGACCTCATAGTCCTTTCCCTTGAAGTTGTATTTTCGTCCGGCAGAACGCTCAGAACCAAACAACACCAAATCATCCATAGGGAAATTTCTCTCAGCAAGGATACGCAGGAATTCCTGTCCAACTGCGCCACTTGCACCAACAATTGCTACTTTCATAATCGAATCTTTTAATTTATAAAGTTGTTATAAGTGTAAACTGTGGAAGAGAAAGCCAGCCTCCTTATCATCTTCATGATTCCTCATCTTTCTGACAGCTTCATTATTTTTCCTCATTTTCTGATAGCTTCATGATTACTCATTTTCTGATAGCCGGAAACAGCTTATTTTCTCAAATCCGCTGCAAAGTTAAGACTTTTTCTACAATATCAAGCATAAATTCCCAAAAATTATTGCTTTTTGCTGCAATTTTATCTTTTTTGCTTACTTTTCTGCAAGAATATGCATAAAAACGGAGAAAAATAGTTGCTATTTGCAATGCGGCAAGCCGCGAGAATGCAGGAATTTATGGATTGTTACTTTCCATAAGTCATCCTTTCGTTTCAATCGGAAGGTTGAAACCACACAGGCGTCACCTGGCCGGAAACTCAATCCCATAATTCCATAGTTGTATTGTCCATGAATAGAAGTTGAGATGTCTCGATGCGTCAAACCTATCGTTACGATTTCATCATTACCTCCATGCTCTTCATGCAACATTTTCAGGATCCCCCCAGCCCAATACCTGTTTCTTGGTTTGTAGAGACATGAGGCAGGTATTTCTTTCTTGTCTCCAACAAATACAGAAGCCTCCAACCAAGCCTTTGGTACCTTATTGAAAATGAAACCCAACTGCTTCACGAGTTCTTCTCTCAACTGTTCTGCCTCCTGATGTGAGAAATTTTCCAAAGGCTTTAACTCTATGACATAACCCAATGGAGGATCAGCAGGGAGGCTGTCTCCCATGATTTCATTGCCATGGCTCTGATTTCCATTGTAACAACCAGCTAAAAACAAGATTGAGATTCCAGCTATAAACAACAATAACTTCTTCATAGAATATTCTTTTTATTTGTATTTTGCATAAATCAATACCGGTCTTCTCCTAGAAGATTCCTTGTATATCTGCATCACTTTCTCTACGCAGCTCCTTGATACAGTAAAGCAACCACGGCTCTCTGTTCCCAGCGGAATATACTTCTTTTCACCGGAGAATCTTGTCACCTTGCCAGCAGAATGAATCAGGATGCCACGGGCTTCTGCCAGATAATTGCTCTCGTCGAGCCCCCGAAGGCGAACGCAGTTCTTGAACTTCATTCCACCTTTTCCTATCATGACATATCTTCCAAGACTCGTGCATCCACTTCCAGGGTTATTACTGAACTTTGGCTGGGCTGCTGTATTTCCCTTACCACTTCCATGCATGCAATAGCTGCTCATCACCCTTTTGCCTCGCTGCAAGTCATAGATAAAGAACCTCTTCTTGCCAGATGGTTTGGAGAAATCCACTAGGATATAGTAATCCGTACTGTATCCCCGTCTATCACAATAATCCCTTACTTGCGTCAGGTTCTTACAATCTACCTGATGATACCACTCTTTAGCATCCACCGTATTCTTAAAAAACGGTTTCGTAAACCTATTATAAATAGGTGGAACGAAAAGAACACCGATAACAAGCAGAACCAGTATTCCCAATATAATCAATAACTTCTTCATAATAATGCAAAAGTAGAAAAAAATAAGCAAGTAATGATGCTATCCATACGTGGATTGTATCAAATACTCGCTTATGTGTATGAAATCATCAATGCCTACAACATCAAATCCTTGATGGTTGTACCATTCATGAATCTGCTTAAATCTACCCTTTCTCCAATACCATGCAAATGTCCGGTTTCTGAATATTGCCAGATATTGCACTTTCTTCTGCCGTCAATAGAGGGTTGTCTGGAGTTATAATTGGCGATGAAGAGATAATAACGATTGAACTTCGCCCCCATTTCCTTATTATAGAAGCTCTCGTTGCTATAGATGACAGGATACTTGCCATAGTGTTTCTTCACTAAATCAGCAAACACTTGTATGCTATCCTGCAGCTGTCGTCCCTTCCATCTTCCCTGGATGCCTTTCTCCTCCACATAAACTTCATCTTATTTGTGTGAGCATCAAGCCTATTTAGTTAATATTCAGAATAACTCTTCGGTATGACGTGAGTGCAGGGATGCCAGCATCTGTTACCTGCAGAATAACATGACAGTCTTTGCCTCTGGCATCAGCGGGAACCATTACCCGACAACGGTTTTGGTCTTTTTCTATGATAGTGACATCCCCTTGATATCCACTTGCCTCACGATAGATACTCCAATCAAAAGTAAGAGTATCTCCATCAGGATCAGAAGATTTGGAGGCATTCAATACTATCGTTTTCCCTGCCTTGCAAGTGACATGCACACTGTTTAGCGAACGGTCTTTACCAACAACTGCCACGGGATGATGGTTGGCAGCCTTATAGTCTGCCTTCACCGTCCATTGCATTCTGGCAATAAAATCATTATATATTGCATCCTTCCATCTGGTGATAGCCGCACTACCTTCTTTCGCTGCAGGAATCATGTAGTAAGGATCATACTGCGGTTCGTCAAGACCGTTGCGTTTCACCCAGTCCATACCTCTGATACCAGCAACCTTTCCTGTAGAAAAGCGACCACCCCATCCTCCATATTCTGGATGTTCGGGGTCATTCAAGCCATTGCTTAGACAATACATAAATGACGGAGAATCACCTTCTGTGGCCCAAATACGATTAGGATAGCATTTTCCCAAGGGCCCAACCTCTTGTACGTTTTTACAAACCCACTCATCGGACGGTGGCCATCCATAAATCTCCGTATTGCGGATATAGACGAGGTTGGGATAGTTTTTGACGATCCATGCTCCTGCATCGTCCTGTCCCAATACATCATATACTCTGACCTTGCTAACAAATCGCTCCACTTGTTCTGCCGTTCGAGTGTGACTCACTTTCCAAAGTGCCTGTGCCAAAGTGTTGAGTCCGGACCATGCTGTAATCCATATAGGACGTTCATCATCTTTATCGATGGTTTTGATTAACCACTCAGAACCCTCACTATCCTTACCTTCTCCTACACCGTGCATGGCTGCCTCCGCTTGTCCGACCTTTACAACAGACCGTAGATACGATGCCGTTGGAAACTTGTTGCTGTGCACTTGCAAGTTAGGATAAACCTCTTCATAGGCATCAATCACTTGATTGATAAGGGTAACAGCGCCATTTCCGTATGGCACCCATGCATGTTGAGAAATAAAGCCTTCAAGTTCCACTCTATCGAGTGAAACAAGCAGATGTACCATCGACTGTGTGTCGTCAGGATCTGACCCTCCAATATCCGACATCACAATCATTCTTGTTTGTGCCAAAAGACAACTGCATAACAGCGCAGAAAGAGTAACGAATAGCAATCTTTTCATTTTTTTACTTTGTTCCTAATTTCCGTAACACTATAATTTAATATTTTTTATAAGCACCTGAGCAACAAAAAGTTGCTCAGGATTTTGCCATGTCAGAAATTTCACTTATCTTAGTGTTGCAAAATAAAAACAAACAAAATTCTGAATGACATGGCAAAAGTACAAATAAAATCTGAGAAACTCACTCCTTTTGGGGGATTTTTTTCGATTATGGAGCAATTTGATGCTCTTTTAGCTCAAACAATAGATGCCACCTTGGGATTGAGATGCACTATGTTTGAGCCCACTTAAAAAAGTAAGGCCTGTTTAAAATGTTTATATTTCATGATAATAATCTTCGATTTATGCTGTTATCTGGAATATTTTTCGTATCTTTACACCATCAATCAAACAGAATGACTATGTTTAAAAAGACAGATCCGAATCCTCAGTTAGATATATTCACGGCTCCCTCAATGCAGTTAGGAAGTCGTGCTTCAAAGAAGTATTCTGCCCCCAACGCATGGCATAACCAGTTCTATAGCCTCGTGACAACCAAGATTGATGAGGAGATATTCAAGCCTTTGTTTCCAGAAGGCAAGAAGAGCGGCCGCCCAAACGCTTCCATCCGCATACTCGTGGCTATGTCTGTCTTAAAGGAGTGATTCGGCTGCAGCGACGAGGATCTGTTTGAGAAGTGCGAGTTTGACCTTCTTACCAGAAAGGCTCTCGGCATGGAACTTCTGACTGATGTAACCCCATCAATAGATACCTATTATCTGTTTCGCCGCCGCATCTGCGAATATCAGGAAAGAACTGGCATTGACCTGATGCAGCTCTGCTTTGAGCAGCTTGCTGGCAAGCATGTACACCTTCTCAAGATATCAGGCAAATGCGTCCGTATGGACAGTAAGCTTATCGGTAGCAATATCGCTCGCCAGTCTCGCTATGAACTGATACATACAACTCTGGTCAAGTTCCTCAAGACATGCACGCTTACCCATCTCTCCCCAGAGCAGGAAGAACGGGCAAAGGAATACTTGAAAGAGGATTCCTCCAAGACAGTTTATCGCTCTGACTCTGATACGCTTCAGAGCAATCTTGCCAGAATTGGTAATTTCATCATGGAGATGCTGGCAGTTTTTCCAGCTACTTCTCCTGCACATGATCTTCTTCAGCGTCTGTTTGATGAACAGTATGTCGTAATGGACGGAAAGGCTGTACTTCGAGACAAGAAGGAGGTAAAGGCAGACAGCCTTCAGAATCCTAACGATCCTGATGCAACCTATCGTAGCAAGAACGACCAGAAGGTGCAAGGCTATGTGACCAACATCACAGAGACTGTAGAAGAAAGCAAGCCTAACATCATCACTTCCGTTCAGGTTGAAACTGCAGTATTTGCAGACTGCCATTTCCTTCAGGAGGCTGTGGAAAACAGTGAACGTGTCACAGATTCTACGATTGAAGACCTGTATGCAGATGTGCCTATCAAAGTCCAGACAATCGAGAGTTTGCAAAGAACCACAATGCCATGCAGCTCAAGACTGGCAAGATGCAAGGTGGATGCAGATGGGAACTGATACCACATGACGAGGATGGTCTTACCATCAGGGAGATTGCTACTGGCAACACCTATGAGGCCGTCAAAGCTGTCACAAAGCAGGGCTCCAGAAATCGATGGAGAATTCCATGGAACAACAAAACCGGTTGGCGTTACTTTGAAGACAAAGACATTAAAGCCTATCAGCTAAGGAAGCAGATAGAAAGCCTTCCTTTGGAGGAGCAGCATAAACGGAATAACGTTGAAGCAGCCATGTGCCAATACAGTTTTCATACACGTAATGGCAAGACCCGATACAGGGGCTTGCTCAAACATCGTATGCATGCATATAGCAGATGTATGTGGATGAACCTCCGAAGGATGGTAATATTCCAGATTTCAACATTTCAAAGATCGATATTTGCCCTTTTCGGGCCTATCAGAGAAGCTTTCGGCTCTTTCATGGCAATTTCTCGAAAGATATTCACCTGCGAAGCCGATTGCTATGTTTCACTCAGAATGACCACACTGGTCAGACTGGATTCAAAATATGTCCCTTTTTAAAGTGAACTCAGTTATATATAAAAGGGTTATACTTCATGTTCCTCGTTCCACGATTCTTTCTTTTCTATCGCTTCCCGATTACGATTGCAAAAGTAAGAAGATTATTTCTATCCGCCAAATATCTAAACCTACCTTGTATGAAATGCCATTCTGTATGTACCAAATAACAAAGAGGGGGCGCCATAAGTCTAAATTATAGTTGGCGCACAACAGTTGACCTACGCATGCACATCACCTGTTGTGCAAGCGCATATCAGCTGATATGCAAGCGCACAACAGCTGTTGTGCGACCGGAGATACTAACTAACTCAAAAACATATACTAGCTTTTCTAACAACTTATACTATGTTTTCCAACAAACAAAAAAGGGTGAATCATTTACTTATGACACACCCTCTTTGCTAAATCAGACACACAACTGATCTTATCTTATAATATTATACTCAAACTCATAATCCCCATTCTTCAGCCATTCGGGAACATCTTCCCCATTTTCCATAAGGCCTTCAATATGAAACTCCAGACTTTCCTTTGCCTCCTTTTGCAAAGCTTCAAAAGTTGGCGCTGTAAAAACCACCGACTGGTACATTACTACCAAAAGAACCGCCATAATTTCTGTCGCACCACGCAACGTCAACAATAACCTTTTCCATCATGTACTACTTTAGATTTTGCAAATCTCCCCACAAACTCAGTATATTCTAATTTCCGCAACACTATAATTTAATATTTTTTATAAGCACCTGAGCAACAAAAAGTTGCTCAGGATTTT
>ENA-UERY01002168-UERY01002168.1-human-gut-metagenome-genome-assembly--contig:-NODE-2168-length-10174-cov-7.385956_pt1 | contig 10174 bp, 9 predicted proteins | sample MGYA00242989_ERZ507990 | MGnify/ENA primary metagenome ERZ507990 (study PRJEB26167, sample SAMN06115529) | human gut metagenome | host: Homo sapiens | place: China:Fujian | collected 2015-08-26...
GATATGCGGATTTTGGCACCGTGGTAGAATCTTGCTCTCCGTGACTGCAAACTCCGGCGTGTATCGGGTTTCTCATTTTCCGCTAATATAACGCTCGAAAAGGGCTTTCCTGCCCGCTTTCACCAAAGTTACTCTGGGCATTAGGTTTTCTACCCACTGCACTACTAACAATTCGGGGAAGATGATTTCTGCCCGCTGTTTGCAGCGAGAGATGGCGGGCAATTTTCCTCGTTCACTCCCTACAACACCAAATTTTGAAATTTGCCAAATGAAGCAGGGATTCTTCTCTTTGCTCTCCACTACGGATAAAACACCAAAAATGCCAAACACCAATGCAAAAAAATTCCGTCCTCACTTACTACTACAATCGGCAGGGGCAAAATGGCCGGGAGCGGGGCCAGACAACAAAAAAGCAGTAAATCTTTTTCAAGACTTACTGCTTTTGATGACTGTCGATGGATGGCCGGTATTCACTTTTGATAGATTATTTAATACAGCAGAGGATAGGGGTTCCCCTGTTCATCAAGGCCTGTCCTCTTGTTAACATGGAAGCCCATGTGTTCATAAAATTTCTTAGCCTGCGGGTTCTGCTCATTGACCGCCAACCGTTCAACAGAATAGCTTTCAATCCCATATTCGATTAGGCGTTTGCCGAGCCCTTTTCCCCGCTCTTCCGGGGAGATAAACAGCATCTCCAGCGTGCCGTCCTCAATCCCCATAAAGGCCACGGCGCGACCTGCTTCACCTGCGTCAATCATCAAATGTGCAATCCCATTCAACGCCTGCGGGACATACTCTTTGATATTTTTGATTTCTCTATCTGACAGAAACAGGTGGGTAGCCCTTACAGACTTTTCCCATACTTCCAACAGTTGATTTATTAAATCCGGCGTCCTGTCCGCCACTTCTAATATCTTCATATCCGCCTCAATGTGTTCAGAAATTTATCAAAACCAATTTACCACATTTACAATGTGAAGTCTATGCTCAACGGTCATAGCGAAACTTGAACAGTGCAGCGATTAGCTGCTGCTTCACATAGTCCTCCACCTCGGCATTGACCTGTCCGTTCACCTTGGAGAAAGAGCGGATATATCCCGCATAATGGGATAGGACGGCGGCAACAGATTCCGGGTCGCCCTCACACGCTTTGATAATAGTTTCGTAAGGGAGAAGTTTACTCATGGCGGTATCTCTCCATTTCCTCCCGCAGTTTCCGCAAGGCAATCTGGATATGCCGCCCTGCTGTGCTGCGTGACCGGCCAATACACGCGCCGATCACGCGCTGCGACTGATGCAGAAAATAATAGCGCAGGATTTCTTCCCGTGCCTGCTCCGGCAAAACAGGAATCGCGTTGGCAAGGGAGGCGTTGCTCAATAGGACGGTCTGACCGCAGACGGTAAGGGGGTGTTCTTCGTCCGGCTCCGGTTCGGCAAATTGGATAAACTTCTCATTTGTTAGATAATCAAGGGGAATTTCCCGTTCCCATTTCTGCCGCAGCCGTATGATTTTCCCGATGGCGGCATAGCGAATGACAGCTTTACAAAAGGCGTTGTGCTTGCACCGGATATACTCTTGATAGGCGTCAATCTCGGTCATGGAAATTCCCCTCTCTGAATAATAGTGCGGGGCGGCAGCACTCCGTGCTGTCGCCCCTTAATTGCCTATCTGCAAAGGCAGACGGGGCTGTCAACGGCGGCGCAAAGCAACGTTCATTTTACTGTTGACTGGCTCAGCTGGCTTTTTGCTATTGCCTTGTAGTAAACACAAATAGAAATGATTGCTGTAATCGCTTCCGTGATCCAAAACGCATTCCAAACGCCAACCGCTCCGAAAAGCCTGCTGAGTAAAAATGCAGTTGGGATGATAACCACAACATACCGGCAAAGTGAAATCAGTAATGAAGGAATGCCTTTTCCAAGTCCCTCCAGTGCGCCGGAAGATGTAACGGAAACCGCCGAGACGATAAAACCGGCGCCGATGATACGCAGGGCTGTTTTCCCGATCTGGATTGTCGCTTCTGTGTGGGTAAACAGCCCAATAAGCTGGCCGGGGATTAGCAGACATATTACTGTCCCAAGCACCATAATGATACCGCTCATGCACAAGACGATTTTATAAATCTGGCTGACTCTTTTGTTCTCCCCCGCACCGTAGTTATAGCCGATCAATGGGCGCATCCCCTGAACAATGCCATTAGCCGGAAGATAGATGAATGTCTGCAATTTATAATAGATTCCCAAAACCAGAATATACACTTCGGAATATACCGCCAAAATAGCATTAAGCGCCGAAATCAAAAGAGATGGGAGCGCAAGATTCAAGGTTGCGGGAATGCCGATGGAGTACAGCTTTATTACCATCTTTTTGCTGAGCAAAATGTACTGCCTGCGGATATGCACGCGAATTGGCCGCACAAAATAAACGACCAGATAAATCGCAAGTGTCAAGGCCTGCCCGATGCCGGTTGCCAGTGCGGCGCCTTCGATTCCCATTTCAGGGAATGGACCATAGCCAAAAATCAGAATGGGGTCTAAGACAATGTTTGTTATACACCCACACATCAAGCTGATCATGGTTGTTTTCATGTTTCCTACAGCTTGGAATAGTTTCTCGAATGTAACACCAACAATAATAACCAATGTAAAAGCGAACGCAATAACAGAATAGTGGACGCCAAGTTCAATCACTGTCTTGGATGAAGTAAACATTCCTAAAAAAGCCGGCATCATTGTAATACAGCAGACTGTCATAACAATGCCGTGAATCATGGCAAGCACAAGTCCCTGCGTGGCAGCTTGATCTGCTTTTTTGTTATCTCCAGCGCCTAGATAGAAGGCGATCACTGCGTTGATTCCAACGCCAAATCCGATTCCAACAGCATTGATAAAATTTTGAACCGGGTAAACCAGTGATAATGCCGTCATAGCTTCCTCGCTTATCTGCGCGACGAAAAAGCTGTCGATAATGTTGTATAGAGAATTAACCAGCATGGATAAAACCATAGGCAGGCTCATGGATAAAATCAACGGCAATACCGGTTTTTCTTTCATAAAAGTATCGTTCATCATTTTTCCTCCTTGGAACATGTTATAAGATATTTTTGTGGCGATGCCATGCCATTATTACGAGCGCAATGAGCATAGTGGCGGTTTCCGCAACAGGAAATGCAAGCCAGATTCCATTCAGCTGGAATAATTTGTCCAGACACCATAAGGCAGGAACAAGGAAAAGCAGTTGTCTGCATAATTGAATCGCTATGCTGGAACCTACTTTTTCTGTCGCCTGAAAATAGGTGGAAATCATGGTAGAGAGACCGCAAAACAGATAGCTTGCCGCCATAATTCGCATAGCGGATATTCCAAAGGAGCGCATGGCTTCCGATGCTGTAAATAATTCCAAAAGCTGTTCCGGAAAGAAGTTGACGGTCAATGTTCCCAGTATCATCATACCGGAGACCAAAGCGGTTCCGTATAGGAAAGCGGAGTGCAGCCTATCTCTGTTTCCCGCACTGTAGTTAAACCGCATAATAGGCAAACAGCCCTGAATCAAGCCGTTTACTGTCATAACGATCAGCTGCTGCACCTTAAAATACGCACCAAAGAATGCAATCGCCGTATCGGAATACGCCACCAGAAACAGATTGACGAATGTCACCATAAACGAACTGAGGGCATTCATAATGAAAGATGGTAAGCCAAGGGTGAATATACGGGCAATCATCCACTTTTGTATATGAAATTCTTTGATCTTTATCCGCACTTTTTGCTTTTTGCCCAGCAGCAAGGCAAATGCCAAAATCATGGATAACAAATAGCCCGCAACAGTAGCCACCGCAGCGCCACGGATTCCCATAGCTGGAAAAACACCAATACCAAAAATTAGTAGTGGGTCAAATACAAAATTAACGACCACTCCTGCAATCTGGAACCACATAGGAGCAACCATGTTCCCAGTAGCCTGTATCATCTTCTGGATTGCGATATGCACCATGTTGGGAATTTGCATGAACGAACATACGCTCATATAGGCAATACTCAACTGATAAATTTCTTCGTTATTGGTGAATGCCCCAAAGTAGGGTTTCATAATCAGCAATGACAGAAGATTGAGCAAAGCACCAATTCCAAAGGCCAGTAACAATCCATGTGTGACGGTAGTATTTGCCTCATTCTGCTTTCTCTGTCCAAGATACCCTGCAATCAGTACATTCACACCAACGCCAATCCAGATAGATGCCGCATTCATCAAAGTTGTAATGGGAAACGACAGGGAAACCGCCGTCAAAGCATTTTCACTCAGCCGCGCTACAAACGCGCTATCTATCAGATTATAGGAATATTGCAGAAACATGGAAATCAGCGGCGGTATCGACATTTGCCAGATAAGTTTTCCAACGGACGCAACCGCCATTTTGTTATTGGTCTGCATACTTTCCCTCTTTTCCACAAATTGTCCGAACAATATAGTTTTGTTTGCGTGCCGCAGGCTGACCGGCTTCCAGTACAGCGTCCAAAGCCTTGGAAGGGACAGGTTCCGATTTATAAGCCCGTACACTACGGCGCGTCTTGATAAGAGACAAAAAATTATTTTCCATACAGATATAGTTCTCCATTCTGCTAATACTTCCGAGATACAGGCAGCAAAAAAGCCACACAACTATCACAAGATAGCTGTGTGGCAAAAAGATGACCGAATCCGGAAAAGTCCACTAAAATTTTACGTTTATTATTATAGCGAACCCGAAGGAGACTGTCAAGCATCAATCATCACAGAATTGTGGCCATAGTCTATGAGCGTGATTTCTCGCGAAAAACCAACAATCTGTATCTGTTCTTTTGTGATGTAGTCAAGGAGCTTTTCATAGTGCCGCAAACTACTAACACTAATATGAAACAATTTTGACACTTCACCTATTGAGAAGAGATTTTTCCGATCCATATTTTACTCCTCCACCAGAACAAGTGTTGATTTGCGCCGTATGACTCCAAAGGCGATTAGGCAGATCACGACCGATATCAGTGAGCCTGCCGCAGTAGCTAGTCCCATCGGGAAAAGCGTTGCCGGGAATAATTTTGAAGTAACATAAACGCCAGGCACACGCATCAATACAATAGCGAGAATATTGTGTAAAAACGACAGGCCGGATTTCCTGCATGCGCAAAAAAAGCCGCTAAAACTAAAATGAATGCCAGCAAAAATACAGTCAAAAATGTAACCACGCAGATACTGGCCGCCTAAACGGACCACCGCCGCTCCGTCCACAGTGCCGGGATCGGTGAACAGCGAAACGATGCCTTCCGCTGTAAACTGGATCGCGATAGAAACAAGCACGCCAAAGCCTGCGGCGAGCATCACCGCATAACGCAGCGTTTGAATGGCCCGCTCCGGTTTGCCCGCACCGATATTTTGCGCTCCCAAGGCAGAAACGGTAGACAGCATAGAGGAGGGGACCAAAAAGAGGAAACTGATCACTTTCTCCACAATCCCGACCGCCGCTGCGTCATTCAGTCCACGCTGATTGGCAATAATCGTGATAATAATAAAAGCAACTTGAATCAGGCCGTCCTGAAACGCAATTGGGATGCCGATCCCCAAAATTTTTTCCATGACCGCACGGCAAGGCTTGAAGTCGCTTTTTTTCAGAACGATGCTCCTGCGTTTCAAAATAACGGTAAGGGAAACAACTACACTAATTGCCTGAGAGAAAGTTGTACCAAGGGCTGCGCCCGCAGACCCAAGGTGCAGCACACCCATAAAAAGATAGTCTAAAGCGATGTTGGCAGCACAGGCTGTGGCAATAAAGCACATCGGGCTTTTGCTGTCGCCCAACCCTCGAAAAATAGAACTGATGATGTTGTAGGATGTAATAAACGGAATCCCGATAAAGCAAATGGTCAAATAGGTGACCGTACCGCTCACCGCATCCGCTGGCGTAGACATGGCAACGACAATGGGATGAACAAGGGATAACAGGATGGCCGTAAGTGCAATGGAAACCACCAGAAACAATATTACCGTATTCCCGATGTTATGCGCTGCCTGTTTTCTCTTTCCTGCTCCCACTGCCTGACCGACGCTGACGGTTGTTCCCATCGATAACCCTACAATCATAACCGTAAGCATGTGCATCACTTGTGAGCCGATAGAAACAGCGGTAGTACTGGCTACACCCTCGAACTGTCCGATGATAAATAGGTCAGCCATGCCATAGAGCGTTTGAAGAAAATACGAGAGCAGATACGGCAATGAGAATAATACAACATTTTTGAACACACTACCGGTCGTAAGGTTCTTTTCCATATTGCCTAATCCTCCTTTTTGTTAAATTACCCGTATTATAACATCTACAACAGATGTAGAGTCAAGCGCTTTTCTTATTTTGTAGTACCGGATAATTTCTGTTACCTGTAACCATGTATGAAACTTTCATACTCTTCTTACACTTCTTACAATAAAAATCTATAACTTTTAACTCTTTGTTCAATTCAGTTCGCTCCCTTTCTCGAAAAAAATAACAGCCTTACGTTTGATTTCGTAAGACTGTCTCATAATTTCTTTATTGAATTGTAACTGCTTAATACTTAAATATAACTGTCTTGCACTCTTCACAAATTGAAGCAATTTCTCCTCTCTCAAAGGGTAGTTTAACTTTTACTTAGAATTATCTTTTTTAATAACTAAGTTGTAATTGCTATCATAATACAGTCCAAGTTCTCTACACATTCTATCGTTCACATTATCTAACGCTTTCTTATATTCTGCATACTTTGGAGACAGAACCATCAAATTAGGAATGAATATATCGTTATAGCCTTTATTTTGTAACTCTTTCTGCATTTTTCTCTGTGCAATAAATGCCGGATGGTATTTCATTATACCGTTTTTCATTTTAGCACCTTTCCATACTTTTTCTTTTAGTCTTTCATATTCGCTTTCACTCATATCACGATAATAGGCTATCATCTCATCTGCGGTTCTGGTTTCTTGTGCAATCCCACCTATCATCTTCGCACCTATTCCCATAATAAAAGGAACTTTCAATGTCGTTTCATCGCAATATTCTAATATGTTTTGTAGTGCTTGCTTCTGTTCTAGAGTCTTCAACCTTACATTAAGAAATGGTTTGAAATGGCTTTTAAAATAATCTCCCCATTCTTTTCCCGGTAGCAAAGACTCAATCGCATTTTCAACGGTTTGATAATCAAGTGCCTCATTTGCTTTGTCTGCGTCACCATCATCTATAAATTGCTTCAAAGCTTCAAGTTCTGAGTCCTTTAAAACTTTTTCCTGCACTTTATCTTGATAAACACGAAGAAGAATACTTTTGTCGCCAGTTTCCAAAAGGCTCTGTATGTCTTTAATACTAATACCGAGTTTTCTATATACTGAAATCTTTTTTAAAGTTTCAACATCTTGTGCAGTATAGTTACGATAACCATTGTTATCTTTATCCACTGACAGCAATCCTTTTTCTTCATAATACTTAACTGCACGCTTTGTCATTCCAACCTCATTTATAATTTCATTCAATAACATCGGATGCACCTCCTTATGATTTATGTTGATAGTATAAGCGTATACGCTGCGTGCAGGTCAAGAGTTTTTCGTCTTTTTTTTAAAAATGGGCAATCCCGATTTCAGGACTGCCCATTCATTCTGCTAATTATGCAATTTTTTCTTACTTGCACCGATTTCTGCATCAATTGATGTAAGTTTGATGTAAATCGCTGTTTTTTTAGTTTTTTATCAAATGAAGTACGTCCCGTCTATTCGGTAAAACGGTACATCTTTACATCATCTTAATAGAGCTTTGCACCTGCTGGAATGTGGTCATCAACCATCAGAAGATGGAGCTTTTCTTCGCCTTCTTCTTCGTGGATAGCACTGAGGAGCATACCGCAAGAGTCAATGCCCATCATAGCTCTCGGTGGAAGATTTGTGATAGCAATAAGAGTCTTTCCAACCAGTTCTTCCGGCTCATAAAAGCTATGAATACCGCTTAAAATGGTTCTGTCTGTGCCTGTTCCGTCATCAAGAGTAAACTGTAACAGTTTCTTTGACTTCGGTACTGCAACACACTCTTTAACCTTTACTGCACGGAAATCTGACTTGCTGAATGTATCAAAATCAACAAATTCCTCAAATAAAGGCTCTACCTTTACCTTAGAAAAATCAATCTTTTCAGACTCAGTTTTTACATTTTTTTCAGGTGCTTCAGAAGCTGTATTATTTACATCATTTTTCTTATTTACACCATCTAAGGACTTCATTGTCGGGAAGAGCAACACATCCCTGATCGCTGCACTGTTTGTCAACAGCATACACATTCTGTCGATTCCGAATCCGATACCGCCTGTAGGAGGCATACCGATCTCCAGTGCGTTTAAGAAGTCTTCGTCTGTGTGGTTTGCTTCTTCATCACCGGCAGCAAACAGTTCTTCCTGTGCTTTGAAACGCTCTCTCTGATCGATCGGGTCGTTTAACTCGGAGTAAGCATTTGCCATTTCCCAGCCGTTCATGAAGAACTCGAAACGTTCTACATAGTCCGGATTTTCCGGTTTCTTCTTTGTAAGTGGTGAAATCTCAACCGGATGATCCATAACGAATGTCGGCTGAAGAAGGTGTTCTTCTACATATTCTTCGAAGAACAGATTCAGAATATCACCTTTTTTATGTCTTTCTTCAAATTCAAGATTGTGTTCTTTCGCAAGTTCTCTTGCCTGTTCAAGAGTTTCTACTTCGTTCCAGTCAACACCTGCATATTTCTTAACAGCATCAACCATTGTGATACGCTCGAACGGCTTTCCGAGATCCATCTCGATTCCTTTATATACAATCTGAGTAGTTCCAAGAACTTCCTGTGCAACAAAACGGTACAGGTTCTCTGTCAGATCCATCATGCCATGATAGTCTGTGTATGCCTGGTAAAGTTCCATCAGAGTGAATTCCGGGTTATGTCTTGTATCAAGACCTTCGTTACGGAATACACGTCCAATCTCATATACTCTTTCCAGACCACCAACGATCAGTCTCTTCAGATAAAGTTCCAGAGAGATACGGAGCTTCAGGTCTTCGTTCAGGGCATTGAAATGTGTCTCGAACGGTCTTGCAGCTGCTCCTCCGGCATTCTGTACAAGCATCGGAGTCTCTACTTCCATAAAGCCTTCATTTCCAAGATATTTACGGATTGCGGTAAGGATCTTGGAACGTTTAATAAAAGTATCCTTTACTTCCGGGTTCATGATCAGATCCACATATCTCTGACGATAACGGGTATCTGTATTTGTCAGTCCGTGGAACTTCTCCGGAAGGATCTGCAGGCTCTTTGAGAGAAGCTTTACAGCAGATGCATGAATGGAAATCTCCCCTGTCTTTGTTTTGAATACTTCTCCTTCAAGACCTACGATATCACCGATATCCATCTTCTTGAATGCTTTATATTCTTCTTCTCCGATACTGTCTCTTGCTACATAAGACTGGATATTTCCCTGTAAATCCTGCACATTACAGAAAGATGCTTTTCCCATCACACGTTTGGACATCATACGTCCTGCGAGTACAACGTGTTTTCCTTCCAGTTCATCAAAGTTGTCTTTCACTTCCTGGCTGTGATGTGTTACGTCATATTTTGTGATCTCAAAAGGATTCTGTCCGTTTGCCTGCAGTTCTGCAAGTTTCTCACGGCGTACCTTTCTTAAATGATTCAAATCCTGTTCCTGTCCATTGTTCTGCTGTGTTGCCACTTTTTTCACTCCTTCTCTCTGCTGTATACCATCTTATACTGAACGATTGATCTTCAGTACTTCGTACTCAATAACTCCTGCCTGTGTCTCAACTGCTACTACGTCTCCGACTTTCTTACCGATCAGGGCTTTTCCTACCGGAGATTCATTGGAAATCTTACCTTCCAGGCTGTTTGCTTCTGTAGAACCTACCAGCTGAAATACGATTTCCTCTTCAAATTCTTTATCATATACATCTACTGTACATCCGATGTTGATGGTATCAAGATCCACGTCATCTTCTACTACAACTTCTGCATTCTTGAGGATTTTCTCAAGTTCTTCGATACGTGCCTCGATATCACGCTGCTCGTCCTTTGCTGCATCGTACTCAGCGTTCTCTGAAAGGTCTCCCTGTTCTCTGGCTTCTTTGATCTTTCCTGCTACT
>ENA-UERY01002170-UERY01002170.1-human-gut-metagenome-genome-assembly--contig:-NODE-2170-length-10171-cov-2.606301_pt1 | contig 10171 bp, 8 predicted proteins | sample MGYA00242989_ERZ507990 | MGnify/ENA primary metagenome ERZ507990 (study PRJEB26167, sample SAMN06115529) | human gut metagenome | host: Homo sapiens | place: China:Fujian | collected 2015-08-26...
TTCGGTCGCTTTTGCGTTATGGAGTATTCTGCTCAAGCATAATCGCGTGGGGATGATTGCGCCGTTTAACTTCCTGATCCCGGTTTCGGGAGCAGTACTGTCGGCAATATTCCTCGGTGAAAACATTCTCGAATGGAAATACGCACTGGCGCTGGTGCTGGTCTGTTCGGGGATCTGGTGGGTGAATAAGGTGAAGCGCTGACGCTTCACCTTGATGCCTGATGGCGCCGCTTAACGGGCGCGAATAAAACTGCCGTTAGGCTGGCGGGTAAACAGTACTTGCTGACCATTCCCGGTATCAATGGTTAATCCCGTCACCACGCCATTGGCATTCTGCCTGATCTGTATCATCTGACCGTCTTTCAGATTGCTCAGCGGTTTTCCGGCGCCTTCAACCTGCGCCATCGCATATACATCGGTTGGCGGGAGGTTATGGTCACGGAATACCTGCGCCAGCGTTTTACCTGAGTCTACGCGGTAGGAGCGCCACTGCTGGTCAATTCCGCTATCCTGTTGGAAAGGTTGTGTCTGCGGCTGAGATTGCTGGACCTGAGGCTGCGCATCAGGTTCTCCTTCCTGGATTGGCTCTGGCGCAACCGGAGCGACCTGGCCGGGATCATTTTGCGGCGCGACGAGCTGTGCCTGCAGTTGAGCCTCGGTCGGTGGCTGCGACTGTGACTGTAAATCCAGCTGGGCAGTACGCGTCACCACAGGGGCATCGCTGGTGTCACTGGAAGGGAGCAGGAAACCTATCACCAACACAATAGCAGCAATAATAATGCCGCGGCGGTGCATAGGCGGTAGCGGGTCCATAATGCGAAAATTGTCCGGTGCATGCCAGATTTTCGCCAGGGTTGGTTTTAATTCAAAGCGCCCGGGCATGGCTTTCCTCCTGCTCCGCGTCTCGTTCCTCGATCATAGAGTATAGATGGCTAACGCTATGATGTTCGTCATATTACCCGCTTTCGTGACGTCAACGCGGGATATTCCTATTGTTTATGTTTCCTCGCGATTTGTCATCTGTTCCCGAGACAAAGTTTTACCGGATGCGGCATGGCTGATATGCTGCCCGCTACTTTACATCCGATGAAAGGAAATATGATGGCTAACCCGACTTTTGACACTATCGAAGCGCAAGCAAGCTACGGCATTGGTTTGCAGGTAGGACAACAGCTGAGCGAATCCGGACTGGAAGGACTGTTGCCTGAAGCGCTGGTAGCGGGTATCGCTGACGCGCTGGAAGGTAAGCACCCGGCAGTGCCGGTTGATGTTGTGCATCGCGCACTGCGTGAAATCCACGAACGCGCTGACGCAGTACGTCGCGAGCGTTTCCAGGCTATGGCGGCTGATGGCGTCAAATATCTGGAAGAAAACCGTGAGAAAGAGGGTGTGAACAGCACTGAATCCGGTTTGCAGTTCCGTGTTCTGACTCAGGGCGAAGGTGCTATTCCAGCGCGTACTGACCGCGTTCGCGTGCACTACACCGGTAAGCTGATCGACGGTACCGTGTTTGACAGCTCTGTCGCACGTGGCGAACCGGCTGAATTCCCGGTTAACGGCGTAATCCCAGGCTGGATTGAAGCGCTGACCCTGATGCCGGTAGGTTCCAAATGGGAACTGACTATTCCTCAGGAACTGGCTTACGGCGAGCGTGGCGCTGGCGCGTCCATTCCTCCGTTCAGCACGCTGGTGTTCGACGTTGAGCTGCTTGAGATCCTGTAAGCAGTGACTTCTGTTCCCCCCGAGGCCGGGGGGAGCAAAAAAATAGCGTGAAAAGCTATAGTTACGTCGTTGTCGATATTTTATCTTGCAAATGCCCCATCAGCGTGTATTTTTGTGAGCTGATTCGCGCTATCAGAGTGATATGACACTCACTTTAAACATTAAATTAACATTATATCTAAATCTTAGTATTCATCCCGCCAATTCTTACCTAATATCGATGAGTCCTGATAACAGGATCGTCGTATCATAGACACACTAAAGGCCGTAGAGCCTGAACAACACAGACAGGTACAGGAAGAAAAAACATGGTAGATCAGGTAAAAGTCGACACCGCTGAAGAGGCGTCGTCTGAACAGTCGCTACGGCGCAATCTCACAAACCGTCATATTCAACTTATTGCTATTGGTGGCGCTATCGGTACTGGCCTGTTTATGGGCTCCGGTAAAACCATCAGTCTCGCCGGACCGTCGATCATCTTTGTGTATATGATCATCGGTTTTATGCTGTTTTTCGTGATGCGTGCAATGGGTGAATTGCTGCTCTCGAATCTCGAATACAAATCGTTTAGTGATTTCGCCTCTGACCTGCTCGGGCCATGGGCCGGGTATTTTACCGGTTGGACCTACTGGTTTTGCTGGGTCGTTACCGGGATGGCAGACGTGGTCGCGATTACCGCGTATGCGCAATTCTGGTTCCCCGAACTGTCAGACTGGGTCGCCTCGCTGGCGGTGATCGTGCTGCTGCTGAGCCTCAACCTCGCCACCGTAAAAATGTTCGGTGAGATGGAGTTCTGGTTTGCGATGATCAAAATCGTCGCCATCATCGGCCTGATTGTCGTCGGTCTGGTGATGGTGCTGACGCACTTCCAGTCGCCAACCGGCGTTCAGGCATCGTTCACGCACTTGTGGAATGACGGTGGCTGGTTCCCGAAAGGTCTGAGCGGCTTCTTTGCCGGCTTCCAGATAGCGGTGTTCGCGTTTGTGGGTATTGAGCTGGTGGGTACGACCGCAGCGGAAACCAAGGATCCGGAAAAATCGCTGCCGCGCGCCATTAACTCGATTCCAATCCGTATCATCATGTTCTACGTGTTCGCGCTGATCGTGATTATGTCCGTTACGCCGTGGAGCTCGGTAGTACCAACCAAGAGCCCATTCGTTGAACTGTTTGTGCTGGTTGGTCTGCCTGCTGCGGCGAGCCTGATCAACTTTGTGGTGCTGACTTCAGCTGCCTCTTCCGCAAACAGCGGCGTGTTCTCTACCAGCCGTATGCTGTTCGGTCTGGCGCAGGAAGGCGTTGCGCCTAAAGCGTTTGCCAAGCTGTCTAAACGCGCAGTTCCGGCGAAGGGTTTAACCTTCTCCTGTATCTGTCTGCTGGGCGGCGTGGTGATGCTTTACGTGAACCCGAGCGTGATTGGCGCGTTCACCATGATCACCACCGTGTCGGCGATTCTGTTCATGTTCGTCTGGACCATCATTCTTTGCTCGTACCTGGTGTACCGCAAGCAGCGTCCTCACCTGCATGAAAAATCAATCTACAAGATGCCGTTAGGCAAGCTGATGTGCTGGGTATGTATGGCGTTCTTCGTCTTCGTACTGGTACTGCTGACGCTGGAAGATGATACCCGTCAGGCGTTGATGGTGACGCCGCTGTGGTTCATCGCGCTGGGTCTGGGCTGGTTGTTTATCGGTAAGAAACGTATGGCGGGTATGCGTTAAGCGTTGTCATATCGGACACAAAAAAGGCCACATAAGCAGTGGCCGAATTCGGACTTCAGGAAGGCGCTCTCGGGCGCCTTTTTTTATTCACCTGCGAGGGCACGCGGGAACAACACATTGTTTTCCAGGCTGATGTGTTCCATCAGGTCGTCGATCATCTCGTTAATGCCGTTATACATGGCTTTCCAGGTGGTGCAGGCTTCTGGCGGCGGCGTCACGTTGTGGGTGATGTGTTTGATCACTTCCACCAGTTCACCCGCATCGTCATGTTCGCTTTCCATCACGCTGATTGGCCCCATCGCCTGGCTACCCATGCCCTGTTTGATCATCGGGAACAGGATCTGCTCTTCTTTCATCATGTGGCTGGACAGCTCTTCATGCAGCATGGTCAGGTTTTTCGCCAGACCGCGCGGTACGTTCGGTTTGTCTGCGTGAACGCGTTCAACTTTAGTGGCCTGCAGGATCAGCTCCGGCAGCTGTTCGCGGTGTCTGCTGTCAGTCTGCAGCCGGCCGAATTTGCCAAATTTGCCACGGCATTGGCATTGGCCAAGTATATGAGCGCCTACTCGTTTACCATAAAAAGCTGGAAGAATGCGTTGATGCTGGCTTTCCTTATCCTTTTGCCGATGATGCTGATTATCCTTCAGAGGGAAACGGGTTCGGCATTGGTTTATACGGCTTTCTTTTTGATGCTTTATCGTGAAGGCATGCCCGGGGTGGTACTCTTTTCAGGTATTTGCGCTGTGGTATATTTTGTGGTGGGAATTCGCTTTGATCAGGTTTTCATAGCGGATACTCCAACGCCTATCGGAGAGTTTGCAGTATTGTCGATGGTTTTGCTCTTTGCCGGTGGAATGGTATGGGTGTATAAGAAGAAATGGGAACCTGTCCGTAATATCATCGGTGGTTCTTTTGTCGTGTTGCTTATTGCTTATCTGGTTTCGGAGTATATGACTCCCTTTAATCTGGTATGGGTGCAATGGGGATTATGCGTAGTCGTAACCTGTTATTTATTCTTTCTTGCTTTGAGCGAACGTCATTGGAGCTATTTTCTTATCGGATTGTTTGCCATAGGCTCGATAGGTTTTCTCTATTCCAGCGACTATTTCTTCAATAAAGTATTGGAACCTCACCAGCAGATTCGTATCAAGGTTGTGCTGGGTATGGAAGAGGACTTGGCGGGAGCGGGCTATAACGTAAATCAGTCGAAGATTGCCATCGGGTCGGGTGGCCTGACCGGAAAAGGCTTTTTGAACGGCACGCAGACTAAGCTTAAATATGTCCCCGAACAGGATACGGACTTCATTTTCTGTACCGTAGGCGAAGAAGAAGGCTTTATCGGTTCAACGATTGTGTTACTTTTGTTTCTGACCCTGATACTTCGTCTGATTGCATTGGCAGAACGGCAGCAGTCCGCGTTTGGCAGGGTATACGGATATTCGGTGCTGAGCATCTTTTTGTTTCACCTTTTTATAAATATCGGTATGGTGCTTGGCCTGACACCCGTAATCGGTATTCCGCTGCCTTTCTTCAGCTATGGCGGTTCTTCGTTATGGGGCTTTACAATACTGTTGTTTATATTCCTGCGTATCGATGCGGGGAGAAACAGGAGGCTGGTATAATGTTATCTTTGCAATTTGACTCCTACATCATTGATGCCGGGCAGAATATCGTCAGGCAATGTATAAGCTACTTTGAAAAGATAATCGCCGGGTTTCTCTATTTTGATGCTTCCGGCGGGAAACGCGGACTGATATAAACCGCCCCAACCATCTCCTTTCCATATTCCTTCTTTGTCCGCTAAGACGGCTGTCAGCGTGTCTGCCTGTAACTTTTTAGATTCAGGGCTGTCATAGCAAACGGATAAGTTTATGTTTTGATAAGGATAGGTGTTACGGTTTCGGACTTCCACAGTCAGCTTGTAATAAGTTTGCGAGTCGGGTACGGCGACCTTGAAGAACAGTGTGTCCTGCCGTTTCCAACCCGCTTGCGGAATGGATTGGAACGCGTGATATACAGTCTGTTTATCGCAAGCGCCTGATGCGCTTACGATAAACAGAAGTATGATATATCTCAGAAACTTTATCTTATTCTTGAGCGGGTTTGTCATTTTGAACAGGTTTATCTCCCTGAGGTTTGGGTCTGTTGTTATGAGGACGTTTACGATTGTTGTTATTCCGTTGTGAGCGTCTTTCATCTCCTTGCGGTCGTTTTTCGTCTCCCTGCTGTCTGGGTTGCTCTTGTTGTTGCGGAGCGGCAGACTGTTCACCGCCTTGCGGTCGGTTATTGGGGCTCTTTTTTCTCTTTTTATTCCGGTTACCGCCATTGTTTCCGTTACCGTTTCCATTGTTATTGCCGTCTCCGCCGTTTTTGTTCTTACGGTTGCGGTCGAAACGGGTCAGACTTTCCTGTTCCAATAAGTCTACCGGTTTCTTAGGCTCGGCGCGGTGTGTCTCTTCCAATAGGTTTTCCGGCTTGATACCTCTCTTGTTCAGACCGATAACTTCAAAAGCCCGTCTGCCACTGATGGTAACCAGATTGGCCGGAATGTTCTTGTCTGTGGAGTAAGTTATCTGATTGTTGAGAATATCGGCTTTGAAGAAATAGAATACGCCGTCTTTGGTTTCCAATTCGATTTCTTTGGAAGGCAGGCGTTTTTGCGCTTCTACGTAGCAGTCCACTTCGTAGTTGAGGCAGCATTTCAGTTTGGCGCATTGTCCGGCAAGCTTTTGCGGGTTCAGTGAGATGTCTTGAAAACGGGCGGCGCTGGTTGAAACGGAAACAAAAGACGTCATCCAGGTAGCGCAGCACAGCTCACGGCCGCAAGGTCCGATACCGCCGATACGTCCGGCCTCTTGACGTGCACCGATCTGTTTCATCTCGATACGTACATGGAAAGCGTCGGCGAGCACTTTAATCAGCTGGCGAAAGTCTACGCGTTCATCGGCAATGTAGTAGAAGATCGCTTTGTTGCCGTCTCCCTGATATTCCACATCTCCGATTTTCATGTTGAGGTTGAGGTCAAGAGCTATCTGGCGGGCACGAATCATCGTACTGTGTTCGCGCGCTTTCGCTTCATTATACTTCTCCATATCCACCTGCTTGGCTTTGCGGTAGATACGTTTGATATCTGCTTCCGACTTGATGTTTGCTCTACGCATTTGTAGCGGAACAAGCCGTCCCGTAAGGGTTACTACGCCTATATCATGTCCGGGAGTAGCTTCTACGGCCACTATATCACCTTTTTCCAAAGGAATTTTGTTGCTGTTGCGGAAATAGCCCTTACGGGTATTCTTGAACTGAACTTCCACCATGTCCGATTCTTCGGCATTGCCCGGAATATCGGCGAGCCAGTCGTAGGTGTTCAGCTGTTTGTCTTGCCTGCCGCAGCTTTTGCAGCAGAGACTACCGCTTCCGTTATGTAGTTTAAATTCCATTTCTTTATTTTATTTACGATTCAAATGCTCTTTATATTTATTCTCTTATCTTATTGTTTTATCATCCTGTCATCCGGAAATATCTTCCGATGATATTTTTTCTTACTGCTTCAACAGAACAATCATTTTCAGTGAAAAATCAAAGAATACCATACGGGCATTCACATTCTGTTCGATATGAACCTGCGCTTCACTGAGCTCATCCATGATGCCCATAACATTCCGCTCATTGACGAACGGGGCGAATCGGGTTGCGAAGTTCTGTTCGGGTAGCGTCATATAATTCATCTCTTTCCGATGCAGGTTATAGATGAAGTTTTCCCGTATCATGCGCTGGCAATATTCCAGGAAATTCTTTTGGCGTTCGCGTCCCATGACTGCCAGCTGTTCGCTCCATTGCTTCATTTCCCGTATTTTCCGCTGATAGGAGAGACGCATTAAGCTGACGAACAATTCAAAAAAGAGTTCGTTCTCTTCATTCAGGTGGATGGTTTCCAGCGCCTTGATGAAGTTCCCGTTCGCCAGATGCGCAATGGTCTGGCTGTCCACCGGTTGTACGCCGTATTTTTGTTGCAGTGCGTTTGCTATGCTCGCTTCTTCTATTTTGCGGATATTGAAACGCTGCGTACGGCTGAGTATCGTGGATAATATCATTTCGGGGGCTTCCGAAACCAAAAGGAAGATTGTTTTCTCTGGCGGTTCTTCCAACAGTTTCAATAGCTTATTGGCGCAGACTTCGTGCAGCTTTTCCGGCAGCCATACAATGGTTACCTTATAGCCGCCTTCACTGGATTTCAAGCTGAGTTTACGGGTGATTTCATCGCTTTCCTTTGCGTAGATAATCGCTTGTCCGTTCTCTGCTCCCATTTCATTCAGCCAGTGATTCAGTGAGAAATAGGGGTTGTTCAGTACAAAACGTCTCCAGTCTGCTATGTAGTCGTCGCAGACTTCTTTCTTCCCTTTGGCGCTTCTCACAATGGGAAATACGAAGTGTACGTCCGGATGCACCAGTTTATTCCACTTCACGCACGAAGGACACGTGCCGCAGGCATCGGTTTCAGTACGGTTCGGGCAACAGATGTAACGGGCATACGCCATAGCCAGCGGAAGTTTGCCTACTCCCGCCGGTCCGCAGAACAATTGCGCATGAGGAATGCGTCCTTCCTGCACTTCTTGTATCAATCGCTGTTTGGCTGCGTCCTGGCCGATTACATCTTTAAAAAACACGGTACCGCTATTTGGTTAATAAATCTGTTTGGCTACTTCTCTAATGCTGTCTACCGCGCCTATGGAGTAGAAATGGATACTGGGAATACGATGTTCCATCAATTCCCTGCATTGCTGTACACACCATTCGATACCCACTTGTTGCGCTTCGGCGTCATTTTTGCATTTCAAGACTTCCTTTGTCAGTTCTTCGGGTAAGTCCACTTTGAATGTTTTGGGTATCATGCTGAGCTGTGACAGTTTCTTGAATGGCTTGATGCCCGGTATGATGGGGATGGTAACCCCGGCTTTGCGGGCGCGTTCTACGAAATCGAAATATTTCCGGTTATCATAGAATAATTGGGTAACGGCATATTCCGCTCCGGTCTCCATTTTCTTCTTCAGCCAGTAAATGTCCGTATCAATATTGGGAGCTTCTTCGTGCTTCTCCGGATAACAGGCCACTCCGTATGAGAAAGGAGTATTGGTGACTTTCATTTCGGAACCGTCTACAAAGATACCCTTATTGAATTGGTTAATCTGCTCTTGCAATTCGATGGCGTGATGATAACCGTTACCTTCGGGCGTAAAGGCGGATTCGTGCTTCGCCTTGTCTCCGCGCAACACCAAAAGGTCTGTGATATTCAGAAATTGCAGGTCGAGCAATACGTACTCGGTATCTTCACGGCTGAAACCGCTGCAAAGAATATGCGGCACTACCGTTATGTTGTATTTGTTCTGGATGGCTGCCGCCACGGATACGGTTCCCGGACGGCGACGAAGCCGGTTGCGTTGAAACAGTCCGTTGCCGAGGTCTTTGTACACGTACTCGCTGCGGTGTGTGGTTATATTGATGTATTTAGGGTCGAATTCCCGTAATGTATCTATCGTTTCGTACAACTTTTCGATGCCTGTACCTTTCAGAGGGGGCAATATCTCAAAAGAAAAAGCTGTTTTTTCGTTACTGTTTATCAGATCGATTACTCTCATTTCTTCTTCGTTGTCTTTGTCTAATTAGCAGAATCCTGCACATTGGGAACAAAAATACGAAAAAGAAATGAGAAATGCCCGCCGGGCAGGCTATTCTTTTATGCAACGAACGGAAAACGCATTATAATAATCTTTGCCTTCCGGTTTGACGGCATTCTTTAAAGCGATGTCGTTATTGCCGCTCGTAAACATTACGACCGTATCCAATTGTTTTTGTGTGCTGTTGTACACCCAGTAGGCGGTAGATGAATTTGCGTTTACCAAGGTTGTTTTGTTTTCTCTTTCCAGAAGCAGTCCTCTGGGCTGAATGCCGAATCCGGTTTCATTAGTTGCGGAATAAACGTCGGAGTTCCATGCGTCCGCCTTTTTTAGTGCGGAAGCATTCTCCCCCACGTATTCTTTCAACCTGCTCCAATCATTTGGAGCAGGCAGTTTCCAATCCAGCGGAGCCAGCTTCTCGGTCAGGACTGCTTCACCGTTATAAAAGCAGGCGTCACAATCGGCCCATTTGAAGTAACTTTCGCCTCCACCAAGGGTTTTTCCGAGAGGCATGCTTCTGCTATCGTTATAATAGGCGGCTTGTAAATCTTCTTTCATCCAATACTGTGTACCTATTTTCACGATAGGATAGGTTTGTAAAATCCCGTTTCGTATATCTCTGATTACATAGCTGCTGACATTGATAGCCAGCGTTGCAGCGGCAGGTTTTTCAGTGACTATCTTTTTGCTTGCGTCTATATAGAACTTTTCGATAGGTTGGGAGTGCCCGGAGGTGTAGGCCAGTGAGTTTTCCGATTCATTCCAGCTCACCCTGCCGCCGTGTATCATGGCGGTCTTGTCCGGCAGTTGTAAAACGATACCGTTCATTAAGTCCGTCCGCTCATTGTCTTGTACGGGATAGACTACAATCGCTTTGGAATCGACAGCATCGGCAGCGGTTGCGTAAAGGTACTCCCGGCATACTTCTGCCACGGGCTTTCCCTGATGATATATTCTGTAAACGTCGGATGTTTTGAATGACAGTGAGGCTGTATGGATGGCGGTGATGTCATATCTGTTTTCGCTCTCTCCTTGCTCGCTGAATCCCCATTCCTTGAT
>ENA-UERY01002178-UERY01002178.1-human-gut-metagenome-genome-assembly--contig:-NODE-2178-length-10124-cov-4.318702_pt1 | contig 10124 bp, 7 predicted proteins | sample MGYA00242989_ERZ507990 | MGnify/ENA primary metagenome ERZ507990 (study PRJEB26167, sample SAMN06115529) | human gut metagenome | host: Homo sapiens | place: China:Fujian | collected 2015-08-26...
GAATTGCCGGCGGCATATTTAAGCCTAAGATCATACCTGTGACAAGGGCACTGCCGTCACTGATGGTAACCGGCTTGTGCATCAGGGTTTCAAAAATGTACTCACTGAGTACGCAGGAAAGAACCGTTGCTACTACAACGATCAGGGAACGGATACCGAACTGCATCACACCCCAGATCGTAGCCGGCAGCATTGCGATCGCTACATCGTACATCAGGTTCTTTGTGGAAACACCGCAGCGTACATGAGGGGATGATGATACGTTTAATAATTTACTCATTTGTCACACCTCCTACGCTTTCTTTCTTCTGGCTGCCATGACTGCCTTACGCATCTCTTTGAATGCCTGGGTCAGCGGTCTGTGGGCAGGGCAGATGAAAGTACAGGAGCCGCATTCGCAGCACTCCATACCATTTAATTTTTCGAACAGGGCAAGATCATTTCTTTCTGCTGCCGCCATCATCATCTGCGGGACAACATGACCAGGACATACCTCGATACAGCGTCCACAGCGAATACACGGAGATTCCAGATTTGCCGCAACCGGATCTTTTATGAAGCAGGTCAGGGCAGAAGAGTTCTTCATGACCGGAATATCCAGAGAGAATAATGCCTGTCCCATCATCGGACCACCGGAGATCATCTTTTCCGGCTCTTCCTTAAATCCACCTGCAGCCTCGAGGATCTCCCGGTAGCACATACCGAGCGGAACCTGGAAGTTCTGCGGATTCTTAACCGCATCACCGGTAACGGTGATGATCTTACGAATTAACGGTGTGCTCTCACAGACCGCATTGTAAATAGAAATAACGGTATCTACGTTATCTACGATACATCCTGCATCCGCCGGAAGCATAGTGGAGTTGATCTCACGTCCGCCCGTAACCGCATAGATCAGGAAACGCTCGCCGCCCTGCGGGTACTTTGTCTTTAATGGACATACCGTGATCTTCGGCTCGTCTTTTACGAGACCTTCCAGAAGCTTGATCGCCTCCGGCTTGTTCTCCTCGATTCCGATCACGCCTTTCGCGTTCGGGAACATGCTTAACATGACTTTGATGCCGCCGATCAGTCTCTCCGGCTGCTCCATCATCAGGCGATAGTCACTTGTCAGATACGGCTCACACTCGGCCGCGTTTACGATAATGTGATCGATCGCGTTGTCATCCTTCGGTGCAAGTTTTACGTTGGTCGGGAAACCTGCGCCGCCGAGACCTACGATACCGGCTTCTTTTACGATATTCCGGATCTCTTCCTTGGAAAGTTTTGTGTAATCGCGTTTTTCGCCAAAACCTTCGATTGCTGTGTACTCGTTATCGTTCTCAACGATAATGGACTGTACGATTGCTCCGTTCGCAACCAGACGCGGTTCGATTCCCTTTACTGTACCGGATACGGAACAGATAACATTTGCGGAAATGAAGCCGCCTGCTTCAGCGATCTTCTGGCCAACCAGAACCTTGTCACCCTTGGCAACAAGTGGTTTCGCCGGAGCACCGATATGCTGGGAGAGAGGATAAACCAGCTCACCCTTCGGCTGGATCACCTGAATCGGCTTATCTGCGGACAGTTCTTTTCCCTCATAAGGATGAACGCCGCCTATAAATGTGCTCAGACCCATTTAACAAACCTTCTTTCTATAAAATTTCATAGTACCCATCACACCGTAGTATAGCATATTTGGAATTTTTCTACAATTGGAAATCGGTTAACTTTTTAACAGAAATGGCCGTTTTCGGCGTTTGTATCAAAAAAAGAACAAAAACAGACATCTGATTTCTTTAAAAAATGAAGTTTTTACCAACTAACTCCCGCGCTTTTCTGCTCTCTCTTATGGAATTGCTACAAAATTTGAAAAAGCTTGTCTGGGTGCGTATGATCGATACGCAGTGCCTTTTTATGTAACAGGAAATTCCCCGGAATTTCCTGTTACATAAAAAACGGGCAGATTTCTTCATCTGCCCGTTTTTTCTTCTGTGATCGTCCTAACTCAGCTCCGCCATTCCCGTATATAACCGATAATAACGTCCTTTTTCTTTCAGGAGGTCCTCATGATCACCGCGCTCGATGATCTCTCCATTCTCCAGAACCATGATGGCGTTGGCGTTCCGCACTGTGGAAAGACGGTGGGCGATCACGAAAGTGGTCCGTTCTGCCATCAGACGGTCCATGCCCTGCTCGATATGCTTTTCCGTTCTCGTATCGACGGAGCTCGTCGCCTCATCGAGGATCAGGATCGGCGCCCTGGATACCGCCGCTCTTGCGATATTAAGAAGCTGTCTCTGGCCCTGGCTTAAGTTCGCGCCATCGCTCTCAAGAACCGTGTCATAGCCCTTTGGAAGACGCATGATAAAGGAATGGGCAGATGCCATCTTCGCCGCCTGCACGACCTCCTCGTCGGTGGCATCAAGCCGTCCGTACCGGATATTTTCCATAACTGTTCCCGTAAACAGATGCGTATCCTGAAGCACCATGGCAATGTGGCGGCGCAACTCGTCCCGCTTAATATGACAGATATCAACGCCGTCGATGGTGATGGTCCCGCTCTGGATATCGTAAAAACGGTTGATGAGGTTCGTGATCGTAGTCTTTCCGGCTCCCGTGGAACCCACGAAGGCGATCTTCTGTCCCGGCTTCGCGTAGAGGCTGATATCCTTTAAGATGACCTTGTCCGGGTTGTATCCGAAGGTCACATGATCTAACACCACTTCCCCGCGCATGCCGTCCATGGACACTGCATCCTTATCATCCGCTGCCTCCGGCTCCTCATCCATCACGGAGAAAACGCGCTCCGCTCCGGCGAGGGCTGAGAACACGTTGGAGACCTGCATGGAGATCTCGTTGATCGGCCTTGAGAACTGTCTCGAAAAGTTCAAAAATACCGTGAGCCCGCCGACATCGAAGTTTTTCACCACGCAGAGGATCCCGCCGATGCACGCCGTCAGGGAATAGTTTATCTGACTTAAGTTGTTCATCACAGGTCCCATCATGCCCCCGAGGAATTGGGCGCGGATCTGCTTTTCGCGGAGATCCCTGTTTAATATATCAAATTCTTCCTCCGCGATCTCCTCATGACAGAAGACCTTTACCACCTTCTGTCCGGTGATGGTCTCCTCGATGTATCCGTTTAAAGCACCGAGAGCCGACTGCTGGGCACTGAAATATTTCTGGCTCCGCTTCGCGACCTCTCCACCGGCCCGCAGCATGAGCGGGATCATGATCAGGGTCACGGCTGTCAGCCAGATGTTCGTGTAGAGCATGAGGAACAAGGTCCCGATGATGCTTAAGGTTCCGGAAAAGAGCTGCACAAGAGTACTGCTCAGCATATTTCCGATGGTGTCCACGTCGTTTGTGAAGCGGCTCATCAGATCCCCGTTGGAATTTGTATCATAAAATCTCACCGGAAGCTTCTGCATCTTTGTAAAGAGGTCTGTCCGGATCCGCACAAGGGCGCTCTGGGCAACCTCTAACATCAGTCTTGACTGGAGATAATTTGCGATAACCCCCAGAAGATAGACGCACGCCATCATGGTCAGTCCTTTAAAAAGTCCCGCCACATTTCCGGGACTTCCGTCCGGCGGTGCAATAAATCGGTTGATGATCGGGCGCAGCATATAGGAACCGGTCAGTGTCGCCACCGTATTTACAATGACACAGAAAAATGCGATCCCCATCCGGAGCCTGTCCGCTTCCAGATAGGACAGCAGGCGCTTTAAGGCCGTTCCCGTGCTCTTGGGGCGTCCTCCGCCTCTCGGAGCCCCCGGTCCCGGTCCTCTTCCCATCCCTCTCCTTTTCGGTGCGGCTGCCACGCGTCCGGCATATCGTTTTTTCAGACTCGCTTCGCGGTCTGCTCTCGTGACGCTCATACTGCCGCCTCCTCTCCTGCCCTGATGGACTGATTTCCGATCTGGGTCGTATAGATCTCGCTGTATGCCTCACAGGTCTTTAAAAGTTCCTCGTGGGTTCCGTGACCAATGATCTTTCCGTCCTCCAGTACCAGAATCTGATCCGCCTCCTGAACGGAGGAGATCCTTTGGGCGATGATGATCTTTGTGGTATCCTTGAGATCATGGTAAAGACTCTCCCGGATTTTCGCCTCCGTTGCCGTGTCAACAGCACTGGTGGAGTCATCCAGGATCAGAATCTTAGGGCGCTTTAAAAGTGCTCTCGCAATACAGAGACGCTGCTTCTGACCTCCTGAGACGTTGACGCCGCCTTGCCCCATCTCGGTGTCATATCCGTTTTTGAAGGTCTTAACGAAGGGATCTGCCTGGGCGCTCTCCGAGAACCGGATGACATCCTCCATCGGCGCGTCCTCATTTCCCCATCGGAGATTTTCCTCGATCGTTCCCGAAAAAAGAACATTTTTCTGGAGAACCATGCCGACGCCCTCACGCAGGTGTTTTAAAGAGTACTCTTTGACGTTCACGCCGTCGACAAGGACTTCTCCTCCGGTCACATCATAGAGTCTCGGGATCAGCTGCACGAGGGAGGTCTTTCCGCTTCCCGTGGAGCCGATGATCCCGATGGTCTGTCCCGGTTCTGCCGTAAAGGAGATCCCTTCCAGAACGAGATCCTTTCTCCCGTTCTCTCCGCTGTAGCCAAAGCTTACATTCTTAAACTCCACACGGCCTTCCGTGACCTTTTTATCCTTATTTTCCGCGTTGTCATCATTTAAGCCGATCTCTGTGTCGAAGATCTCATTGATCCGTTTCATAGACGCGCTGGCGCGGGAGCTCTGTAAGAATACCATGGAAAGCATCATGAGGGACATCAGGATCTGCACGATATACGTCGTAAACGCAGTGAGATCCCCCACCGGCATCTTTCCGGCAATGATGATATTTCCTCCATACCAGACGACAGCCAGTGTCGTCACGTTCATGGCAAACATCATCACCGGCATCGTGGCGATCACGATCCGGAGCGCACGGAGGCTGCTCTCCTTTAAGTCGTCATTTAATTTACTGAATTTTTCGATCTCATGATCCTCCCGGACGAAGGATTTCACTACCCGAACATTCGTCAGGGATTCCTGAATTCCGGAATTCAAACGATCCAGTCTCCTCTGCATCTCCCCAAAGCGTGGGAATGCGGTCTTTAAGATCAGAAGGATCGCCGCGAGAAGAAGCGGGATCACGATGAGGATGATGACCGCAAGCTGACGATTCATCATAAACGCCATGATCAGGGCACCGAGGAACATTCCGGGCGCTCTAAGCGCCATACGGAGCCCCATCATCAGGACATTCTGAACCTGCTGGACATCGTTCGTGAGCCTCGTGACGAGAGAACCGGTGCTGTAGTCGTCGATATTCTCAAAGGAGAACTGCTGGACCTTCCTGAAGAGGTCGTTTCTCATGTCACTGGTAAAGGAGATGGACGCTTTCGCGGAAAAGTAGGCGCCGAGGATCCCACCCACCGCCATAAAAAGGACAGTCAGGACCATCAGCGTCCCCATCTTTCCGATATAGGCAACATTTCGACTCGCGACACCGTTGTTGATGATCATGGACATAAATTTCGGGAGCATGACCTCTCCCGCCACCTCGGTGAGCATCATCAGCGGACCGATCACAAAGGCACTGAGATACGGGGTGATGTATTTTTTGTATCGTTTCAATTCTGTTGTTTCCTTTCTGGTCAGATCTGCATTCGTTGGATTCTTCCGTTGCTGTTTATCACGCATCTTCCCTCGGAAGTTTTCTCCTCACGATATAGAAGCAGATCATATGGGCCGTCGCCGTGACGATCCAGGTAAACGGATAGGATAAGTATAACACTGTCAGGTTATGGTATACCTGAAACACCGTAAAGATCCAGACGATCCGGAGTCCACACGCTCCCAGAAGGGAGACGCACATCGGCATAACGGAGTATCCGAGACCGCGGATGCTGCCCACCATCGTATCCATGATCCCACAGAGGAAATATGTCGTTCCAAAGACCACAAGTCTTCTCATTCCGTATACCATGACCTCCGGGTCTGAGGAATAGATCCGGATCAGGGCATGTCCGCAAAGATAAGCCGGGATTCCCATCCCGAGTCCCACTGCCGTCACAACGCCGAGGCAGGTAACCATGATCCGGTTGATCCTCGAATACTTTTTGCCGCCGAAGTTCTGGCTCGTGAAGCTTAAGTTTGCCTGATAAACCGCATTCATGGCGTTATAGATGAATCCCTCAATATTCTGGGATGTCGTATTTCCCGCCATCGCGACAGAACCGAAGGAATTGACAGAGGACTGGATCAGAACATTGGAAATAGAAAATACTGCGCCCTGCATCCCAGCCGGAAGGCCTACCTGAATGATCTGACGGAATTTTGAGCGGTGGATCTTCAGAGCTTTTAAATGAAGCTTCAGACCGCCCTCGCTCTCCATCAGGCAAAGGATCACCAGACACGCCGAGATCGCCTGAGAGATCGCGGTCGCCAGAGCAACTCCCGCCACATCCATCTGGAACATGATCACAAAAAAGAGGTTTAAGACCACATTGATCACGCCCGCCGCCGTAAGGAAATACAGCGGGCGCTTCGTGTCTCCCACCGCGCGGAGGATCGCGCTTCCAAAGTTGTAGATCATATTCGCAGGCATGCCGATAAAGATGATCCGCATATAAATCGTAGATTTATCGATCACATCGTCCGGAGTTCCCATGAGTTCCAGCATTGGCCTCGAGAGAAGCTGACCCACAATGATCAGAAAAAGACCGCTGACAATGCTGAGTGCCATGGCCGTGTGGATCGTATCCTGCACGTCTTTTTCCCGCTTCGCTCCATAATATCTCGCCACGATGACATTGACACCCACGGACAGTCCGATAAAGATATTGATCATCAGGTTGATCAGCGCCGTTGTGGAACCCACCGCCGCCAGAGACTGGCTGCCCGCGAAACGTCCCACAACGATCACATCCGCAGCGTTGAACAGAAGCTGCAGGATTCCGGAAAAGATCAGCGGAATCGTAAAAGTGAGCAGTTTTCCGAGGATCGGACCGCTGCACATGTCCATTTCGTAATTTTTCTTCATAATACTCCTTTTTCCCGTACCTGTATTTTCTTTCCGGCAGCATCCGGAAAGAAAAGCAGACTGGCATTTCCCGCCCCTGTCCGTCTGCTCATTCTATCCACGGCTGCTCCCGGTGCCGGAATGCGTAAGGCACATTCCTTTTATCTATTACGCAAATTATAGACGATTTTTACAAATAATGCAATCCTGCCGCAACACGCTTCAGTCCTCGAGGACATACGCCCGGAAGAGACCGGACCACGGATTTCCGATAATATAGCAGGTGTAGGCTCTTCCAGCACGGACGTTGACGTTGAAGGTGAGAAGCGGATTCGCCACAGTGCAGGTCGGGCAGGAAACGCCGACGATGGAGGAAAGGACAAGGACCGGAAGCTCGCCTAAGGCTGAAACTGCATACTGGGAACCTGTCACAAAGAAGGTATAGGTTCCGCTGGATGTCTGTTTATAGCTCGTCACTTCCTTGTATCCGATCCCCGCAAATGCTGTCTGGTTGTTGAAGGTCCGCACATCGTAGCTGGATCCCGCGTAGGACATGTTCGCTACACGGAGACAGCCGTAACCTGCCGGAACGTTCGTGCAGCCCATGTCGGAAACACGGGTCAGGGACACTCCGGATACCGTGTCTAAGATCACCATCGTGAGTCTCTCACCGGACACAAAGGCAATCGTCTGCTGATAATAGATCTGACCGTTGGTCCTGCGCACAGTAACGGTGTGGAATCCGTCCGTCACGCGGATATAAGAAGAAATCGTGGCAAATTCAGAACCGGAAAAGATATTCCGGCCATCGATATAGACATCCAGAGTTCGGCCTGATGTGCTGGCATTTAAAAACCGGACTCTGCTGTAGTAATTTCCTCCTGAGACCGTCGGATATGTGACCGGAAAAGAAATCGTTGGAAAGCCCGGGCGTCCGATGGTATTGTCGGGATAGACAGGGCGTCCGCCAGACGGCGCGACCGGTGTCGTTGGGATTCCAGCGAGATCGTCATCCCCAGGATAAACAGGTCTTCCGCCCGGTGAAGCGATGGGCGGCACAGGGATTCCCGCAAGATCATCGTCTCCTGGATAAACAAAAACTCCTCCTAATGGCTCGGCCGGTGTCTCCGGTACATTTGCGTCATTCTTCCCTGCCACAACCTCCGACGTACTCTCCCCCGACGGTTCCGGCATTGATGTTGGATTCTCTGGCATATTAACACCTCAATATCTTTTTTACTACAAAATATGAAAGCAGAACGGAAAGTGTTCCCTGCATGTGTTTGAACGCAGATAAGCATTCCCCCGCTTCAAGTGCGTGGAGCACTAACCGCTTTACCCTCCATGAGCTTTCCGAGGAATTGATCTTTTTGTATGAAAAATTTATTCAAATTTTTTTGTTTTTATCGTTGACAAACCCGTTGATCCATGATACTATATTGGAGGTTCGAAAAACACAGCAAATGTGTTCGCTGCCTTGGCTCAGCTGGTAGAGCGTCGCCTTGGTAAGGCGGAGGTCGGCAGTTCAAATCTGCTAGGCAGCTTAAACCATGAGGCTTTCCGGAATATCCGGGAAGCCTTTTTTCGTGTTACAGGGGATTCCCCCTCTTTCAGGCGGTGAGTACTTGTAGGAAATCCTTCGCGCACAAAAAAGACCCGGGAAACTCCTCTCCACGGGTCTTTTTTCATAATCAAAATTTTAAATTCTATGCCTTCGCCAGTCTCTGTCTCACGATCTCATACGCTAGTACACCTGTCGCAACGGACGCGTTCAGGGAATCGATATCACCCTTCATTGGGATCGACGCGATCATATCGCATTTTTCCTTCACAAGACGGCTCACGCCCTCTCCCTCATTTCCAATTACGAGACCGATCGGACCGGTGAGGTTTAAGCGGTACATGCTCTCTCCACCCATGTCGGCGCAGACGAACCAGATCCCGCGCTTCTTCAGATCCTCGATCGTCGCCGCCATATTGGTGACCTTTGCGACCGGCGTATAGTTTAACGCACCTGCGGAGGTTCTCGCCACCGTCGCAGTAAGTCCCACCGCGCGGCGTTTCGGAATGATCACTCCGTGAGCGCCCGCAAGGTTCGCGGTACGGATGATCGCTCCAAGGTTGTGCGGATCCTCGATCCCGTCAAGCAGGAATAAAAACGGCGGCTCGCCTTTTTCTTCCGCGATCTTTAAGATGTCCTCCACCTCCGCATACTCATATGCAGCTGCATAGGCCATCACTCCCTGGTGGTGTCCGGTCTCCGACATCGAATCCAGACGTTCCTTCGGGACAAAATTTACGATCGTGTCATGCTTTTTCGCTTCTCTCACGATCGTGCGCACCGGTCCGTCCTGACATCCGTCAAGGACAAACAGACGGTCGATGGTCTTTCCGGAGCGGAACGCCTCCAAAACAGCATTGCGCCCTTCAATCGTCAGTTCTTCATATCTCATCGGAGTTCTCCTCTTTTTGTTTTTCCATATCGCCGGAGTCAGCTTTTCCGGTCTTTGTCATCGCCAGAGCCACAAGATCCACCATGCGTTCCGTTCTTCCGGACAGGTAAAGATATCCCATCAGAGCCTCAAAGCCTGTCGCCATCCGGTAATCCTTCATTGTTGCATTCTTGGCCATAGAGAAAGACTTCGCGTTTCTTCCCCGTTTGTAAACCGCATGCTCCTCCTCGGTGAGGTCATCCTCGATGGCCATCAGGAATTCCGCCTGGGCTGCAGCCTTCACAAGAGCTGAAGACTTCCTGTGAAGCTTATTCACCTGCATATTTCCCTCACTGACCACGATGGTACGGATCAGGATCTCGTAAGCCGCGTCACCGAGATAGGCGAGCACAAGCGGAGAGTACTGGCCTGCATCCGTATCCTTTAAGTGGAATTTTTCCTTTAAAAGCATTAAGCTCTCTTCCATTTTACGCCCTCTCTTGTGTCCTCGAGGACGATTCCCATGACGAGAAGTTTTCCTCTGATCTCATCGGCAAGGGCAAAGTTCTTTGCCTTTCTCGCCGCCTGTCTCTGGGCGATCAGGTCCTCCACCTCAGAGTCAAGGACTTCCGCCTTCTTTTCTGTAATGATCCCCATTACGTCGCAGAGTCTCTGGATCTCA
>ENA-UERY01002182-UERY01002182.1-human-gut-metagenome-genome-assembly--contig:-NODE-2182-length-10113-cov-2.764049_pt1 | contig 10113 bp, 8 predicted proteins | sample MGYA00242989_ERZ507990 | MGnify/ENA primary metagenome ERZ507990 (study PRJEB26167, sample SAMN06115529) | human gut metagenome | host: Homo sapiens | place: China:Fujian | collected 2015-08-26...
AAAATTTCTTCCTGCATTGAATAAATGCCTTTTTTTCATTAAAATCCTCTTTCTTTTAGGCAATAATCGTGGCGCGTTTGTTATTTATAAATAAGAAGATCAATTATTTAAATAGAATGAACATGAAGAAAAAATTAGCAGGAGTTGCATTGGTGTTGGCTGCCGTCTCTTTGATGAGTATACAGCCTGTAGAAGCATGTACGCGTGCAGTGTATATAGGCCCTGACCAGATGGTGGTAACAGGACGTACAATGGACTGGAAGGATGACGAATATCTATGTATTTCCGCGTGGTATCCAACGTATGGGACATAACAAAGAGAAAACTGTGAACTGGACTTCCAAATATGGAAGTGTGATTGCTACAGGATATGATATAGGTACTTGTGACGGAATGAACGAGAAAGGATTAGTGGCTAGCCTGCTTTTCTTGCCGGAATCCATTTACTCTCTTCCCGGCGATACCCGTCCGGCAATGGGCATCAGCATTTGGACACAGTATGTGCTTGATAACTTTGCCACGGTACGCGAAGCGGTGGATGAATTGAAAAAGGAGACTTTCCGCATTGATGCTCCCCGTATGCCGAACGGCGGACCGGAATCTACTTTGCACATGGCTATTACCGATGAAACGGGTAACACGGCAGTGATCGAATATCTGGATGGCAAACTGAGTATCCATGAGGGGAAAGAATATCAGGTGATGACCAATTCTCCGCGTTATGAATTGCAGTTGGCTGTCAATGATTACTGGAAAGAAGTGGGCGGATTGCAGATGTTGCCCGGAACGAACCGTTCGAGCGACCGTTTTGTGCGTGCCTCTTTCTACATTCACGCCATTCCGCAGACTGCCGATGCAAAGATAGCCGTCCCCAGTGTGCTGAGTGTGATGCGCAATGTCTCCGTTCCGTTTGGTATCAATACACCGGAGAAGCCTCACATTTCTTCTACTCGCTGGCGTTCCGTTTCCGATCAGAAGAATAAAGTGTATTACTTTGAGTCTACTTTAACTCCGAACCTGTTTTGGCTGGATTTGAAGAAGATTGATTTTAGTCCGAAGGCGGGGGTGAAGAAGTTGTCCCTGACCAAAGGAGAAATTTACGCAGGAGATGCCGTGAAGGATTTGAAGGATAGTCAATCATTTACTTTACTTTTCGAGACTCCGGTGATGTAATTGATAGTTAGTTATGTGGTAAGATGTCTTTTTTTGAATAAAAAGGAACGGTAGGCAAAGGATTTATCCACTTGTCTACCGTTCTTCTTTTAATTTCGTGTCCTGTGTGCGGCTATGGACAGCCTTTATCTTTTCGCATATTCCTGATGGAACTCAACCACCGCCTCTATTCCTTTCCGGAAAATGTCCAGCGAGAAGTTTTCGTTGGGTGAATGGATTGCATCCGATTCGAGTCCGAAGCCCATCAATACGGTTTTGGTTCCCAATACCTGTTCGAATGTCGAAATGATAGGAATACTTCCGCCGCGACGCACTGCCAACGGTTTTTTGCCGAAAGCTATCTCAAAACCTTTTTCCGCAGCCTGATAGGCAGGAAGGGAAATCGGGCAGACATATCCCTGTCCTCCGTGCATCGGGGTTACTTTTACCTGTACGGTATCGGGGGCCATTTGTAAGATATAGTCAGCAAACATCTGCGAAATCTTGTGATGATCCTGATGTGCAACCAGTCGGCAGGAAACTTTCGCATACGCTTTTGAAGGAAGGACTGTCTTGGAGCCTTCACCCGTATATCCTCCCCAAATGCCGCATACATCGAAAGACGGGCGGCAACTGTTGCGTTCCAGTGTGCTGTATCCCTTTTCTCCGAAGAGTTCTTTCACTCCGATGGCTTCTTTGTATTTCTTTTCATCGAACGGAATATGGGCGATCATTTCCCGTTCTGCTTGCGGCACTTCTTCTACGTCATCGTAGAATCCGGGGACGGTGATTCTTCCGTCTTTATCTGTCACTTTGCTAATTATTTCGCAAAGCACATTGATCGGATTGGCTACCGCGCCTCCGAAGTGTCCCGAATGCAGGTCACGGTTCGGTCCGGTCACTTCTATTTCCCAGTAAGCCAGTCCGCGCAGACCGGTGGTCAGGGATGGAAGTTCGGCACCCAGCATGCTGGTATCTGAAACTAGGATAACGTCTGCTTTCAACAGTTCCTTATGCTCTTCGCAGAAGGCTTCCAGGCTGGGAGAGCCGATTTCCTCTTCTCCTTCGAAGATAAACTTAACGTTATTCTTCAGCAGTTCGTTCTTGACGAGATATTCGAAGGCTTTGACCTGGATAAAGGATTGTCCTTTGTCATCATCCGCTCCGCGTGCCCAGATGTATCCGTCCCGTACTTCGGGTTCGAAGGGCTGGCTTTTCCACAGTTCCAGCGGTTCGGCAGGCATTACGTCGTAGTGGGCGTAGACCAATACCGTTTTGGCATTCGGGTCAACGATCTTTTGTGCGAAAACAATCGGGTTACCCTTGGAGGGCATCACCAATGCTTCGTCCACTCCGGCTTCAAGCAGTAGTTGTGCCCAGCGTTGGGCGCAAGCCAGCATATCGTCGTGATGTTCCGGCAGGGCGCTGATACTGGGAATACGGATGAGGCTGAACAGGTCCTCCATAATCTTCGGTTCGTTCGCTGCGATATATTTTTGAATTTCGTTCATAATGAATAGTTTACTGGCGGTTATTTAGCCGATGTGCCAATAGCCTGACAGATTTTTAGTGCAGGTATTGGCACATGGGTAGATTGACATATTGATACTTATTAAAGCTGCGTTGTCTTATCCAACAAATAATAATCAAGGATAGTCATGGCAGCCATTGCTTCTACGATAGGCACGGCACGTGGCAGTACACAGGCGTCATGACGTCCGCGGGCTTTCAGTGTCGTATCTATGCCGTCGATGTTCACCGTTTCCTGCTCCATCAGTAGGGTAGCAATTGGTTTGAATACTACACGGAAGTAAATATCCTGTCCGTTACTGATTCCTCCCTGAATACCTCCGGAGTGGTTGGTATGCGTTTCAATCCGTCCGTTGTTGTTGAAGAATACGTCGTTCTGCTCGGAGCCTTTCATCTTCAGTCCCTTGAATCCTTCGCCATATTCGAAGGCCTTGGCGGCGTTGATGCTGAGCATGGCGTTGCCCAAGGCAGCGTGCAGCTTGCCGAACACAGGTTGCCCCAATCCGATAGGACATCCTTTGATGACACAGGTCAGCGTACCTCCGATGGTATCGCCTTCGCCTTTTACCTTATATATAAGGTCTGCCATTTCCTTCGCCTTTTCCGGGTCCGGACAGCGTACGTCGTTTGTTTCGATCAGGTCGAGATCATAGTCGGAATAAGTGCCTTCCAATTTGATGGCACCGACTTGCGATGTATAAGCTGTGATGCTGATTCCTAACTGGCGAAGGGCTAATTTAGCCAATGCGCCGGCTACTACGCGTGAAATAGTCTCGCGGGCGGAAGAACGTCCGCCACCGCGATGATCACGGATGCCGTACTTCACTTTGTAGGTGTAATCCGCATGTGAAGGGCGGTATACCTCTTTCAGGTTATTGTAGTCATTGGAATGTTGATTCTCGTTCCAAACGATAAATCCGATAGGACATCCGGTTGATTTACCTTCGAAGATGCCTGAAAGAAACTCCACTTTATCTGCTTCCTTGCGTGCTGTGGTGAGGATGGATTGTCCCGGACGGCGCCGGTTCAGTTCCTGTTGTACGAATTCTTCGTCGATAGTGATTCCGGCGGGAAATCCGTCAATTACTCCTCCAATTCCTTTTCCATGAGACTCACCAAAACTTGTGAGCCGAAAGATGTTGCCAAATGAATTAAACATAGTCGTGGCTTTTTAAAATTACTGTATGCAAATATAACAAAGTTTTCGATAAGATTGTTGTGAACTCAAAATATCTTCAAAAAAGGTGGCATATTGAACCTTTTTTCTTCTTTTCAGTTGATAAATGATGATTAATAATAACTAAACCAATGACTGTATGAAAAAGAATCCATGAACGGGAAGATAATGACGTTCGGGGATATTGTAATAGACAAGTGCGCCGTAAAGAAGGGAGAGGGGATTTCAACCTTTACAGGACAACAGCAACTTACATTTGCTGGAGAGGCGGCTGCCTTGGGAGCTTGCGATGTAACTGTGGTGAGTTATATTTTAGAATGCATACCCGAAGCCGATATTCAGATATATAGGGTACATCGAGAAAGTGATCGTATGGAAGTCATTCTTGAAGATATTGTTGAGTCCCCAGGTAAGGTCAGCGTATATGTTGAGATGTTTGAACGCTCTCCATCCGGCTCCTGCCTGAAGTCCCCACTGAAAACGTCTCAGATCGTCGGAGAAGTCATAAGTTGCAATTTTATCATCGGTAAATTCTACTTTAGGTCCTGTTGGATCGTCCTCACGCAGATATCCTTCGTATACGTGTCCTGAAAATTCCCTTGAAAGTATATAGGAAAAATAAGGGCCTGCTTTCACATTCCAACGGCTACTCAACTTATAAGTAGCCATCAATGGGATGGTTAATCCGGCGGTATGTACTTTGGTCTTTACCCCTCCTGTCCATACTCCGCTGATCCTTTCACCTCCTTGTCCCAGAATTTCCATACTGTAATTCTTTACGGTAGCTTCGGTGGTCATAGCCTTGTTTTCAAGCCGTAGCCCTACGATGACACCCAGTTTGTTCTGAACCGCTACCCATTTGGTCACTTCACCCCCGATTGTAATGGCGAGAGTCGGGTTGTAACCGTCAATAGACCGGATTTCCGCCGTTAAGGGAAGCGGAGCTGTGCCGCCGATACTGATTCCTGCTTTCACTTCGTATTCCAATCCGCGAAGGGCGGAACGGATAAGCGTTTCATTTCTATCCACTTGTGCATAACCGGGCAGGGCAACACTTAAACAAATAAGCAGACCGAATGTATAAAGGTATTTTTTCATCGCTGTAATTATTATAAAATCATTTAGGTTTTAGTTTTCTGTATGATAGACCAGTTCGACTTCATCAATCAGCAAGGTACTTCCGATGGCTCCATTGAAATAAGCGCCTTCCAGACTGGAGGTAAAGACGATTGCTACGTTGTATTTTCCATCCCTTAGCTTTTCTTTGTCGATGAACTTGCCGGGGCGGGTAATAAACGGAAGTTTGAAATAAGTCCATTCATCTGTTTCTTTGGCATTGTCGATGCGTGCTATTGAAACCAGATTCGGACTGGTGAACGCATTACTTCCGTCAAGAGTAGGAACAGACTCGCTCGTTTCGTACATGATGGCGTATATATCGCAAATGTCACGTTTTCCGTCAACGGGTTTTCCTGCTTCGGTGAACTTGTCTCCCGCCTTGTATTTATAATAACCGGCCAGATAGGTCGGCACATAACGGAAAGGCAGACCGAATTTGGTAGCTTGCAGCGGATAGCTCATGGCATTGTTCACATCAAAAGAGCCGATAAATAAGTTTCCTGCGGCAATGGGCATACCCATTAACTGCCCGAAGAAACCGGTACTTCGCGTTACTAATGAAAGACATTTTCCTTCTTTACCATCCGCTATTTGGAAAGTGGGGTAGTCGTCGGCTGTTTTAGGAACACCGGTCATGGCATAACCCGCATTTCCGCTGGCCCATTCCATAATCACTTTGTCTTCTTGCCGTTCTACGAATATATAGTATTTTTTCCCACCGAGAGTGTCCTCGAAGTTGTAGTTAGTTGCAAGTTCCGTATCAATAACCGAAACTGTATATGTTTTTTTCCATACTCCGTCGGCTGCTGTGACAGTGTATTTTTGCGGTAGATTAAAATCGTGTACCGTTCCGCTCAAAGGGCTGATGGTAGCTCCCGGAGTCAGGGTGAATTCCGGTGCAAGGGCCGAAACGTCTGTTTCCGGTCCCACAAAAAGAGTTACCGAATTATTATTAATGATAGGACTTGTAGTCATTACTGCTTTCGGCAGTGTGCAGCTAAGTATATCTGCTTCTGCGTTAAGAGCTTCGTCACGGATGCAAGAAGAGATGATAATACTTACCAGGAAATATAAAATCACGTGTTTTGCTTTCATTTTTCTCTTTTTTCTTACTGTTAAAGTTTAGTTCTCAGAAGCGTTTATAACAAAATGAAATTTTATTTGTTCAGTAAGAGATGTATGATAAAAAAGATTTTCTTACTTTTGTGTGTACTTAAAACTTATGAGTTTATGACTGAGTCAGAAAGAAGGCAAATTATAGAACTGATTAAGAGAGAGGTAATTCCGGCTATCGGATGTACAGAACCTATTGCTGTGGCGCTTTGTGTAGCGAAAGCTGCCGAAACATTGGGGATGCGTCCGGAGAAGATAGAAGTACTGCTCAGTGCCAACATTTTAAAAAATGCGATGGGAGTAGGAATACCGGGTACAGGAATGGTAGGACTTCCCATTGCCGTTGCTTTAGGAGCATTGATAGGCAAATCAGAGTACCAGTTGGAAGTATTGAAAGACTGTACACCGGAAGCTGTAGAGTGCGGAAAGCAGTTTATTGCGGAAAGACGGATTTGTATTTCCTTGAAAGATAATATCACGGAAAAGCTCTATATCGAAGTGATTTGCAGGTCCGGAGATAGAACGGCGAAAGCTGTAATTGCCGGTGGTCATACCACCTTTATATATATAGCCGATGGAGGTAACGTATTACTGGACAGGCAGCATACAACCGATGAAGAAGAGGAAGCGACCGCTCCCGAACTGAACCTGCGTAAGGTTTATGATTTTGCCTTGACAGCTCCTTTGGATGAAATTCGTTTTATTCTTGATACGGCACGTTTGAACAAGGCTGCTGCCGAACAAGCCTTTAAAGGCAGTTACGGACACTCTTTGGGAAGAATGCTTCGGGGAAGTTATGAACACAAAGTGATGGGTGACAGCGTATTCTCTCGCATCCTCTCTTATACTTCTGCCGCTTGTGACGCTCGAATGGCAGGAGCTATGATTCCGGTCATGAGTAATTCCGGCAGTGGTAATCAAGGAATATCGGCCACGCTTCCTGTGGTGGTCTTTGCCGAAGAGAATAATAAGAATGAAGAAGAACTGATCCGTGCCTTGATGTTGAGTCATCTTACGGTTATTTATATCAAACAAAGTTTGGGACGTCTTTCCGCCCTCTGCGGTTGTGTGGTAGCTGCCACAGGTTCTAGTTGCGGAATCACTTGGCTGATGGGAGGAAACTATGACCAGGTTGCCTTTGCCGTTCAAAACATGATTGCCAACCTGACGGGCATGATTTGTGACGGTGCAAAACCGAGTTGTGCCCTAAAAGTGACTACCGGAGTCTCAACAGCCGTACTGTCTGCTATGATGGCAATGGAAGACCGTTGTGTAACTTCTGTGGAAGGTATTATTGATGAAGATGTAGATCAAAGTATCCGTAATCTGACAAGAATCGGCTCACAAGCTATGAACGAAACGGATAAAATGGTACTCGATATCATGACGCACAAAGGATGCTAGAAAATGAGGAGTTAGAAAATGAAAAATGAGGAATGAAGAATTAGCTGCGCAATGGTTGATAGCAATTCTTCACTCCTCATTTTTAACTCTTCATTAACTTAGTGGCAACAGCCGCCACCGCATTCGTGGTCATTGCAGCCACCATCACCGCAACTGTCGCATCCGCAACCGCAGCCTTCGCCACTCATCATTTTCACCAGTTCCTGAATTTCTTCGTTAGTAGCAGGACGGCTTTCAATCACTTCGCCTTCAAAGATGAGATCGGCGCCTGCCAACGGATGGTTGAGGTCAACGACTACTACATCCGGTTTGATTTCTACTACACTGGCATTTACGCGTTGACCGTCACCGGTCATCAAAGGTACGATATTACCCTCTTTGATATGGTCGCTGTCGAACTTGCCGTCAACCTCAAAGATATTTTTCGGGAGATCAATCACGTGTTGCTCGTCATATTGACCGTATGCCTTGTCTGCCGGAATGGTGAAGTCAAATTTGTCACCTTTAGAAAGAGAAGTTATCTGGTTCTCGAAGTCCTCGAGTGTTGTTCCTAATCCTGAAATGAACTGAAAGGGATGTTCTGCTTTTGCTTCTTCGAACAATTCCTTTTCACCATCTTCCATTGTATATAATTTGTATGCAACGGTAATGTACTTGTTTTCTACTGTTTCCATCTAATGCTTTTTATTTCTAAATTAATAAATCCCGCAAATGCGGGCTGACAAAGATACGAATTATTTATTTCTGCCGTGATATAGGGAAGGTATATTTCAAAATATTAAATGCTTTTGTTAGAAAGGGACAATAGGATTCCACTTATATAATAGTTGTAAATTTAACCTCTAAGTGATAAAATAGAGAAATAACACCTCTCTTTTCTTACAATTATTCGTTTTTATGTGATTTTTTTCTTCGATTTGTTTGGATATAATAAAAAAGCCCTTACCTTTGCAGCACGAAAATAAAGAAAAGAAGATATGAATAACTTACACACATCTATTAACCTAGCAGTCCTGCATATTATTCGCGTCGTGGTGGTCCCATCAAGAGCGTGAGAAAGGTTTTGTGCTGTATGTATTCGTACCATAAAGATAAAATTTAGAGCCTTTCTCACTGGTGTGAGAGAGGCTTTTTAATTAAAAGATAGATTGAAATGAAAAAGCAATTACGCAGTTCGTTTAGTACACAAGGCCGTCGGATGGCGGGAGCCCGTGCGTTGTGGGTAGCCAACGGCATGAAGAAGAATCAGATGGGTAAGCCTATCATCGCTATAGTCAATTCATTCACACAGTTTGTGCCGGGACACGTGCACTTGCATGAGATCGGCCAGTTGGTGAAAGCGGAGATCGAAAAGCTGGGGTGCTTCGCTGCGGAATTCAATACAATCGCTATCGACGACGGTATAGCTATGGGGCATGATGGAATGCTTTACTCGCTTCCTTCCCGTGATATCATCGCAGACAGTGTGGAATATATGGTGAATGCTCATAAGGCAGACGCGATGGTATGTATCAGTAATTGTGACAAGATCACTCCGGGAATGTTGATGGCGGCGATGCGTCTGAATATACCTGCTGTATTTGTGTCGGGTGGTCCTATGGAGGCGGGTGAATGGAACGGTCAGCATTTGGATTTGATCGACGCGATGATTAAGTCGGCCGACCAAAGTGTGAGTGACGAGGAAGTTGCCAATATCGAGCAGAACGCTTGTCCTACCTGCGGATGTTGTTCCGGTATGTTTACAGCAAATTCTATGAACTGCTTGAACGAAGCCATCGGCTTGGCTCTTCCCGGAAACGGGACCATTGTAGCCACGCATGAAAACCGTACGCAGCTTTTCAAAGATGCTGCTAAGTTGATTGTGGATAATGCGATGAAATATTATGAAGAGGGGGACGAGAGCGTGCTTCCGCGTAGCATTGCCACCCGCCAAGCTTTTCTGAATGCCATGACTTTGGATATTGCGATGGGTGGTTCTACCAATACGGTTCTTCACCTGTTGGCTGTTGCCCATGAAGCGGGAGTCGACTTCAAGATGGACGACATTGATATGCTTTCCCGCAAGGCTCCGTGCCTTTGCAAAGTAGCTCCGAACACACAGAAGTACCACATTCAGGATGTGAACCGTGCCGGTGGAATTATTGCAATCATGGACGAACTGTCCAAAGCTGGTCTGGTGGACACGTCTGTTCGCCGGGTAGACGGAATGACGTTGGCAGAGGCTATTGATAAGTATTCCATTACAAGTCCGAACGTAAGTGAAGAGGCTATCAAAAAATATTCGAGCGCAGCCGGAAATAGATTTAACCTCGTACTCGGCTCGCAAGGTATGTATTATAAGGAACTGGATAAAGACCGTGCAACCGGATGTATCCGTGATTTGGAACACGCTTACAGCAAAGACGGCGGCCTGGCCGTATTGAAAGGTAACATTGCTCAAGACGGTTGTGTGGTAAAAACGGCAGGGGTAGACGAAAGTATCTGGAAGTTTACCGGACCTGCTAAAGTGTTTGATTCGCAAGAAGCAGCCTGCGAAGGTATTCTGGGAGGTCGAGTCGTCAGTGGCGACGTTGTCGTCATCACGCACGAAGGTCCGAAGGGCGGTCCCGGTATGCAGG
>ENA-UERY01002184-UERY01002184.1-human-gut-metagenome-genome-assembly--contig:-NODE-2184-length-10103-cov-4.316377_pt1 | contig 10103 bp, 9 predicted proteins | sample MGYA00242989_ERZ507990 | MGnify/ENA primary metagenome ERZ507990 (study PRJEB26167, sample SAMN06115529) | human gut metagenome | host: Homo sapiens | place: China:Fujian | collected 2015-08-26...
CAAAGTTTGGGTTTGATACATTTTCGCCTTTCGGCGTGATCATTTGCTCTATCGTTTCGCCGTTTTCCTCTGCTTCTACAATATCGTTCCAGTTTACCTGGTGACATTCGTCAATCCCTATTACGTGCGGCACGTAGTCACCTAACGCTTTATTCAGGCCATTGATAACCGTACCTTCTGAGCCGACCACGATCGGGAAGTATGCGCTTTTGGTATTCAGGCCAGCGCAATAAACGGAATTTGGCACACCAAAGGCGCTAATCTCCTTTGAATCCTGATCCACAATTTCAGATTGACGCGCAAGGGTTAACATCTTTAAACCCATCTTTCGACACTGAGCCGCAACCATAGCAAAGATAATGGTTTTACCAGCAGACACCGCCGCCTTTACAAAGAAAGGGTGTTCGTATTTGCTAAGGCGCTTTGCGATTTCCGCATAAGCAACACATTGATAAGGATAGGGAACAATTTCACCAACCGTAAATCGATCCTGAATCGCTTTAATGCGATCTTCCCCCAGGTTTGCAATCTGTTTTTCAATGCTAAGAGTCATTACTGAAATCCTTTACTAAAAGCTATTTGTTGCATATCATACAGCAATAAGATGATGTTTTTTAGCAAAAAGTGCTATAGGTGAAAAAATGAGCGAATTAAAGATTGCGGTATCAACCGGAAAAGTAGACAAGCGAACCATAAACGGCAATAACGGTACACGACGCGGAAAGGATAGGCAACGGCGCAAACCTCTATCTGGTTACTTTGTGCTGAAAGATGAAGTTAGAGCCGGGCTTCGTGCTCGCCTTGAGGAGGTGATTGCATATTATGGAGGACAGGCAAAGCTAGCCCGTGAAATTGGCGTTACAACAAAGGTTGTTACTGGTTGGGTTGCTCGTGGCATGATTTCCATTAAAGGCGCTGAACTGATCCAGAACGATTACAGGCGTAAAGGGTTTAGTGGTTTCCGCGCTAGCTACTGCCGCCCGGATATCAAATTCAATACTAACGGTAAGCGCCTGGAAAACCGTTGCAGCAATAGAAAGATGATGCGCATGGTTACTCGTGCGGAGGCAGAAAACCGTGGTTATCTCCATCCGTATAATAAATTACGTGCAATGTCACCGGAAGAGCGGGAAAAGGAAAAGGCGCGGCGCAAAGCAGAACGGGATCGCAAACGTGCGGAAGCGAAAGCGAAAAAGGCGGTTGTTGTGCTGGATAGCACAGATTGCTAAAAGTCACAGCCTGGAATGGTTTAACATCATCCCAGGCTTTTTATTGGAGGGATAACGATGCATTACCAGAAAGAGGAAGTGATCCCACGTATGCGCGGGATGTGGCAAGCGGCATTGATGAAACTTTGCGATCTTCCTCGCTCTACTTTCAACGGCAAACATCAACCTTGCCCGTATTGCGGCGGTAAAGATCGCTTTCGTTGGACTGATAAAATCAGAGAGAAAGGCGACGGCGGCAACGTGTGCAACCAATGCGGCAACGATTCAGGGATCGGGTTATTCATGCGTATTCGCGGCGAAAATTACAGTGAAGCAATCGACACGCTAGGCGAATGGTTAAACCTCGTTCCGGTTGAGGTGGTCAACAAAGCGAACAAAGCCGCGAAACGTGATTCTGGTTACAAGTTCGGCGCACAGGCTCCACATGAAAAATGTGTTGAGTTGATGAATAGAACTCAAGCGGTTGGTGCAACGCCTCTAAGCATGTTTGAGGGCTTTTATCTTCCAGATGATGAAATGTACCAGGTAGGCGTAAAACATCACGAGAACGGCGCACAAGAAGTATTTCACACTATCCCTTGCCATATGGTGCATAGTGATGAATTGGATGAAGAAATGTGTAACGTGTTACTGGTTGATGAATTTGGTAAGTCGAGATTTTACGCAAGAGATTATACTCGCGGCTCTGTTGCGGTGACTGGTAAGACGGATAAGACGATTTACCTTTGCGTTGATTGGGTTGATGCTCAACATATCTATCTAGCAACCGGGCAAGAAGTTTGGGCGTGTTTCCATCCGTCCAATATTGAAATTGTTGCTTACCGATACAAAGGAGATCGCAAAATGCGCGTTGTGTGCAAACCAGATGAAACGCACACACTGATTGCGGCGGAAGAAAGAGAACTTGATGTAATGATACCAATCAGAGGAAGTTACAAGAACGGAATCGAAAGAAGGCTTTACAGGGCCAGCGACTTGTTATAATATTCTTCTCGGCTAATTATTGTTGTGTTGGTTGTTATAATTGTATGTTGTTATCGATTCTCGTTGTCATAACGAAACCCGCCCCATAAAGGCGGGTTTTTTATTGCCTGTTGCAAATGGCTATAGCATAATAACGACGTTGTTTATTAACAAAAAATGCTAAGGGGTTAATCATGGCTTTATATAGAACCGGAACCGCCTCACTTGATGCGGCTGGAACAATTACTGGCGTCGGCACAAAATGGCGCGATCCGTTAACACTAATTCGAACTGGTGCAACAATCATCTTTTTGGATGATGGGATCAAACTGGCGGTAATCAGTGACATTATCAGTGATACAGAAATGCGAGCCATTACAACGGACGGCGCAACCGCAACGGATAGCAAATATGTGATCCTTCTTAATGACTCCTTAACGGTTGATGGTATGGCGCAGGATGTAGCCGAAACACTCCGCTATTACCAAAGCAAAGAAACCGTGATCGAGGAAGCGATTGAGTTTTTCAAAGACTTTGATTTGCAATCGATAAAAGACATTGTGAACCAGGCAACGGCTGTTTTGGATGAAGCAAGAGAAATTTCTGTTTCTATCAAAACGTCAGAGGAAAACGCTAATCAATCGGCAATTAACGCAGCCGCTAGCGAAACAGCCGCAGAAGCCGCTAAAAACGATTCTGAGGCGATTAAAACAGAAGTAACTCAATTACGCAATGAAGCTCAAAATATCGTTTCTGGTGGAGTTGGCGCTGTAGAATCGGAGCGTGATGCTTCCGTTGTGGAAGTCAATAAAGCGCGTGATGCTGCATTGCAGAATGTTTCTGATGCTTCAATGAACGCAGTTGCTGCCGTGAAAGGAGCGGAGACTGCTGGTGTTACTGCTGTGAAAGGCGCTGAAACGGCTGGGGTTAATGCTTTGAACACTGCAAAGGATAGCGGGTTAACGGCGCTTAATGGTGCAGTGAAAGAAATCAACGACACAAAAGACGCTGCTTTAGGTGAAGTTTCCGGCGCTAAAGGGGAAATCACAAACACGAAAGATGCAGCATTAGCAGAACTTTCAGGCGCGGCGCAAGAAATCACCGATGCAAAAACCGCAGCGTTAACCGAAATCGACATAGCAAAAACTACTGGCGTAAAATCCGTTAATGATTCCAAAGATGCGGCTTTAACCGTTGTTAGTGGCGCAACAAAAGAAGCACTTGACGCTCGCGATGCCGCAAAAGAAGCGCAATTTGCAGCGGAAGAAAAAGCGGTGGCGGCTGAGTCTAGCGCGACAAACGCAAAAGTAAGCGCCGATAAGGTGGAGGAAATCGCAGCCACCATCAAGCCTGAATTGTATATTGTGAAATCAGAAAACTTAAAAGACTTGACAAGTATGCCTGATGCACGGGCAAACCTTAATGTTTATTCAAGAGAAGAGGTGGACGAACTATTAAAAGGCGCTGGCGGTGGCGTTGAAATTGGAATTCCTTTGCCGTGGCCTACAGATACTCCGCCAGAAGGTTACGCGCTAATGCAGGGGCAAGCGTTTGACAAGGAAAAAAACCCTGAACTTGCTAAAGTTTATCCTTCCGGTGTGTTGCCAGATATGCGAGGGCGCACAATTAAGGGTAAACCCGAAAGCGGTCGCGAGGTTCTATCTCTTGAAGAGGATCAGAACAAGGAGCATAATCACACTGGCCAGGCGGAAGAAGTTGATCTAGGAACAAAAACAACATCTGGGTTTGATTATGGCACAAAGGGTACTGATACCAATGGAGACCATAAACACTTGTCTGGTATTAAGACAAGCATTTATCAGGGGCCATATGGTGTTGCTTCTGACAGAAGTGGGTTTGAAACAAAATATTACTCTGGTGGCACACAAAATTCATATACCAGCAATAATGGAAACCACGCGCACAACGTTAGCATTGGTTCTCATTCCCATACTGTTGCAATTGGTGTGCACGGTCACGAGGTTAAGATTGACAGCAGTGGCGGAAGCGAAGTAACGGTTAAGAATATCGCATTTAACTATATTGTGAGGTTAGGATAATGATTAAATTTGAATTTAGTGACACAGCGCGTGAAATTAACGTTTACGGATTTGACTATTTAACGCGAGAATTTACTGGTGAATACGTGGCGCACATTGCGCCACATACCGGACTACCTGGAAACAGCACGACTGTTGAGCCTCCTGAGTTTGTGGAAGGAAAGATTGCGGTTTATGACATTGATAGCGCAACATGGAATCTTGAAACAGATCTCAGAGGGTTAACAGCCTGGCACAAGATCACAAAGAAGCCTTTCTCTATTGATGAGATTGGTGATATTGATGACAAATTCACCACAATAAAGCCTGATAGCGATTTTGATGTTTGGGATGGTGAAAAGTGGGTGAAGGATGAAAAGGCTGAGGCTCGTTTCAGATTGCAGGAGGAAGAGCAGCACAAGGCGCTGTTGATGGCTTTTGCAGAAAGTCGAATTGCTTTACTATCTCGTGCGGTAAATAAGGGAATCGCAACGGATGCGGAAAAAGAAAAACTTGAGCAATGGGAAATTTACAGTGTATTGCTTAATCGAGTTGATGTTTCTGTTGGTGATGTTGTTTACCCTGAAACGCCTGAGTAAAACTAAGGAGCCGAAAGGCTCCTTTTTTTTATTACCGCTCAGCGAAGAATTGGCAAATAAAATGGCGCATATAGCGCCATAGGTTTAGAATGGGATATCATCATCAAAATCCATCGGAGGCTCGTTGCTTGATTGCTGCCGTGGAACTTGCTGGCGTGGTTCCTGGTTTTGCTGTTGCGCTTGCCCCGCTCCGCGCTGTCTGAAAATCAGATTTGCGAATCCGCCAGCTTGCAGCGTGTTATAAATCTTGCCATCATACTCGCGAGACTCAATGCGAAGAGTTTCGCACGATACGCTAATCACTTTACCAACCTGAAACGCTTCATCATACCAGCCTTTCATGCCGTCGCTTTTGGCGTTGAAAAAGAATGTGTAGTTGGTGTACTGCCATTGCTGATCGCGGTCTTTGTATTGCTCGGAAAGCTCAACCACGTAAAGTTTACCGTTTGCTGTTTCTTTTACTCGTGGTTCTTTGCGAATTTCTCCAGTGATAACATGCATTGTATTTTATCCTCTTATTGGGGCGTTTCCGCCCCGTAAATTATTCAAAACTAGTTATTGATTGAGATTCTACAGTTTCAGGTTTCGGCTGGTCAACCTCTTTTACTGCCACGTTTGCTGCTGGCGCTGCCGGATTAAAACCGCGAGCGCTTCCGATCTCAATTTCCGCCTTGCGTGAATCATAGTGCTCTTTGATTATTACTCGGCTTGCTGGGTCACTTGACTTGTACGCAGATTTAAACACCTCTTGCAGATCTGTAACGTTGTTGCACTTATCTAAATCGCGCTTCCAGTCTTGCGCAGATTTAACGGCAATTTGCGCGTCGTCGTCTGCCTGGCTTAAACCGAATGCTGCGGCTGCTGCATAACGTCGCCCATATGTGAAAGCAGATCCCACGCCTTGCGGGTCATTCTTAACAATCGGGATTTCGAAATAATATTTCACCCACTGACCGGAAACATGAATAACGGTTGTCTGGATGCACATTGTGCCGGGTTTTTCGCTTGGTACAACGTCTTGCATTAACATTAATTCGTTCTCTGTTAGTGCTGGCATGATGGCATCCAGTACGGAATCAAGAGTTGCATATTTATTTTTAAGGTGCGTGTTTTGCTTATCCTTTTTCACCTTAACAAACTGACTACGCGCCTTGTGCAGTGCTGGCAAAATTTCATCGAATTTTTCTGAAAATTTCATTGTTATTGCTCCGTGTTGGTTGTGGGCGACTTGCGCCGCCCGTTCATCAAAATTAGTGCTGCTCTTCTTCTTCGTTGTGATAGTCGATCAGGTTTTGCAACATGATTTCGCTTGCCTGGTGTAGCATCGTGCGAACACTTTCATCATTGGTGCGCTTAGTGATTACCATAACCACTTCATCAAAAGCTCGCGCAACGTCGCGGCAATACTTCATTGCGTCCTCGTTCTCTGATGGGTCGAACGGTAGCAGAAATTCACGCTGAATTAGTGATAGGTTTGAAAGCACCATTCCAACGTGCTCACGGATTTCTTCTTTGGTGGTTGCGTTGATTTCGTTAGTCATTTTGATTTCCTCTTTCATTGTTTGTTGAGTCAATTATACATGAATCAATTGGCTCTTTTTAGCTTTTTGTGCTGTTCTTACAAAAATCCTTTGTATTGCTTACGCACCCAATCAGGAGTATCGAGATCAATCTCAGGCTCTCCGTTTGCGTATGAAGGCCAAATGTCATGCGCCTGGCAAACTGCAAACTGATTGATTACGCTCATATACTGCAACCGTCCGATCTTCAACTGCTCCGGCGTTAATCGGAAAGCGATCGGTAAAAACGGCTCTTTCTTTTCTTGAGCTAGCAGTCTAACGATAATCGGTCGCGTTTCATCCGGGTAAGCCTTTTTGAATAAATCGTGCTGCAACGCCATTTTCAGATAGTAACCATGATTGAAAGCCAGCCGCGCGAATTCTGCCGGGTTAGCGCTCATGGTTGTTTTATAATCGGTAATAACAACCGCTTCGTCACAATCCCATTGCTCATAGATTGGCTTTCCGTTGTCGTCTTTTCCGATTTCCTTTGTAATCTTGACGTTGTGCGCTACGTCAACATGGTCTAAACGAACCTTAACTTTCACGCCGTTGATTGTGCCGAAAATTGAAAGCTCACGCTGTGCCGTTGGCGAATTCATACATGCATTGTGTTCCGGTATCGCTTCCAGTACACGGCGCATATTAACGCAAGCGTCGTAATCTTTCGCCGTGACAAGCTCAACACCTGCCGCTCGTGCTTCACATTCTGCGATCAGGTCAATCAACCAAAGCACGTTTAAATCTTCACCGCAATCAACCATCATCTTGATAAGGTCTGGATATTGCTTGCCGCTTGTACCAGTCAGGCCAAAGGATTTTAACTTCGCTGCTAATGCTGATTGCGACGTGATCAGATCCTTGAACTCTTCCGGTGCTGGTGCTCTGCGATATTCTTTTTCGAACAATTCCTTACTCTGGAAGTTTGTATGTGATTGCGTACCGAAAACTAACGCCTTGCTTTCTGTGCGCTGCTTAAACTTCCATGCTGCCGGACAACCTTGGAAGATATCAGCCAGGCTTGAGCCGCTTACGTAATCCGCCGCCCATCCTTTCGGATCGTGATATTCGTCGTTAGTCAGTTGGTCAAAAGTGAAAACTTTAAAATCGCTCATTTGTGGCTCCTTACGTTGGTGTGACTTCATTGTAGCTATTCGTTGCGTGGTGTCAATACCTATCTAGTGTTTATTTTGTTTACGAAACATGAAACCTTGCTTGTAAACAAAAATCATCCTTCAAGCCCTGCTATTGCTGGCTGTTTCTTTTTGTTTTGCGTGTTTACTGATTTGCGCCTCACCCAATACATATAATCACCCACCATACCACATAACCATAACCATCAATCAAACAACTATACCCTACCAAATAGATAGAAAACAAAAGAAACAATATAGATACATATAATAATAATAAACTCTAAGTTACTGTATTATAAGTGGTTACATTTGTTTATTTTGTTTTTAAGCGTTTCTTTTTTCTGCGGAATCTCCACTCGTGAACATATGGGAACAAAATAAACAAATTATCTAGTTGCCAGTTGTTGCATTTCTCTTTTTCTTATCGTATAGTCTCTTACGTCAACTACACAAACCAATGAGGAAACAAACTATGAACATGAAATTTATCGTCGCCCTGGTAATTGCTGCCGTTGCTGCTCTTATGATCTCCTTCGGCGCTTTCGCTGCTAACACTTCCAGCGACGGCACGAAAGGACACGGCGGAACGGGTGTAAGCAACATTGAAAACCAGACCGTGATTTTTGAGGGAACCGATTTAGGAAAATACCGCGCTGAGTGGTCAAAAGGCAGAACCATTGACCCTTGTGACTCTATCCAGAACTGGAACCCGGCATTCTCGCGTGGCACTACGCCGCCAAAATGCGATAAATAACCAAAAAGAAAAAGGAGCCTTTCGGCTCCTTTTTTATTATCACAAGATTAGCGTTCTACCTGCTCGGCTTGCTGCAAACTTCGATCCTTTTGTGTGATAAGGCCATTCTGTTTGATATTTACCGAGAGATAAAACCCCCATTCGCATATAAACAACTGTATCGCGATTTGTCTTTGGAATAACAATTCCATTAAACCTCATCAGCGGAAGGGAGCCGCCATCAACACTTGACTCTAAAACGCGCTTAGTAAAAGACCCATCAGACGCAACTAGATCAACAACAACGTGAACGTAGCTTGTCGTTTGACTAGATAAGTACATATCGCTATCAACCACGCGATCAAAGTTCTCACCCGCAATCGTGTAAAGGTTTCGGTAGTTCCATGAACTTTGGTTACATGGGATCGTGTCTGTGATGAGTCTCGGATTCATCTGTACGGCGTAAATATCACCCTCAATCCTTTCAGCGTAAACCGTACCTTTAAACCAACCATCAGTACCGTAAATAGTCCCTCGCACCGTCATATTGTTAAATTCTGCGTCACCAGCTTTATCAATATTCCATCCGATTTGCCCAGGGATATAGTTGTTAGAGCGGATATACTGACCGATTTTAGCGTTATCAATAGACCCATCTTTCACAACAAGGCTATCAATGAATACCTGGTTGTTTTCGACAACAAAAGGTAACGTCCACTGACCGGAACCCGAACCGATACCATTAGAGATCGCGAAACGTTGCGCATCAAAAATGATCATGGAACGAACCGCATCACCAGCGCCTACAAGCTCCATTGACATACCAGCGCTATATTCTTTGCCGTTGTAGGTTAGGCCAAGTTTCACGCCGTATTGTGCGCCTGTGCTTTCCGCATTACTCCATGAGTCCAGCTTCTGGTTTAACGCTGATTTCTGCCCCTCTAGTTCCGCGCTTAATGCTTTATATTCGCTTGCACGTACTTCCGCCTCTGTCGCTACTGCGTTGCTCACAGTCGTGATTTGAGCCTTAATATCATCATCAATTTCAGCTTTAATTTGGTTGATTGCTTCCGTTCGCGCTTCCGCTTCGTTAGCGACTAACTCAACCATTTCTGTATACTGCGCCCCAATCTTTTCATCGAATTCAACTGAAAGCTGTTGCATTGCAGTAATACGCGCTTCAGTTTCGTTGGCGATCATCTGTAATGATTGCTTAACTTCCGCTTTGCGCTTGCCGTTCTCGACTCGCATCACTCTAACGCTCTTATCGTTTGCAAGTGCGTTTTCAATGGCAGATTCAGCGGCGGAATGGATTTTATCATTCGCTTGCTGTGCATTCTCTTTCAGGTACTTGTAACCATCTGAGCCTTCAATATCTACCTTGATGTGATCCGTAATCGTGCTTGTGTCAGTTGATGACATACCACGCACAAAATTAGTCCAGGCCGAAACGTTCCCGATACGGTCAACGCTGCGCACTCGATACCAGTTGATAAAACCTGCTGGTAAGATGCTGTGCCAATATTCATGCTGTGGATAAGGAACCAGAGTTAACAAACTTGCCTGATCCTCTAGTGGCTTTCCTGTTCCGTCTGGTGCTTGCTGCAACTCAATATATGCAGTATCGCCGGAACCGTCAGGCATACCCCACTTAACACGGATGCCGAAAACTTCATTGTCAGTTGCTGTTAGGTTGATTGGTGCATTTGGCTCTCCAATTTTACCAGTCAGTGCGACGCTCACAATGTCAGACCATGCTGAGTTTGATCCAGCCGATGAAACAGACCTTACGCGAACGTGGTAATTGCCTGCATAAATACCTTCAACATCAATTTCAGTGCTTGC
>ENA-UERY01002185-UERY01002185.1-human-gut-metagenome-genome-assembly--contig:-NODE-2185-length-10100-cov-2.321062_pt1 | contig 10100 bp, 8 predicted proteins | sample MGYA00242989_ERZ507990 | MGnify/ENA primary metagenome ERZ507990 (study PRJEB26167, sample SAMN06115529) | human gut metagenome | host: Homo sapiens | place: China:Fujian | collected 2015-08-26...
GTTTTCGACAACCAGCTCCATCCCGCTGTTGTCCAGCCATTCACGTAACACGTTGAACTGTTCTGTATGGGAGAAATGGCCGAGGGAGACTTTTAGCCATAGCGCCTGCAGGGCCTGTGCTTCTTCAAGTAGCGCAGGAAGTCGGGGATTGAGGCTACCGTCCTCAAGGAACAACGGTTCAGGCGCTGAGTAACAGGCCAGCAGGCCGAAGATTTCGATCGCAGAGGCCATCGTTGACAGCGTTTTCAGCTCGGCCTCGGTTAATAGCTCGCGGCGGATTTCGACGCCGTCAGCACCGGCTTCAGCGATGATGGGCAGCATTGCCGTTTGCCCGCCTGCGGCCCGTACCTGGTCGTGCCCATAAGCGGCGGTGACCACCATAATTTTTCTTTTCATGGAAACTCCAGACTAGCGTTCTTGCTATAACGCTAGATGGAACCGGTTCCAAAGAAAAGCTTATGATGTTGAATTTATGATCACCATCACGAAGGAAATTTAACGGGCGGTAGAGCCGCGCACGATCAGCTCGCCGGAGAAGACCTGTTCCTGAATGGCAGCGGAGCCGCCATCAATCCGGCGCACAACCTGCTCAACGGCGGTGTAACCAATCTGCCAGGTGGGTTGTTTCAACGTGGTAATACCAACGCCCGCCAGCTCTGCCCATTCCAGTTCGTCAAAGCCGAGTAAGCCAATGTCGCTCCCCCAGTTGAGGCCAATGCGTTTCAGGGCGCGGGCTACTTGTAGCGTGAGGGCACCGTTGGCAGAGATAACGGCTTTGCGCATGCCACGATGCTGCTGGTGAAACTGGCGCAGGGTGTCGTCCAGTTGCGTATTGTCCGTGAGCGGGACTTCGGCATTTTGCGCGATAACGCCGGGGTATTGCGCGAGCGTGGCGCGAAAAGCGCTCAGGCGTTCGCGGCGGGTATTCACCATGCCGAGTGGTTCGCTGAGGAACAGGATGGCTTCAAAACCTTGTTCGACCAGATGTTCGGTGGCAACCGTTGCCGCCTGGGTGTTATCCAGCCCGACCATATCACAGGCGAAATCGGGAATTTTACGGTCAATCAGCACCATCGGCAGCGCAGACTGCTGCAGCCGATTTAGCCCCTCTTCGCGCATCCCGACGGCGTTGACCACAATCCCTTCGACCTGGTAGCTGCGCAGCAGGTCAAGATAATGCAGTTCCTGATCCACTTCGTTGTTGGTGTTACACACCAGCGGGGTAAAGCCTTTATCGCGACAGGCGGCTTCAATACCACTTAACACGTTGACGGAGTAGGGATTAGTAATATCGGCGATGATCAGGCCAATCAGGCGGGTACGACCGTGTTTCAGGCCTCTTGCCATCAGGCTGGGACGGTAGTCGAGATCGGCAATGGCTTGTTCAATGCGGGCCAGCAGCGCGTCGGAAAGCAGGTGCTTTTCACCGTTGAGATAACGTGAAATGCTGGTCTTGCCGGTTTTTGCGGCTTTCGCCACATCGCTGATGGTTGCCCGTGTTGATTTGCTCATCGCTGATTTCCCTGAATTTGGTGACAACACCTTAACGCGAAAATCAACGATGGCAAGTGCTTCATGCCGGATGGACGCGGACTGTCTCCATCCGGCACAAAACGTTACTGGATCGGGCTTAAGGTAATTTCTACGCGGCGGTTTTGCGCTTTACCTTCCGCTGTGCTGTTGCTGGCGATTGGATTTGCCGGGCCCATACCCTGAGTGCGGATGCGGTTAGCTGCGACCCCTTGAGTGATCAAGGCGCTGGCTACGGAGTCTGCGCGCTGCTGCGACAGACGCATATTCAGATCCTGGCTGCCGGTGCTGTCGGTGAAGCCCAGCACGTTGACGGCGGTTTTATTGTACTCTTTCAGTACCATCGCCACGCCGGTCAGGGTGTTAGCACCCGCAGGCTTCAGGTTGGCACTGCTGCTGTCGAAGGTGACGTTGTTTGGCATGTTCAGAATGATGTTATCGCCACTGCGCGTCACGCTGACGCCCGTTCCCTGCATTTTTTCGCGCAGTTTCGCTTCCTGCACGTCCATGTAATAGCCGATACCACCGCCAACGGCCGCGCCAGCCGCTGCGCCAATCAGTGCGCCTTTGCCGCGATCTTTCTTCGAAGAAGAGAGTGCGCCAATGCCCGCGCCGACCAGAGAGCCAATACCTGCGCCAATGCCGGATTTACCCGCTTCGCGTTCGCCGGTGTAAGGGTTTGTTGTGCAGCCAGAAACCGCCAGGGCGCCGCTCACGATGGCAGCAATAACAAATACACGTTTCTTCATCTTAATTCCTTAATGACTTTTTCTTCTTTGCCACAGCGACCGTGGCGGTTGATTATGACGTGTGAACATGAAGAAAATTCCAGGGAAGACTCTGAAATTTGTAAGTAACATTGAACGGCATAATAAATAAGCCGTCACATCGCATTCAGGAGCGCCATCTTGGCTAATTCACCCGCACATTACTCGGTGTTAACCGCCGCCCACTGGGGACCAATCCTCGTCGACACTGATGGTGAGACGGTTTTCTCCTCGCGTGGCGCGCTGCCCACCGCTCATCCCAACTCTTTGCAAACCGTGGTGCGCGACCAGGTTCACAGTAAAACGCGGGTACGTTTTCCGATGGTGCGTAAAGGGTTTCTCGCCTCGCCGGAGAACCCACAGGGCGTACGTGGGCAGGATGAGTTTGTTCGCGTCAGTTGGGACGACGCGCTGAATCTTATCCATACGCAGCATAAACGCATCCGTGACAGCTACGGCCCGGCCTCAATTTTTGCCGGTTCGTACGGCTGGCGTTCCAACGGCGTGTTACACAAAGCGGCGACCCTGTTACAGCGTTATATGGCGCTGGCGGGCGGTTATACCGGGCATCTGGGGGATTACTCGACGGGGGCTGCGCAGGCGATCATGCCGTACGTGGTGGGCGGTAACGAGGTTTACCAGCAGCAAACCAGCTGGCCAGTGGTGCTTGAGAACAGCGAGGTGGTGGTGTTATGGAGCGCTAATCCGCTGAATACACTGAAGATTGCCTGGAACGCGTCCGATGAGCAGGGGCTCGCTTACTTTGAGGCTTTGCGCGACAGCGGTAAACGGTTGATCTGTATCGATCCGATGCGATCGGAAAGCGTCGATTTCTTTGGCGATAAGATGGAATGGATTGCCCCGCATATGGGGACCGACGTAGCGCTGATGCTGGGCATCGCGCATACGCTGGTGGAAAACGGCTGGCATGACGAGGACTTTCTCGCCCGGTGTACCACCGGCTATGACCGTTTTGCAAACTATCTGCTGGGTAAATCTGATGATGTTGTGAAAACGGCAGAGTGGGCTGCGGAGATTTGCGGTATACCCGCAACAAAAATACGCGAACTTGCGGCGATATTTCACCAAAATACCACCATGCTGATGGCCGGATGGGGAATGCAGCGCCAGCAGTATGGCGAGCAGAAACACTGGATGATTGTCACCCTGGCCGCCATGCTCGGACAAATCGGGACGCCAGGCGGCGGTTTTGGGCTGTCGTACCATTTTGCCAACGGCGGCAACCCAACGCGCCGGGCTGCGGTGCTGGCTTCAATGCAGGGCAGCGTTAAAGGTGGTACCGACGCGGTAGATAAAATCCCGGTGGCGCGAATTGTTGAAGCGCTGGAAAATCCCGGTGGTTTTTACCAGCACAACGGCATGGACCGCCATTTCCCGGACATCCGTATGCTGTGGTGGGCGGGTGGCGCTAACTTCACCCATCATCAGGACACTAACCGTTTAATTCGCGCCTGGCAAAAACCGGAGCTGGTGGTCATCTCGGAGTGTTTCTGGACCGCAGCAGCAAAGCATGCCGATATCGTGCTGCCAGCAACCACCTCCTTTGAGCGTAATGATTTGACCATGACCGGCGATTACAGCAACCAGCACCTGGTGCCGATGAAGCAGGTCGTACCGCCGCAGGACGAAGCGCGAAATGATTTTGATGTCTTTGCCGAGCTGAGTGAGCGCTGGGAAAAGGGCGGATATGAACGGTTCACCGAAGGTAAAAGCGAACTGGCGTGGCTGGAGACTTTTTACAATATTGCCGGGCAACGTGGGGCCAGTCAGCAGGTGACATTGCCGCCTTTCGCCGAGTTTTGGCAGCGCAACGCCCTGATCGAAATGCCGGAAAACGCCGCCAGCGCACAGTTTATCCGTTTTGCGGATTTTCGCCGCGACCCGCAGGCGCATCCGCTGAAAACGGACAGCGGAAAAATTGAAATCTACTCCGCGAGGATTGCAGGTTACGGTTACGCGGACTGCGGGGGGCACCCGATGTGGCTGGAGCCGGATGAGTGGTTCGGTAACGCCGAACCGGACCAGCTACAGCTGCTTTCCGCCCATCCGGCGCACCGTTTGCATAGTCAGCTTAACTACAGTGCGCTACGTGAGCAGTACGCGGTAGCGGATCGTGAGCCGATAACGATTCATCCGCAGGACGCCCACGCGCGCGGCATTGCGGATGGCGATACGGTCAGGGTGTGGAACCAGCGCGGGCAAGTTCTGGCGGGCGCGGTGGTGACGGCGGGTATTAAACCCAGCGTCATCTGTATTAATGAAGGCGCGTGGCCTGATTTGGATCTCGCAGCGAACGGTATTTGTAAAAATGGCGCCGTCAACGTGCTGACCAAAGATCTCCCCAGCTCGAAGTTGGGGAATGGCTGCGCGGGCAATACTGCGCTGGCGTGGCTTGAAAAATATAGCGGACCAATGTTGGCGCTTACGGCGTTTGATCCGCCTGCCAGCCCATAATCCACGTGGGGTGGTGAGTCTCTTCCTGCCATGCGCCGTCTTCAATGCGAAAACCCAGCGCATGGTAGAAGTTCACCGCTGATTGATTCTTCTGGTAGACCTCAAGGCTGAGTATCGAAAAGCGCTGCTGGACATGCTGCACCAGCGCTTTGCCGATCCCGCTTCTGATGGCGGCAGGTGCGACAAACAGCGCGCCGAGAAAGCGGTCATCAATCACGCTGGCAAAGCCTTTGAGCTCGCCTTCTTCTTCCCAAACCCAGGTTTGCGCGGCTGGCAGATAAACATCCCGCACCACGGATTCACTTTCGCGCCAGTAGCGCTCTTCGATAAACGGATGGGCATGGATTGTGCTTTCCATCCACAGCGCCAGAATTGACGGCAGATCTTCAGCCTTGGATTCACGAATCATGTTGTTCTCCCGGATAACAGATGCAGCTGGTGACATGGTCGTTGACCAGGCCGCACGCCTGCATAAAGGAGTAACAAATGGTGGTGCCGACAAACTTAAATCCGCGTTTTTTTAACGCTTTAGACAGCGCGTCTGACGCAGGCGTGGAGGTGGGAATATCACTCAGGTTGGCGGCGCGAGTCACTTGCGGTTGGTTATCAACAAATGACCAGACGAATTCGCTAAACGACTCTCCGTTTTGCGCCATCGTCAGAAAAGCGCGAGCGTTGCCGATAATGGCCTGAATTTTTCCGCGATGACGAATAATGCCGGCATCCAGTACCAGCCTTTCCACATCCTCTTCGGTCATGGCCGCCACTTTTTCCGGATCAAAATGGTGGAAAGCGTGGCGATAATTTTCCCGTTTCTTGAGTACGGTAATCCACGATAACCCGGCCTGCTGACCTTCCAGGCAGATCATTTCGAACAGTTTATTACCATCAGTTTCGGGGACGCCCCATTCCTTGTCGTGGTAGGCAATGTAAAGTGGATCCTGGCTGACCCATCCGCAACGCTGCATATTCTTCCTCGCTGTTTTTACTGGCGTAAAAATTTCATTCGGCCCGCCTTGACGCGCCAGCTAAAAAGACAATATTTAATACAGGGCCTGATGGGCCCAATATCCTTCACACAATGACAATAATATCGCCGAATTCGGCTCTTTTCTGGAGTCGCGTTGATGATTATAAGAAACAGTAGTGGTCGCCAAAGGTTAACTCTGGCGAGCGTCGTAGTTTGTGCGCTGTCCATCAATACAGCATATGGCTGGCAACAAGAATATATCGTTGATGCTATGTCAGGGCATACGGCTGAACGTTATACATGGGACAGCGATCACCAACCACGTTATAACGACATTCTGGAAGAACGTATTCGTTCCACTCAGAACGTGGCGGGTCCCGTGGTGAATCTTGCGGATGAGACGCCTATGGATGCGACCAGCGGCATGAGTATGGGCTGGAACTTCCCGCTTTCAAGGCAGGTGACAACTGGTCCGGTTGCCGCGCTGCATTATGACGGTTCCACCACATCTACTTACAACGAATTTGGCGATAGCGCGACGTCGGTAACGCAGAACGATCCGCTGTGGCATGCCAGCGTGAGCTCGTTGGGCTGGCGAGTCAATTCGCAGTTCGGTGATGTGCGACCGTGGGCGCAAATCAGCTATAACCAGCAGTTTGGCGAGAATATCTGGAAGGCGCAGTCGGGTCTCAGCCGCATGTCAGCAGCGGGTCAGGACGGTAACTGGGTGGATGTCACCGTCGGTGCGGATATGCTGTTGAACCCGCACATGGCGGCTTACGCAGCGCTTTCGCAGGCGGAAAACAGTACCAACAACAGCGACTATATGTACACCATGGGAGTGAGCGCCAAATTTTAACGTAAGTAATCAGCATATAAACATCTTGATTACATGTTGAGATCAACAATCACACGCACTCCAGCGATAGCGTGTACTAACTCATGCGATAAAATTCAGTAACCCGACTTTTTGTCTCGTCATTCATTCCGCATTCCAGGCATTTCATTCCGTCCTGGCGGCATTTCATGCCGTTTTCTCCTGCTCATAAAAGCGCTTCGGTATGGTTGTTGGCAGAGAATTTCCCATTTTGTTTATGCAGGAAGACTGCCATGAAAACTTCTGATTATCAGCGTACCCGCTGGCTGACACTGATCGGCACCATCATTACTCAATTTGCTTTAGGTTCTGTTTATACCTGGAGCCTGTTTAACGGTGCGCTCTCTTCTAAGCTTGATGCGCCAGTGAGTCAGGTTGCCTTTTCCTTTGGCCTGCTGAGCCTCGGGCTGGCAATTTCTTCTTCCGTCGCCGGGAAACTGCAGGAACGTTTTGGCGTGAAACGCGTCACCATGGCCTCCGGTATTTTACTGGGTGTCGGCTTCTTCTTAACCGCCCACTCTGACAGCCTGATTATGCTGTGGCTGAGTGCCGGTGTACTGGTTGGCCTGGCTGACGGTGCAGGGTACCTGTTAACCCTGTCCAACTGCGTGAAATGGTTCCCGGAGCGTAAAGGCCTGATCTCCGCCTTTGCGATCGGTTCTTATGGTTTAGGTAGCCTTGGTTTTAAATTCATCGATAGCCAGCTGCTGGCAACGGTAGGTCTGGAAAAAACCTTCATGATCTGGGGCGCTATCGTACTGGTGATGATTGTCCTCGGTTCCATGTTGATGACTGATGCGCCGAACCAGAAAGTGACGACCACCAACGGCGTTGTCGCCAACGATTTCACTCTGGCAGAATCCATGCGTAAACCGCAGTACTGGATGCTGGCAGTGATGTTCCTGACGGCGTGTATGAGTGGGCTGTATGTGATTGGCGTGGCGAAAGATATTGCACAAAGCCTGGCGCATATGGATGTGGCAACGGCGGCAAATGCGGTTACCGTCATTTCTATCGCTAACCTGTCCGGTCGTCTGGTTCTGGGGATTCTGTCCGACAAAATCTCTCGTATTCGCGTTATCACCATTGGGCAGGTCGTTTCGCTGGTCGGTATGGCGGCACTGCTGTTCGCCCCGCTGAATGATGTGACCTTCTTTGCGGCGATTGCCTGTGTAGCATTTAACTTTGGCGGTACCATCACCGTGTTCCCGTCACTGGTGAGCGAGTTCTTCGGTTTGAACAACCTGGCTAAAAACTACGGTGTCATTTACTTAGGTTTCGGTATCGGCAGCATTTGTGGTTCCATTATCGCCTCGCTGTTCGGCGGTTTCTATGTGACCTTCTGCGTTATCTTTGCGCTGTTAATTATCTCACTGGCACTCTCCACCACCATCCGCCAGCCACAGCGTAGCGTATATACCGAGGCGCACGCCTAAACCTATTAGTAGTCTGATTAATACCTGGCGCATATATTTACAAAAATATATGCGCCATTTGCATTCTCCATAAGCACTTTTTCCCCCTCCTGTGGTCTACTTACCCGCGCCCGTAGACATTTCACCTCTGCTGTTGTCGCATTTTCCCCTGCCTGGTCTGTTTGACTACTGCACAGGGTGTTTTTATCCCGATTCCCAGGGTTTGTTTGCATGAGATACATTAAGTCGATGACGCAGCAGAAACTCAGTTTCCTGCTGGCAATCTATATCGGTTTGTTTATGAACTGTGCTGTATTTTTCCGGCGCTTTAGCGGATATGCACACGAGTTTACCGTCTGGAAAGGACTCTCTGCGGTTGTTGAATTAGCCGGCACTGTGCTGGTAACCTTCTTTTTACTACGGCTTCTCTCTTGGTCGGCGCGCCTGGCGTGTCCTGACAACGTTAGTGGTGCTGTGTTCTGCCGGTGCCAGCTATTACATGACCTTCCTGAATGTGGTAATTGGTTACGGTATTATTGCCTCCGTAATGACCACGGATATTGATTTATCGAAAGAAGTTGTTGGCTGGCATTTTATCGTGTGGCTGGTTTCGGTCAGCATTTTACCGTTGGTTCTGATTTGGAGTAATCGCTGCCGCTATACCCTGATGAAACAGATCCGCACGCCTGGCATGAGATGGCGTAGCGTGGCGGTGGTATTGTTGGCTGGCTTGATGGTATGGGCGCCGATTCGCCTGCTGAGCATGCAACAGAGAAGCGTTGAGCGAGCAACGGGAATCGATTTACCCAGCTATGGCGGGGTAGTGGCGAATTCCTATCTGCCGTCAAACTGGCTCTCCGCGCTGGGTCTGTACGCCTGGGCACAGGTGGATGAATCCTCAGACAACAAATCGCTGATGAACCCGGCGAAGAAGTTTACCTATGTTGCCCCCAACAATCTCGACGACACCTATGTCGTGTTTATTATCGGTGAAACCACGCGCTGGGATCATATGGGGATTTTTGGCTATGAGCGTAATACCACGCCAAGGCTCGCCCAGGAGAAAAATCTGGCCGCCTTCCGTGGATATTCCTGTGATACGGCAACAAAACTTTCGCTGCGTTGTATGTTCGTGCGTGAGGGTGGGGCAGAAGAAAACCCGCAGCGTACTCTGAAAGAACAAAACGTCTTCTCCGTGCTCGGCCAGTTAGGGTTCAAGACCGATCTTTACGCGATGCAAAGCGAGATGTGGTTCTACAGTAACACCATGGCGGAGAACATCGCCTATCGTGAGCAGATTGGCGCAGAGCCGCGCAACCGTGGCAAGAACGTTGACGATATGCTGTTGATTACCGAGATGCAGCAGTCTCTACAAAATAATGAAGATGGTGGCAAGCATCTGATTATTCTGCATACTAAGGGCTCGCATTTTAACTACACCCAGCGCTACACCCGCGAATATGCGCAGTGGAAGCCGGAATGTGTCAATGTTGATAGTGGCTGCTCGAAGGCCCAGATGATCAACTCATTCGATAACTCGGTAACCTATGTTGATCACTTTATTACCAAAGTGTTTGATCAACTACGCGATAAGAAAGCGATCGTGTTCTACGCCGCCGATCACGGTGAGTCGATTAACGAGCGCGAGCACCTGCACGGTACGCCGCGTAAAATGGCGCCGCCTGAGCAGTTCCGCGTTCCTATGATGGTGTGGATGTCTGACAAGTATCTGGAAGACCCCGACCATGCGAAGGCGTTTGCACACCTTAAGCAAGAAGCTGATATGAAGGTGCCGCGTCGTCATGTTGAACTGTACGACACCATTTTGGGTTGCCTCGGTTATACCTCGCCAAATGGTGGTATTAACGAGAATAACAACTGGTGCCGTATCCCGGACGCGAATAAGGCTACAGCCCAGTAACTGAGCTGCTGACTTTCTCACCGATCAAATGGCATTTTGATACTAAGGGATTGACGGGCGCGCAGCTGAGCAGTAAGATGCGCCCCGCATTCGGTGATTGGCGCAGCCTGGTAGCGCACTTCGTTCGGGACGAAGGGGTCGGAGG
>ENA-UERY01002190-UERY01002190.1-human-gut-metagenome-genome-assembly--contig:-NODE-2190-length-10072-cov-2.495248_pt1 | contig 10072 bp, 5 predicted proteins | sample MGYA00242989_ERZ507990 | MGnify/ENA primary metagenome ERZ507990 (study PRJEB26167, sample SAMN06115529) | human gut metagenome | host: Homo sapiens | place: China:Fujian | collected 2015-08-26...
GGGGATCTCAATATTCAGTAACATATCCTTAGTTTGTTTCCAATAATAGTCAAAGTGGAACTGCAAACGATTATTGAAGAAATTTGCATCCAAACCAAAGTCTGTGCTAGTAGTGGTTTCCCAAGTAATATCTTCTACAGCCAATATAGCGGGACGAGCTGTTTTATCAGAAACAACACTTCCGTCAGCCATATAAAATAACGAATTGCCAAAACTCATCAGAGCTATATAAGGAAAGTAATCGTCACCAATACGTTCATTACCCAGTATACCCCATGAGCCGCGCAACTTCAAGAATGAAAGCCAGTCCCAATTAAGACTTTTCATAAACTTCTCTTCACTCATTACCCAACCTGCCGAGAATGAAGGAAAGGTACCCCAACGATAACCTTTAGCAAAACGCGAACTACCATCGTGACGTATATTAGCCTGAAACAAGTAACGATCAGCATACGAATAGATAACACGACCGAAAACAGAATTTGAAGTATATTCAGAACCTTTACCGCTATTAGTCTGAAAGTCTTCTGAACCAATATTGAGATAAGGATAACCGGTAAGTTCGTATTTATCACGTGCTGCAGTCAGTTCTTCATCTTTCATATAGTAGTTCTCAAAACCCGCCATCACAGTGAGATCATGACTGCCGAACGTTCCCATGTAATTAGCAATAACCTGACTAGTGACATGATAATCATCCTTACGGGTTTCCGTAAGCGAATTGGTAGTCCAGGTGCTACCGGAGTCAAAATAACCGCCAAATGTTTCGGGATCATCCGCTAAAGTATATCCACACGAATTTTTAAATGCTTTTTTCTTTTGATAATTAATAAAAGGAGATACGATACCCGAGATACTTAACCCTTTGACAGGTTTGAAAGTGAGCGAACCTTTACCAGCCACCTGAGTACTGTGAGCAACTGAATTACCACCAGCCACAAGCAGTCCGTAGGGATTTGAACCACTCTTACCCGAAGCCAGACGACCATCGTCCCACGTAGCGGGATAGATGGCAGGCATCTTACGCATGGTATCGAAAGGATCATAATTTTTAGTACTACTCTTAGCATGACGGATATTTACGTCTATTTGAGCACTGAGTTTATCGTTGATATTAAAGTCGTTGTTCGAACGAAACATATAACGCTGGAATCCACGACCATCGTAAAGCCCGTCCACCTCATCATACGAAAGAGTAGCTACCGACTTTACCGTTTTGTTACCACCCGATACGGAAAGAGTGTGAGTCATGCGGGGAGCACTCGACTTCAAAATCAAATCAGTCCAGTCAGTAATAGGATAATTATTAGGATCGACAGCATTATACTTTACCCAATTCTTTGTCTGATCGGCCGTATATTCCTGAAAAAAGCCACCGGTAGGGTTATCGTTGTACTTCAATTCGTTACTCATTTCCAGGTAGCGGGTAACTCCTACCATGCCGGGTTGTTTGGTAGGAATTTCCCAACCAAATTCGGCATTGTACTTCAGATTGATTTTACCACTATCGTTACCGCGCTTAGTGGTAACAAGGATAACGCCAGCAGCAGCTTTTGAACCATAAATACTAGCAGCCGCAGCATCTTTCAATACCGAAATACTCTCTACATCATTAGAATTCACATAGTCGAGCGAACTTTGCACACCGTCTACTATCACCAACGGACTCGATTCACCCATCGTAGTAATACCACGCACACGGATAGAGGCGGCACCCGAACCGGGAGCCGAACTATTACGTGTCACCATCACTCCCGAAAGTGATCCCTGCAAGGCATTGGAAAGCATGGCTGTACGTTTGTTTACTAACTCTTCCCCTTTCACAGCCGCCACCGCTCCAGTGAGGTCTTTCTTTTTCACAGCACCGTAACCGATAACCACCACTTCATTAAGTGTCTTACTAGCTTCTTCCATAACGACAGCATACATATTCTTGCTATCTATCCGTACTATTTTATCCATATAACCGACATAACTGATGAGCAGTTCGCTACCTTCATGAACATCTATCTGAAATTTGCCATCAAGATCGGTGATGGTGGCCACATCACTACCCTTCACACGAACCGTAGCACCAATCATCGGAAGTTCAGTAACATCAACTACCTGCCCTGAAATATGCTTTGTTTTTTTTACCTTAGTAGTAGGCTTTGGGGAAGAATTAACAGTGATAGTTACCTGACGGTTCTGAATGTAATACTTCAAATTAGCCAGCCGACACACCTCCGCCAAGATGGTGTCAATTGACTTTCCTTGCAATTCAATATTTACCTTATATTCAAGACGCTCTTTGACCGATTGGTCATAAACAAAAACATATTTGCTATGCTTCTCGATATAGTCGAACACTTGTTTCACTGTCGAATTTTCAGCTTTAAGAATATATATTCCATTTAGCTTCTCGAATGAAACAGTCGACGCACTAGAATAGACGGGGACAGATAGCAGTCCTGCCAAACAGAAAGCCTTTGCAAAGCTTGCCACCTTAGTTACGATTGTTTTCCGATTCATAATATTAAGATTAATAATTAGTATTTATTGTATAATGATTTGCGATGAATGCACCGTACACCAGTCACTTTCCGATTTCGAGCGTACCGACTTTACACCATCCATCGAAAAGAAGATTCTTGTCAACTGCCATCTTCAAACCCGGTTGGTATGCCTTGGTAGTATCAACCAGTCCAATGAGCCACGTATAACTTCCTTTTTGAAGACCCTCCAGACTGATATTTGTGGTGTAATGACCATCACAGCCCTGCACCCAGGCAGAGAGATCAGCCTCCTCTGCAATCTGCTTTTTCACAATGCTATGACCGGTATCCATCAAAGCGATACAGACTTTATATTTTCCTTTCCACTGAGGAATGTTGGTAGGACAGTATCCCCAACCCAAATTACGCCAATTGTGCTGCATACTCACCAGTTCACCTTGACGAGCCTTATTCACGAAACTCACCTTAGTAGGATAGAGACGATATCCTCCCTCACGTACGAAACGATTTACCAAATCGAAAGAAGTATTAAACCATGAAGCTACTTCATCTCCTGTACGAAGATCCATCATATTGACATGAGCATTACGGCTTTCTTCATACTCACCCAAACGCACATCTTCCGAATGCCCTTCGCGATACTTGCCGCTGGGATCAATCCAGTAACGATGGTGTGCTCCGGTAATCCATCCACCCTCCATAATAATGGGTAGACGATAGCGGTAAGCACGGGCAAAATCTTTCTCCCATTGTTCATAATAACCGGTCATGCCGAAAGCATCGTGACGGATGATATATCCTTTGGCTATAGCCCTTTCGAGTAACCGTTTGCTATCAGGGTGTGGTTTTGCCCAACTAATAGTATCCCCCACCAAGCGATGGTAGTTTATCACTAACGGTACACGTTTGAAAGCTTTTGTATAAACATCGGTAATCCATTCGAATACTTCTTCTTTTTTTGAATAATCATTATATTTCACACCGTGTGCTTCCCCCCATTTACCAAGACCATAGGCATCAATAAAATCCACTTTATCAGGGTCGTCAAAAGCAACGGCAAAGGCTTGAAGGAATTTTTCGTATTTCTGTTGGAATACGGCATCGTCGGGATAAGGCGACCATATTTGGGAATTATTAGGATCCTGAAAACCCTTCGCACCGGCTTCCTTTACATAGAGAGGTGTATTCTGTCCCTGGTCGCGGCTGTCTACATTAATACGGAAAGCCAAACGCATTCCACGTTCACGCACCGAAGCAAGCAATTTATAGATACGTGAGTCCGGATCGTTCCATACATACTTTCCCTCTTTACTTTCAAGCATATTCCAATTGATGCGAATATAACATGTACCGGCGTAATCGCTCACACGAACAGTGGAATCCCCACCATTTACGGGCATAGCATCATAGCGTTGGGTCTGCCAAAAGTTTTCATCCCATGCACGTCCCAAGTACATTACCCAACCCGTAAGGGGATTTTTGAGTACAGAAGTAGTATCAGGCTCAAAACATACTGTTTGTTCAGGCGCCTTCACTCCTTTAGTTATAGCTGCTTGTGTATGTATCGAAAACCATCCACAGAGTATCAGAGCTGCTATAAAAAGCATAAATGTACGTAACAAAGTGTATTTTTTCATATTCTTCAATGGTATTAAAAAGCATAGCTTCTCCTTACGAAAAAGCGTATAAACCTCCTCTCCTTGCTATAAAGGCATTATAAATTTTGATAATAAGTTCTTATGTAATTATTTCATTCAGTAGCAACTAACTACAAAAGCAGTTACTTCTTCACTAAGTAGATCGTATCACCATGAACTTTCATACGGGTTTGCGTCATGGTTTCAATGGTTTGCAAAACTTCTTTCACACGATTACCAAGTATCAGCTTGCCATAAAGTTTATTAACCGATATCTTATCATCAGGCAGAATCGTCACTCCATAATAATGACTGAGTCGTTGGGTGACAGACTCTACACTTTCACCGGTCAGGCTAATCATACCCTGCATCCAACAAGTATATTCGTCGGTATTTACTAACCGCTTTTCAGCGAAACCACCCTCCTGCAAATTCACCATTTCATTCGGTTTCATACGAACCCGATCATTGTTTGTCGTTTTTAGTTCTATCGAGCCTTGAACTAATACTACTTGCGAATCCGAAGTATCGTAGTTGTTCACATTAAATCTTGTTCCAAGTACTTTCACTCTGAAATTATCCGAATGAACCAAAAACGGATGCTCTGCATCATGTGCCACATCGAAGTAAGCCTCACCTTTCACATATACTTCACGGCAATCGCCATCAAAACGTTTGGGGTAGCGTACAATTGTCCGCGAGTTGGCTACGATTTTTGTACCATCGACCAACATCAGTGTCATCTTTTCTCCAACAGGCACTTCCACCTCTTCGTCATATGAGTCAGCCATCAATTCTGTAACTTCCATGCGGGACAAACCGCCCATCGCATCCTCTGTAATTATATATTTTATACCTATTAAAAAAAGCAGCGTAGCAGCTACTGAGCCAATATACATCAAAACGCGTCGCTGCCTAGATTTACGTTCATGTTGATGCATTTTCAAAAAAGCTTTTTTCTTAATACCGGAGATATCTATCTCGGCCGGGGTACTGTGTTCTATAAATGACTTCAACTTGATGTCACCCTGTAAATCCCCATATGTATAATCATTAATATCTTTATCCATCTTCAAATCTTTTTATCCTTTCAATATCTCTTTCCTTTTTATAATCTTCTCATGAGAAGTTCCCTTCTATTTATAAAGACGCAAATGTTAGATTTATCTATAGGTTGAAATTCTATTTTTTCTTTTAGTGCTTTCTTTTTCTAAATCACCCGTCCACAAGTCTCTTTCTCAAAGCATTCATAGCATATCCTATATGATAATTCACCGTAGGTAGCGAGATTTGCAACATACGCGCAATTTCCGCATAAGGCATTTGTTCCAGTTTAGCCAAAAAGAATACATGCTTACACTTGGGCGGCAAACTATTGATCGCTTCATTCAAGCATTGGAGTTCTTCGCGCGAAAGCATATCATCCATTGGAGTTTGCATATCAGGAAAAGAGAAATCTTGAAGTTCCTCAAAAGATATCTCTTGATTACCCTTTGCCTCCTTGCGCAAATAAGAGATTGACTTACGATATACAATCGTATTCAGCCAACTCAACATACTGGCTATTTCTAAAAGCGTCTTACGTAGTTTCCACACTTCAAAGAAAACATCGCCTACCACTTCTTCAGCCATTTCCTTATTACTAAGGATACCAAAGGCGTGGTAGTATAACTTCTTTGAATATCGGTTCATGAAACTATTAAAAGCTAGCTCATCCCCTTTGGAAATCAACAAAAGTTCTCTTTCCAAGTCTTCCATTTAATTAGATTACTATTTTATATATTTATAGGCGCAGAATTCTTGTATATCATATAGGTAGAGCTATATAATATTAACGTTCTTTATCAATAATAGAAGAAGCCATATCATTGCTTTGAAACGAAGCTTGATATAGCCCTTCTATACTCAACAGTTACAATCGGAACTGTATAAAGCAGATATTCTATTTTTGGCCTCCCTCTCTATCTCTCTCTATATAAGGGAACAGATTATGTCACCATTTTGGAAATTTCATTGCCCGCCATCAAGAAAGCACCAACTCCATAAGCCTCCGTCATGTCACGAAGCACTTTCTTCGGGTCAGCACCGATTTGCTGCACATAACCCAATTTCCCATTCGGTTCCACAGCCGAGACTAATGCCTTCCAGCCTTTTACCAACACTGGAAGATAGGTTTCCTTATTCAATAAACCTTCGTTTATTCCATAAGCAATGGAATAGACAATGAAAGTAGTGCAACTCGTTTCCGGTGATGGATAAGAGGCAGGATCCAAAAGACTGGCATGCCAGAAACCGTCCGGATGCTGCAATCCGGCAACACGGGTAGCCAGTTTTACAAATAATTCCTCATAGAATTTGCGGTTCTTATCTTTCTTGGGCAGTTCCTTTAATATTTCAACCAGACCACCAAGCACCCAACCGTTGCCACGTCCCCAAAAGACTTTCTTACCATTGGCTTCGCGCTTATCAAAATAACGCCAGTCACGGTAGAACAAATTTTCTTCTTTATCGAACAGGTAATCATAAGTCGCTTTATACTCACGATTCATAAATTTGATATACTTTTTCTCTCCGGTCAGCATATACAGTTTGGCATATACAGGGGGAGCCATAAAGAGAGCATCACACCAAGTCCAACGTTCCAAGGTCTTTAAGTCTCCCTCCACCAGCTTGAAACTGCCTTCGGACGGATGATTGACAATCCATTCCGTACGGGCGAGCGTAGGGATAATCATTGCTTCGTCTTTGTACTTGCGGTATAAATCCAAAAAGGACTGTGATACAGCGATGTCATCAGCATGGTAAAACCGTTTGTCCGGCTGCCAACAATTCCGCTGCCCGATACGAGTCAGCCACTTATAATATGTATCATCATTGTCTTCTTTTTCAGCTAATTCCGCCCAATCCACCATGCCGACATAAAGAGCGCCTTGCGGCCAGTTCAAGTCGTCATGTTCAGGAGCGGGGTGTGGATTGGCAATCTGCCAATCCGCCACCTTTCGCATGATAGACTTAATTTCTGCTTTTTGAAAAGGAACTTCTGTTGCTTGTATAAAAGTTACACATAACAGAAACACTCCTAGTAAAAGTATTTTCTTCATTATATATTCATTTATTGATCACTAGGCAATTCAAATCAACCGTATTTTTCTTAACCGGTTGACAACCGAGCCTGTAAAAGATTCAAATTAATCCGTTAATTCTATCTTCACTTTCTGGTCTTTTACCTGAATATAGTACTCTCCAGCTTCCAGAAAACGTTTTCCATTTCCGTCTACAAAGCCCAAATCACGTTCCAAATCTATGTCGAAACAAAAGATTTTCGTTTCTCCGGCTTTAATAGATTGTTTTTCAAAATACTTCAACTCTTTTACAGGACGTGTAATTGAGCAATATGGATCGGAGATGAACCAATGTACCGTTTCCAAACCATCACGTTTCCCCGTATTAGTAACAGTTACCTCGGCCGACAATTTCTCGCCGCGCTTTACTTTAGAAGCGGAAAGAGTAACAACGCCATACTTGAATTCAGTATAGCTCAGACCGTGCCCGAAAGGATACAAAGGATCACTTGTTATATCTTTATAGAATCCTTGATGACCACGTCCGCTTTTACGACGATTATAATAGATAGGAATCTGCCCATTTGAATAAGGGAAAGTCATAGCCAGTTTACCGGAAGGGTTGATACGTCCAGACAATATTCCAGCCATTGGAAGCGCACCATTCACACCCGGCTGCCAAATTTCCAATATAGCATCCGAAATCGGTTCCAACCGGTTCAATTCCAACGGGCGTCCGTTCACCAATACCAGCACGATGGGTTTGCCGACTTTCTTCAGTTCTTTTGCCAGTTCCTCCTGAATTTGAGGCAATGCAATAGAGGAACGAGAAGCATTCTCACCACTCCAAGTCATCATTTCGCCCAAACAAAGAACAACGACATCAGACCAACGGGCTGCTTCTAATGCTTCTTCAAAACCTTTTCGATTATCCCCTTGTGTTCTACAACCTAATGCATAACGCAGTTCAGCTTTTCCCACAAACTCGGTTGCCAGTCCGTTATAGAGCATTACTACATCCGTATCTTTCCCATGTCCACACCAAGAACCTAATAAGTCCCAGCCATTTTTTGCCATGGGGCCTACTACGGCAATCTTCTTTTTATCTGTCAGTGGTAATATCTGATTCTCATTTTTCAATAATACCATGGATTCAGCCGCAAGCTGGGCGGCAATATCCATGCTTTGCGGACGGAAAAAACGTTCTTTCTCACTTGTAACCGGAGTATAGGGACGTTCAAACAAACCTAAACGGAATTTCACTCGCAAAACACGGCGGACTGATTCATCCACTTGAGCCATCGTTATTTTTCCTTCTTCAACTAACTCTTTCATATGGCGGTCGTAAGCATGAGACATCATATCCATCTCAAGACCTGCATTGAAGGCATACACTGCTGCCTCTTTTTTATTAGCTGCCAGTCCCTGATTTTTCAGTTGCTCGATTGCTCCCCAATCGGAAACGATGAAGCCATCGTGTCCCCAACGTTCTTTCAGAATTTCCGTCATCGTATAGTGATTGGCAGATCCAGGGATACCACTGATATCATTAAAAGAACTCATCAGAGTCGCTGCACCCGCTTTCACGCCCATTTCATAAGGGAGCAGATAAGTATCCCAAAGAGTTTGTCTAGAAATCTCGGTATAAACATAATCACGTCCGGCTTCGGAAGCGCCATAACCGATATAATGTTTCAAACAAGCCGCTATGCGGTCTTCGGCAGACATATCATCTCCTTGATAACCACGCACCGATGCAGCAGCAAATACCCCATTCGTATACGGGTCTTCACCGTATCCTTCGGCAACACGTCCCCAGCGGGGATCGCGCGCTACGTCAATCATCGGTGAAAATGTCCAGTCCACCCCCGACATACGGGCTTCTTGCGCAGTAACTGCACACGCTTTTTCTACCAGTTCAGGATTCCAAGAGCAAGCCTGTCCCAGAGAAATAGGATACACAGTACGAAATCCGTGAATGGCATCGTAACCAAAAATAATAGGAATGCCCAAACGAGATTCTTCCATAGCCTTCTTTTGCACATTATTACGCAAAGTAGGATTGGTATCGTAATAAATCAACGAACCAATTTCCGCCGGAACTTTTTTAACCTCTTCTCCTATATTATTCACATTGTTATTCCGCCCCATGGTATATTGATTCAGTTGCAGAATTTTCTCTTCCAAAGTCATTTGTGATAATAAACTTTCTATCTGTTTATCAGTACTTGCTACTTTATTACCAGTCAGACAGGAGGAGAATATAATCAGAATCAGCCAGCTATATGGAGTCAGTCTTTTCATACTAGAATACTTGTTGTCTTTGATTATTTTGAATTATTCTTTCTTGTTTCAATTTCACTGTACACAGCATCCGGAATCAGATCAAGCCAGTACGAATCCTGGACGAGTTCCTTGTACAGTTCAAGTGCCAGAGGGTCACTTTGCAGACGGCGGTCACCATTCTCTGCATTTTCGTGATTCTCCCATACGACGGCCTTAACACGTGGCTCTTCATCCTTCAGCTTAAACCATTCTCTTACCCATCTCTGGTGGTCGCATGTACTGGAGTATCCTCCTTCACTAATCATGATAGGCTTGTCTGCCGATACCTGCTTGATTCCTTGCATCAGCGTGAGCGGATATCTTCTTTCTTCCGGATAAGTAGCACTAAGCGATGGTGGATAACAGCTTACTCCCAGCCAATCTACATACATATCTCCTGGATAATAGTTTTTCATTGCGTTTGCTTCCGTACCCGGCATGCTTACACTGTTGGGTGACCATACGAAGACATTGTAGGCAGTGACACCCAACTGTTCTGCAATGTTATACATACGTCTCCAAGCCTTGACATAGTTTGTGGGATCTCCGTCAT
>ENA-UERY01002191-UERY01002191.1-human-gut-metagenome-genome-assembly--contig:-NODE-2191-length-10067-cov-21.921221_pt1 | contig 10067 bp, 13 predicted proteins | sample MGYA00242989_ERZ507990 | MGnify/ENA primary metagenome ERZ507990 (study PRJEB26167, sample SAMN06115529) | human gut metagenome | host: Homo sapiens | place: China:Fujian | collected 2015-08-26...
TGGATGTGATCCGGGACAGTATTGAGAACCGTGCCGACGATGTGTGCAGAGCTAAAGAGGAACTGCGAACAACACCGGTCTATCCCCACTCTGCCGCCTATGCGAGAGAACATGGGGAGCTGGAGCAGTACCGGGCTTCCAACAATGCAAATCTCCAATGCAAGGAGTCCATTGAAGCGGCGGTGCGGGAACACTTCGACGGAATGTATCTCAGTCACGATGCGGCAAAGGGTGTGATCGAGACCTATGGCATGGAGCGTGTGGCTATGGTTCTGGCTAACACCGTTCAGCTTCAGGACTGGGATGGGCGCTACTCCCGACGCAATAAGGAATGGGCTAAGACCATTCCCAACGAGAACCCCGAAACCGTCCGTTGTGGTTATGTCCTGAACAGCCACCCTGCTGTGCTGGATGGCTTTATTGATCTGGTGCGAGAAGAACAGCAGCGTAGCCGTACTCAGGGAGAAAAACTGCAACCGTCCCGCCCCTCAGTACGGGATAAGCTCAAACAGGAGCTGCCTGCCCATAAGCCTGCCGCCCCGAAGAAACGGGAGCCGGAGCGATAACTATGGCAAAGCGTAAGCGGGATATGCAATTAAACTTTAGAGTTTCAGCGGAGGAGCTTGCTGTGATTGAGCAAAAAATGTCTCAGTTTGGAACCTCCAACCGTGAAGCCTATCTAAGAAAAATGGCGCTGGATGGGTATGTAGTCAAGCTGGAGCTGCCGGAGCTGAAGGAGCTTGTTTCCCTGATGCGCCGAAGCAGCAACAACTTAAACCAGCTGACCCGTAAAGTGCATGAGACTGGGCGGGTTTATGATGCTGACTTGGAGGATATATCCCAGCGGCAGGAACAGTTATGGGAGGGCGTAGAGGAAATCCTTACCCAGCTTTCCGAACTTTTATAACAGGGATAGATACTCCATTTGCGGAGGGAGGAACGGCATTACTTCGCTGCTCCTCTCTCCGCTTTTTCTTTTTATCGGTATCCTTGTCTTTTGCCTGCCCATGCCGGATAATATGATTAGAAAAGATACCAAGAACGCTGCAAGGAGGAAATGACATGAAGATTTTGAAAGGGCTTTTGATGATTATAACTGCACCGGTCATTTTGGTGCTGACGCTTTTTGTCTGGCTCTGCACGGGGCTGATCTACATATCCGGTCTGGTGCTTGGTCTGCTCAGCACTGTAATTGCTCTGCTTGGCGTGGCTGTGCTTATTACCTATTCCCCGCAGAATGGTGTGATTTTGCTGGTTATGGCATTTTTGATTAGCCCTATGTGGCTGCCGTTGGCTGCAATCTGGCTGATGGGTAAGGTGCAGAGTTTGAAATTTGCAATTCAGGAGTTGGTTTATGGATAAAAATACGCAAAACCATAAAAATGCCAGACACCGTCTGTTAAATTTGGAAAGAGAAACTATATATCCACGACTTTACTTTTGAACTAATATTGAATATAATATTAGTACGAAAGGAAGTGACATGATGGGACAATTTGAACAGCTGGATCAGATGCTAACAGAACAAGAAGGAATGCTGCGAACATCACAGGTCGTATCTTCTGGAATTTCAAAGCCGGTATTTTATGATTATGTGCGTTCACGAGATTTGTATAGAGTCGCACATGGGATTTATCTGTCCAAAGATTCCTGGGTGGATGCCATGTATCTGCTTCATTTGCGATTTGAACAAGCAGTATTTTCACATGAAACAGCTTTATTTTTTCACGATCTGACAGACCGTGAACCAATAGAATATACAGTTACGGTCAAAACTGGATGCAATCCAAGCAAAATGAAAGCAGAAGGCATTCAAGTTTTTACGATTAAAGCAGACTTACATGATGTAGGACTTACAACAGCGAAAACTCCGTTCGGGCATACTGTGCCGGTTTATGATATGGAGCGAACGATCTGTGATTTGCTCAGAAGCCGTAGCAGAATTGAAATTCAGACCTTTCAGGGAGCACTGAAAGCATATGCCCGTAGAAAAGATAAGAACCTGCGAGCTTTAATGCAATATGCTGGGATGTTCAAGGTGGAAAAAATTTTACGACAGTATTTGGAGGTACTTTTATGATAAAAACAGCAAGGCAGCTTAAAGATTTAATACGAAACCTTTCCAGAGAAAAATCCGCAGATGCTCAGATTTTAATGAGGAACTACATGATGGAGCGTTTTTTGGAGCGTATTTCTCTTTCTGAGTATCGTGATAAGTTTATCTTGAAGGGTGGTATGTTGGTAGCGGCTATGGTTGGATTGGATGCCCGCTCTACGATGGATTTGGATGCAACCATAAAAGGAGCTAATGTTAATGTGGAGGATATTGAGAATCTAATTTCATCAATCGTAACTGTTCCGATTGATGATGGTGTTAAATTTCAGCTGAAAAGTATTTCGGAGATTATGGATGAAGCAGAGTATCCGGGGATTCGTGTCAGCATGAGTACAACATTCGATGGTGTAGTGACCCCTTTGAAAATTGATATTTCTACGGGAGATGCAATCACTCCAAGAGAGGTTCGGTATTCATTCAAACTTATGCTGGAAGATCGCTCCATTGATATTTGGGCTTATAATTTAGAAACTGTGCTGGCAGAAAAACTGGAAACCATTATTACCAGAACCACAACCAATACCCGCATGAGAGATTTCTACGATATTTACATTTTAGAACAGCTGCATGGAACCACGCTGAACCCGAAAATTTTACATGATGCGCTTCTGGCAACTGCTCATAAACGGGGATCGGAGAAGTATCTTAACCAGGCTGAAGAAGTTTTTGACGAAGTGGAAAATGATTCGGTTATGCAAAAACTTTGGGAGGCATACCGTAAAAAGTTTTCTTATGCTTCTGATTTGGAATGGGATGTGATTATGAAAGTAATTCGCAGGTTATATGTTCTTTGCGAGAAGGGCATCAGCTTATGAAAAAGCATGGACACTATTGTAAAGTTTGTGGTGAATACAAAGCCAACGAAAAATTTTCAGGCAAAGGTCATGCATCCCACATTTGTAAATCCTGTGCTTCGCTACCAGCAGAAACGCAGGCTGAACTGATGACACTGAATCGTCTTTTGAATCTTCCATGGAGGCTATCGAAAGAGCAGTTGTCCTGGCTGAAAAATCGACTAAAGGATAGGCGGCCTGATGTCCGTGCATTGGCGCAAGAGCAATATGAAATGAGATTTCCACCAAGACACTTAGAAGATGATGAGTTCAATTTTTTCGATGAAGAAAGTTTTATAGAATAGTGAAAGCGGTCTGCTATGGCAGGCCGTTTTCTTTTCGGGAAGGAGGTCTGACCTATGGCAACCACAAGAATCATGCCGCTTCATGTCGGCAAGGGCCGCACAGAAAGTCGGGCGATCAGTGACATCATCGACTATGTGGCCAACCCAAAGAAAACAGATGACGGCAGACTCATTACCGGCTATGCGTGTGACAGCCGGACTGTGGATGCGGAGTTCCTTCTGGCAAAGCGGCAGTACCTTGCCGCTACCGGACGAGTGCGAGGTGCGGATGATGTGATTGCCTATCATGTGCGCCAGTCGTTCCGCCCCGGTGAGATCACTCCGGAAGAAGCGAACCGGCTGGGTGTGGAATTTGCCAAGCGATTCACCAAGGGCAATCATGCCTTTGTGGTCTGCACCCACATAGACAAGTCGCACATTCACAATCACATTATCTGGTCATCGGTCAGCTTAGAATATGACCGGAAATTCCGAAACTTTTGGGGCAGCACCAAGGCAGTCCGACAGTTAAGTGACACCATCTGCGTCGAAAACGGACTGTCCATTGTGGAGAATCCGAAACCTCACGGAAAGAGCTATAACAAGTGGCTGGGCGATCAGGCAAAGCCCTCTCACCGAGAGCTGCTGCGTGTAGCGATTGACAACGCATTATCACAAAGTCCTGCTAATTTTGAGGAACTGCTGAAGCTGCTGCAAGAGTCCGGCTGTGAAGTATCAAAGCGCGGAAAATCGTATCGTTTGAAACTCCCCGGCTGGGAGAAAGCCGCCCGAATGGACAGCCTGGGCGAAGGATATGGATTAGATGATTTGCAGGCGGTTCTCTCCGGGAAGAAAACGCATACCCCACGAAAGAAAATAGTTACACAGGCAGAGACGCAGAAGGTCAATCTGCTGGTGGACATTCAGGCAAAATTGCAGGCAGGAAAAGGTGCTGGCTATGCGCGATGGGCTAAAGTTTTCAATCTGAAGCAAATGGCGCAGACCATGAACTACCTATCAGAGCATAACCTGCTGGAGTATGCGGTTTTGGAAGAAAAGGCTGCGGCCGCCACGGCACATCACAATGAGCTTTCGGCGCAAATTAAGGAGGCTGAAAAGCGTATGGCAGAGATCGCTGTTTTGCGTACTCACATCGTAAATTATGCCAAGACCCGTGAGGTCTATGTGGACTACCGCAAGGCCGGCTACTCTAAGAAATTCCGGGAGGAACATGAGGAAGAAATTCTGCTCCACCAGGCTGCTAAGAATGCCTTTGATGAGATGGGCGTCAAGAAGCTGCCCAAGGTCAAAGAGTTGCAGACGGAGTACGCGAAATTGCTGGAAGAAAAGAAAAAGACCTATGCCGAGTACCGGCGTTCCCGTGAAGAAATGCGGGAGCTTTTAACGGCAAAGGCTAATGTAGACCGAGTGCTGAAAATGGAGGTAGAACAGGATGTTGAAAAAGAAAAAGACCACGGCCAGCGGTAAGCTGGTCCTGGTCAAAAGCGTTCGCAGAACGCGCAGCCACAGAATGAAATTCTGTGTTCAAAGGGGCTTGGGGGCGCTGCCCTCAACAAGCAGCTTGTGGCGAAATGGATAGCCACAAGCATTGCTTGCCACAATATGCTGCGCATAAAATGAAAAACTAACGACGGGACGCTTACTGCCTCCTATCGTTAGTTTTCTGTGTTTAAGCGACTTATAAAACCAATCAGCATAATCAGATCGTCATCTGACATCTTTCTCATTCCGTCCAAAGCCTTCTTGATAAGCTGAGGGTTATTTTCCTGTGCATCAAAAAATTGAAGCGGCGTGATTTCAAAATACTCACAGATGTTGAGAAACTGCTTCATAGACGGCATAGAACGCCCGGAAGAAATTGCCTGAATATAGCTTCTGTTTTGCCCTAACTCCATGCTCATCTGATATTCTGAAACGCCTTTTTTCAATCGTAATTCTGTGATTCGATTGCGGATAAATTCTTCGTCCATACGCTCACCTCTCTGCTCTTTTAGCATAGCAGAAAGCAATTCTTGATACTTCGTATGTATTGTGTTATAATTTTGTAATATAACCTTTATACGCATTATTATTTGCGTTATTTTTGCTTTATATGCGTAATCAAGGCAGTTATCAAGGGTGATTTATATGAATCAGTATGCCTGCGCCATTACCGGCCACCGACCAACAAGATTTTGCTTTGGATATAATGAGGAAGATCCCCTATGCCAAAAACTAAAAGAATGTCTCCTGGAGCAGTTTCGGATACTCCATGACGAGAAATTTGTCTGTACTTTTTTTGTCGGCGGTGCTCTTGGTGTGGATATGTGGGCTGGAGAACAGCTGCTGACATTGAGAGCACAAACGGGATACGAGGATATTAAAATTATCGTTGTAGTTCCCTTCATCGGCTATGACTCTAAATGGCCGGATCAGAGTAAACATAGATTGAAAAAGCTGATCCAAAACGCAAACGATTCTATTGTTATTTCACATTCTGCGGATGTTTCCAGTTATAAAAAAAGAAATTATTATATGGTCGATCATGCAGAGTACCTTATCGGTGTGTTTGATAATCAGAAAAAGCTGCGCTCAGGTACAGCACAGACAGTCAACTATGCCTTGCATCAGGGAAAAGTAATCACTCTGATCCATCCAGACACTATGGAGATAACAGCCCCTGCGCCTTAACAAATTCACAAAAATTTTTCATTAGCATTTCCAACAAAATATTTTCATTGAAGGGGTGCTGTGATATAATAAGATATAAAACTACGCTCAGAACAAATGGTGCCGCTATGAACAAATATATTGGACAGCAATTTGCTGCTTTAAGATACGAAAAAAATATTTTGGTTGTTGAAGAAACTACATCTGCTGGTGGATGCGGCTCCTTCAACGCGGCTTCTTCATGTCCTGCGTCAGCCTGTCTTTATGACAGTGCGGCGTGGGGCTTTTTTATTGCCTGAAAGGAGTATGAGAACATGAGTCTGAAATATACCTGCCCCAGCTGTGGAACCCCATTGGGTTATGAGGGATTGTGTTGGAAATGTAAGTGCGAGCAAGAACGGCAAGCTGCTCTGGCCTGGATGCCGGAACAAATTGTCGAAAAACAAAGAAACTTGATACAGAACATCCAGAGGCTGGCTGATATGGAGGACCCAGAGTTCGCCGACTTTTGGCAGCTGCTTGGCTACCATGATGCCATCACCCCGGAGATTCAGCGAGTGGCACTGGCCGCAGAGGTGTTCTGGCCCTGTGAGATCTATTATCATGCTCCCGCCGATGTGCGGGATGGTCTGATCCATGCGCTGTTGTCCGCAGAATATTCCAGCGCGGCCTCCAACCTGATGAGTTGCCTTGCTATGCAAGGAGATGACAAGGCAATGGAGACTCTGCTGGAGCTGGAGCGAAATCCCCGGCCCTGGCGTAAGGGTCTCTATGTAGATCCATCCAGCTATGCGCAGATCGGAGGCTGGACCTTCGACAAGGAGGGCCAGAGAATCCGACTGGGCTTCGATACCTGCTATCCTATGGTCAAGGGAACCACTGGCGAGAAATCTCCCGTCCGCATTGGCCGAGCACGGGAGGACACCTGTCCCCACTGCGGCGGGCGGATGGTGGATATTTTGGTGCTGGATGGCCGGGATGAGCGGCTCCGGTTCCTGGGGCTGGATGGTATCCTGACTGCCACCTGCTGCCCCAGCTGCGTGGGATTCCTCAAAGGCCCCGCCTTCAACCGGTTCGCTCTGGATGGCGGCGTGGAGGTCTTTCCCTCCGAACTCTTTGACGGCACGGAGAAGACGGATTGCTATGTCAGTCCCGAGGAGTACAAGGCCCTCACGGAAAATCCCTTTGTGCTGGGCGAAGCGCCTGTGCCTCTGTTTTACGGTGCGGCCTGCCAGGATGTGAATACCATCGGCGGCTTTGCCAATTGGGTGCAGGACGCGGAATATACTACCTGTCCTCACTGCGGCAAGCCCATGAAGTATCTGGCCCAAATCCAGTGGGATACGGTGTTTGACTGTGCGGAGGGCACGCTCTATGTGGAGTTCTGCTCGGACTGCCAGATCGTATCCATGCAGCACCAGCAGACCTGAAAAAGTCGCACAGTATGAAAAGAGAAATACCAGCAGGTATTTGCGTAAGGAGGCGTCCACTATGTGCGAGCACTGCTGAAACATTCAAACATGGAGAAAATTTGACGCCCCAAAGGACTATCTGGCCTGTATTGCTTACATTCAGCAGTTGGTGTCGGAGGGGGAATTTGAACTGATGCAAGAGGAATCCACCTGCCCACTGGAGAAGGTAAAGACAGAGGATGGCTGGGCAGACGAAATTATGGCTCACATGATTAGGTGCAAGCACTGCGGCCAGATCTTCACCTGTGTGGTCAACACCTGGCGAGGCAGCGGACACTTCAAAAAAGGCAAAGGATGACACGGAAAAGGCGGTGAAATGATGAATCAGGCAGAAAAAGCAGAGCTGCTGGAGCAGCTTGAGCAATGGAATAAGAAGGACGAGTATTCCCGGTGTATCCGGGCCATCGAAGCCATCCCGGAACAGGAGCGGGGCTATCTGCTGACCGTCAAGCTGAGTCGGGCTTACAGCAACCTGGCGGTTCTGGGAAATCACGGAGTGCATGGGACCGACGGTGAAGTGGACGGGGATCTCATCCGACACGCCATTGATCTGCTGGAGTCCGTCCGCCCCCAGGGAGAGAACGACCCTTACTGGAACTCCCGGATGGGCTATTCCTGCCTGATGGCATACCGCTCCGCAGCCACCGCCTATGAATACGCAAAATGCTGGCTGGTCCTGACCCCGGATGACCCAGCCGCTCAAAAGCTGGTTCGGGACTGCGAGGAATATCTGGAGGAGGAAAAAGCTCTGGAGCTGGATTTAAAAGAGCGGGAGGAAATCATCCGAAAGGAAACTCCCGATGATGTAAAAAAGGGGGGGTATCTGTAAATGAACAGCGAACAGATCACAGCATTTTTACAAGAGCATTGGTACATTGCCTCGGTGCTCATCGGGGCCGTGATTTTGTTTGGAGCGATCCGCAACTGGAACTGGCTCTGCGACCCCACTGGTACGCGGGATGCCCATCGACACAGCAGAGGATACCGGCGTGTGGTTTTCTTTCTGCTGGGTGTCCTCTTGATTGTGGTGAGTATCTGGGGATTTGTGCTGAAATTGAAATAGGAGGAGAAAGACTATGATGACTGAGAAATATCCCACCTGGCTCATCGGCCATGTGAAAGAATGGGCGGAGAAGCGTTTGCCCACCGTGATACTTTGTTCCACCACCGGCAATGAACTGCTGGAGGTTTGGTATTACGGAGATCTGCTCACGGTGAAAGGAGAACCCCAATCCTATATCATAGATAGCGACGAGGCCCCCGGACTGGTGACAGCCCGTGACCCGGAGAGCGGCGAGGAGTTCGTCATCTTTGACGGTGGACGGCATGGCTACGACAATATGTTCTGCGATGAACATGATCCATCCGAGCTGGAGCACCGCCCCCTCAAGCGGTATGAGATCCCCGCCTCCAAGTTGGTGCTGGAGCTGGGGTACAGCGTGGACTACGAGGACGAAAAAGAAGACTTCGAACCGGATGAGGCGGATACTGTGGAACTGATTAACGGCGAGCGTATGCCTTGGGAACAGGTCAAGCGGGACGGCATCGACTATATCGCCCTTTACTATGTGAACGAGAAAGGAAAACCAGTCCAGATCCTGGACGCAGAGCTGGCCTGAGTATACCGCAGCCAGATGACGGGATAAAGGAGGGCGACAGCGTGATCGGGACAGATGAAAACCGGGCGGTGCTCCATGTGGAGGTCATCTTCTGGAGCGGCAAACGAAAAATACCACCCAGCCTGGTCAGCGGAAAGTATTGTCCCTATTTTGTGGTCACAGGAACTACAGAATATTTGGGTGTATGCTTTCTGGACGGAACCGAGTGTACATTTGATACACCAGCTTTGGGAAATGCCCAACCCCTATATCCAGATACCATTGACTATGCCCCGCTGGAAAACAATGCGGAATTTTTGATCTATGAGGGAGCCAATGCCGTTGGTAAGGGCCGGGTGCTGGGCCGAACCGTTCCCTATCAAGTGAAACAACAACGAAAGTAGGTGCCTTATGTACCAAATTGCATATATTGGCCGCTGGGAGACCCTCCCGGAAACGGCTGCCGCTATTTATGAACACGATATTCCCAAGCTGGAAGTAATGCTCCAAGGCGGGCTGGATCTGGGTGCTCCCATCCAACTCAGCGAATACATCAAGCTGATGCCATTGGAGATCGCGGTTTTTCGGAATGATGTGCCCATGATCCATTTCCTGCTGGAGCATGGAGCTGATCCCGGTCTGGCAGAGGAACAGCCCCTGCTGCTCACCGCCGCCCGCTGTTGTGGGCCGGAGGTGGTGGCCCTCTTTGCGGGACAGGCCGCAATACTCTCCCCGAAGCAGAAAGAGCGGGCCTTCCAGGAAGTACGCTGGGGCAAGCGCCCGGAGAATATCCAGGTGCTGGAGCAAGCTGGGATCACAGTGGACAAGTTTGGCGGCGAGACGTTCCGGGCGGCGGTGTCTGATGGGCAGGCCGAGCTTGCAAAACTGCTGCTGGAAAAAGGGGCGGACATCAATTACCACAAGCCGGACATGGTGTTCCCTTACGCCTCCACCCCTGTCACCGAGGCCGCCCGCTCAAACAATTTCCTCATGGTGCGCTGGCTGGTGGAACAGGGGGCAGACATCACCATCCCGGATAAATACGGTGACCGGCCCTACACCGTGGCAGTGCAGAACAAAAATCAGGAAATGGC
>ENA-UERY01002192-UERY01002192.1-human-gut-metagenome-genome-assembly--contig:-NODE-2192-length-10051-cov-2.591638_pt1 | contig 10051 bp, 6 predicted proteins | sample MGYA00242989_ERZ507990 | MGnify/ENA primary metagenome ERZ507990 (study PRJEB26167, sample SAMN06115529) | human gut metagenome | host: Homo sapiens | place: China:Fujian | collected 2015-08-26...
ACTGAAAAAGCTACTTATTCTGTGGGTACCTCTTATTTGTATCAAGATGGTATCTTGGATTCTAAAAATGATTACTCTCGTTTCAATTTGCGTACGAAAGCGGATTATAAGGCTTTTGATTGGTTGAAAGTAGGAGCTAACGTTGTTTTGAGCAACTCTACGCAAAACTTGCCAAACGGCGAGGTTTGGTTAGCAGCTTTCCGTACACCGGGTATTATTCCTGTATATGATGAAAATAGCTCCTTGAATCCGTATCCTACGAAATATGGTTCTCCTGCCCAAATCGGTTTGAGTGAGTATTACTACAATCCGGTTGCTCAAGCGGAGTATTATGATTCTAAAAATTCAATGTTGCGCGTAATGCCTTCTTTCTATGCGCAATTCGACTTCTTGCCGGAGAATAAGTTATTCTTTAAAACGGCTTATAGCCAAGATATCAATGTTATCCAGACAAGAGCTTATACTCCAGAATTTTTGGTTGGTGGAACTCAGTTGAATTCGACTCCCCTTTTGAATAAGAAGAATGATATTTATCACAGTTGGATTTTAGATAATACATTGACCTATACAGATAGGTTCGGTGATCATGGTTTAACCGCGATGTTGGGTCAATCCGTACGTGAAGAGAACTGGCGTAACCTATGGGGAGAAGCTACAGGTGTTCCGGGCGGACACGAGGAATATTACTATTTGAATCAAGGTAATGCGGATGGACGTAAAACTGGCGATGACGGTACGACTTATCGTGGTGTTTCTTGGTTCGGTCGTGTATCTTATGATTATAAAGGCAAATATTTATTGTCTGCTACAATGCGTGCTGATGGTTCTTCCAAATACCAAGAGAAATGGGGTTATTTCCCTTCTGTAGGTGCTGCTTGGAATATTTCAGAAGAAGGATTCATGAAAGATCAGAAATGGGTTGATTATCTGAAATTACGTGCGAGCTGGGGTAAGTTAGGTAACGATAAGGTTGCGGCTAGTGATGGTTTCGCTTCCATTACGCAAGATATGGGTACCTCTGGTATATTTGGAGGAAGCGCTGTTCCTGGTTATACAAACTTGGTTTATTTTAGTTGGTTAGGTTGGGAAGTCGTGAATGAGACGAACGTCGGTTTAGATTTTCGTACGTTGAATAGCCGTTTGACAATAGAGGCAGACTGGTATTATCGTTTGACTCAAAATGCCGTGATCGACGCTCCTCTGCCAATGGGTGCCGGTAACTTATTAGGTAACAGAGGTGAGATTTTGAATACAGGTGTTGAGTTGTCTTTTAACTGGGCTGATAAGATCGGTAAAGATTTCTCTTACTACATTGGAGCAAACTTGACAACCTTGCACAATGAGGTAAAAGATTTGAATGGTTTATCTTATTTATATGGTGGTTCTGCGGAGTTCCGTACGATTTCTCAAGTTGGTGGTGAGTTGAATGCTTACTATGGATATGATATTGAGGGTGTTTATCAGAATGCCGCAGAGATCGCTGCTGATCCGATTGCTGTAGCAAATGGTTTGGAGCCCGGAGATTTCAAGTATGTTGACCAAAATAAGGATGGTAAGATTGATAATAAAGACCGTGTAACATTGGGTTCTTATATCCCGAACTTCAATTACGGTATCAACTTAGGATTCTCTTACAAGAATTTCGATTTCTCTATGGTTATGCAAGGTGTAGCTGGAAACCAGATCGTAAACCGTAAACGTGGTGACCGCCGTTGGCACTCTGAATTGAACTATGACTTAGATCAGTTCGAGAATCGTTGGACAGGTGAGGGCTCTACTAACGAATATATGTCTGCGAAAGGTTCTGTAAAACCTTGGAATATCTCTAACTTTAACTCATTCTATGTAGAAGATGGTTCTTATTTCCGTATTCAGAATGTACAAGTTGCTTATACATTCCCGAAGAAAGACTTTGGAAAATTCAAGATGCCGAGCATTCGTTTGAGCTTGACTGCTGATCGTCCTTTGACTGTTTTCAAGGCAAACAGCTTCAGCCCAGAGTTGGGTAGTAAGAACGAGAAAGGTGAGATAGCATCTTCTTCTTATGGATTTGATGAGCGTGTATATCCTTTAGCATCTTCTTATACGTTAGGTCTTCGTATTATTTATTAATCTTTAAATGCTAATCAAAAGTATATGAAAAATATATTAAAAAAACAGATTTTATGGGCTATCCCTTTAGCCTTTTCATTGCTGACATCCAGTTGTAGTGATTACTTGGATAAGCTTCCAGAGAATACTGTAGAGGTAGAGGGTATTGATTATACGAATAAATCGAATATGTATATGCCTGTTTCCGGTGTATATGCGACCGCTCGTGGTTATCTGGGGTCTTGGTCCTCGTATGGATGTATCATAGTTCGCGGTGACGATGTGAATAAAGGAGGATCTCCTACGGACCAGATTGAGTATGAGTATGCTAGTAAATTCCAGTATGATCGTTTGACTACTTTCTGGGCATTAAGTGGCCTTTGGGGAAACTGCTATTATGTTGTCTCTACTTCTAATTCAGCATTGGAGTCTTTAGAGAATTATGCTAAACATTTGACGAGTGAGTCAGACAAGCAATTAAACGCTCAATATGCTGCTGAAGTTCGCTTTTTCCGAGCATATGCTTATTTCCAGTTGGTAAATTTATTTGGCGATGTGCCTCTTTTGTTAGACAATCAAGAACTGAATGTATTCAAGAATACGAAAGAGGATGTAAAGAAGTACATTTATGACGAGTTGGATTATTGTATAGCAAACTTACCGGCTATTCGTCCGAATGAGTCTGAGCATCCGGGAGCGGTTACAAAATATACCGCTGAGATGTTGAAAGCGAAACAGAAGATGTATGATAATGAATGGGATGAGGTATTGGCCTTGACCGAGGATATCGTCAATAGCGGAAAGTTTGAGTTGTATAATGACTTCTATGAGTTGTTTAAGATTCCGGGAAAATTGTGTAATGAGTCTTTGCTAGAGTATCAATTTACTGACTTTGGAAATGGAAGTGGTGATATCGTTTCTTCTGACAACTGGTTTGCGTTCCAAGGTCCTCGTGGAGAGGCTCCTATCTCTGGATGGGCATTTATTGAGCCGACTGAGAAAATCCGTAATTTATTCTCTAAACGTGGTGAAGCGGTTCGTGCGGAAACAACGTTCCTCATGACGGATGCCACTACTCGTGACGGTGATTATATTCCTGTCGCTCAACCGGGTGAACCGACTGCTTATAATGGAAAGGCTTATACACCGGCTAATCAAATGACTCCGGGACGTACTGGATATGGCGATAATAATAATATCCGTGTATTCCGTTATGCTGATGTGTTGTTAATGAACGCTGAGGCTAAAGTTCGTAAGGGACAAAATGGAGACGCTCCATTAAACTTGGTTCGCGAACGTGCTGGTTTAGCTCCGATTGCAAATGCGACTTTGGATCAAATTCTGGAAGAGCGTCAAGTTGAGTTGGCATTGGAATGGGGCGAACGTTTCTTCGATTTAGTCCGTACGGACAGAGCCACTCAAGAACTTCCGGGTTTTGTGAAAGGAGAAAGCGAATATTATCCGATACCACAGGATCAAATTGACTTGAATCCTAACTTAGAAGCTGAGCCTGTGCCTTTTGAGCCGGAAGTAACAGAGTAATATAAGATTCTTGTAGTTTGGCAAGGCGGTGTCAACCCGTTTGGCACCGCCTATTTTATCTCAAATCATATCGTTTATTTATATAAATATCAGCATCATGAAACACATCGCATTACTAACTACTCTCTTATTGTCCGCCAGCTTGCAAGCGGTGGAGAAACCTTACGACTATGTTTTCTTCGAGAATAGCTTGATGAAAGGGGATTACTTTTATTCTCAAGCGAAATATACCTCACCCTCTTGGATTAAAAATGCGAGACATCATCTTCCGGTTGCCGGCTCTGTCGCTTTTACGCCCGGTAATTCCTTGGAGCTTACCTATGTATCCGCTCCCGGTGGAGATTGGTATAGCGAGATACAATATTGCCCGGTCCGTGGCAATGACTTCTTTCGTGAACCCTCTACGCTCTCTATGCAAGTGCGGTTGAGAGAGAGCATGAATGCTGCCGCTCTTCCCAATATCGCTATTCGTTATGCGGACAGCACGTATACCCAATACCTAAACCTGAGAAATTATCTGAAAGATACACGTCCCGGCGTATGGCATCCCGTATCCATTCCATTGGAGGATTTCGGATTAAACGCCGTGAACGATACGAACATCAAGAAATTAGCGGCCGTAGCCCTTCGTCCCGGTACGGCCGATGGAAACGAATATACGATTTATCTGGACGATATAGAGCTTTTGCCGGCTTCCCTCCCGTCGGTAAGTGCCTTAAACGCTCCGGTCTTGCAGGAAGCCAAGGCGTATGAGCGTCATATCGATATCAAATGGATTCCTCAATCGAAGGAGGATATAAAATACTATCGCATTTACCGTTCTTTCGACGGGGTTACTTACCAACCGGTCGCTATCCGCCGCCCTTGGATGAATCGTTATACCGATTTCTTGGGAGAGGTTGGTAAAAAGGCTTATTATAAGGTGACGGCCGTGGATTATGCGCTGAATGAATCCAATGATTCCCAGACAGTCTCGGCCACTACCTATCCAATGACGGACGAGCAATTGCTGGATATGGTACAGGAAGCGAACTTCCGTTATTATTGGGAGGGAGCGGAGCCAAACAGCGGTCTTGCCCGTGAGAATATTCCCGGACGGAATGATATGATCGCTACCGGGGCTTCCGGCTTCGGTATCATGGCGATCGTGGCGGGTATCGAACGGGGATTTATCACCCGGGAAGAGGGCGTACAGCGTTTCTTGAAAATCACTTCTTTCTTGGAGAAAGCGGATAAATTCCATGGGGCGGTCTCTCACTTTATTGATGGGACAACCGGGAAGACGGTCGCTTTCTTCGGCCCGAAAGATAATGGAGGTGATTTGGTGGAGACCTCTTTCTTATTCCAAGGGCTGTTAACGGCTCGTCAATATTTCGACCAAGAGAATGACAAGGAGAAACAAATCCGTAGGAGCATCGATTCTCTGTGGAAGAACGTGGAATGGAGCTGGTATAAGCAATTTAAGGACAGCCCATATCTATATTGGCACTGGTCTCCAGATCAGGCGTGGGTGATCAATCATAAATTGATCGGCTGGAATGAGACCATGATTACCTATATGTTGGCTATCATGGGGCCGAAATACGGAATCTCTCCGGAGATGTATTATAGCGGCTGGGCCAGCCAAGAGGAGTATGCGCAAGAATACCGTGCCGATTGGGGGCGTGTAGAAGATGGTAAGATGTATACGAATGGCAATACTTATTATGGGGAGAACTTGAAAGTAGGTGTCTCTAATGGAGGTCCTCTTTTCTTTATCCATTACTCCTATCTCGGGCTGGACCCACATAAGTTCACGGATAAGTACACGAATTATTTCGAGAACAACCAGAAAATGGCAAAGATCAATCAACGGTATTGTATCGAGAACCAAGGGGGGTATGTTGGTTATGGAGAAGATTGTTGGGGATTAACCGCCAGCGATTTCGCTTGGAACTATCAAGCTCAGGAGCCGATGCCGCACAGGGATAACGGAACGATGGCACCTACGGGCGCTCTGGCTTCTTTCCCTTATACGCCGGACGCTTCCATGAAAGCCTTGCGGAATTATTATCGTAACCACGGCAGCTTCTTATGGGGTGAGTACGGTTTCCGGGATGCTTTCAACTTGACTGTAAATTGGGTATCTCCCTTATTTATGGGATTGAATCAAGCGCCTGTAACGGTTATGATCGAGAATTACCGTACGAATCTGTTGTGGAACCTTTTCATGAGCCATCCGGATGTCCAGAAAGGTATCCAAAAGATTCAATCCATAAAATAATAATGCGACAAAAAAACAACAATAACTTATCTTGAACATAATATGCTGGCATGTAATAGAATAAATAGGGCTATCGCTTCTTGGAAAAAACATGTACGTGTTTTCTCGGAAACATGTACGTCTTTTTCGGAAAACACGTACATGTTTTTCCGGAAAGACGTAGGAGTTTCTAGCGCTTCCTTAAAAGCCTACAATAAGTGTATGCTCGTATCACTCCTTGCCTCTTTCTTTGCGGTCTCTACCGTAAACGCTCAAGTAAACGAGCGGGGAGATTCCGTGATCGTGATCAAGGGGCAGGTAAGCGATTAATATATTACCGTAACCCCAGAGCATTTTCTGGAAGGTACGATTACCGGACCGGACGGCAAGCCCTTGGAAGGCGCTACGGTGATGTTCACGGCTAGCCCGGTTCATTATACCACCGATGCGACAGGCTATTATAAGATACAAGCAAGCCGCTACGATCATGAGTTATTCGTGTATTATCCGGGGATGAAGTACGCTTATCGCACGTTTGGCGATAACGATACGAAAATAGATATCCGGATGGAAGCGGATCCTCGTGATGTACGGGTAAAAGCTCCTCAGCAAGCTACCCGCTGGTTCGACGCTACGGCCGATCATCCCTCTACCTATTGCAACCCGATGAATTTGAGCTACTGCTTCCGGGCGAATCTGCCGGATTTGGTGAAGAATGGCTCTTTCCGCTCTACGGCTGATCCGATGATGGTCATGTATAAAGGGGAATATTTCCTTTTCGCCACGAATCAAGCCGGATTCTATTATTCCAAGGACTTGAGTAATTGGGAGTTTGTATTCGCCGGTTTCCAACGTTATCCGGAAGATGACGACTTGTGCGCTCCGGCCGCTTTCGTAAGTGGAGATACCTTGTTCTATACCGGTTCTACCTATGCGGGATTGCCTATTTGGTATAGTACGAACCCGAAAAGCGGAAAGTTCAAGCGGTATGTGGAGAAAACGGCTCTTCCTAGCTGGGACCCGGCATTTTTGCTGGATGATGACGGACGTTTGTATATGTACTATGGTTCAAGTAATGAGTTCGCTTTGAAGGGAGTGGAATTGGATCGCCGTGATTTCCACCCGATCAGCAAGATCCAAGAGATCATGATGCTGCGCCCGGAAGAACACGGATGGGAACGTTTCGGGATGAACAATGACGATAGTACGACTTTAGCGCCTTTTACGGAAGGAGCTTTCGTGACCAAGCATAACGGTAAATATTATTTCCAATACGGTGCGCCGGGAACGGAGTTCAAGGTCTATGCGGATGGAGTTTATGTATCCGACAAACCGATGGGCCCGTTCACCTACCAGAAACATAACCCGATGAGCTATAAGCCGGGAGGTTTCGTACAAGGTGCCGGTCATGGTGGTACTTTCGAGGATGCGTATGGTAATTACTGGCATGTGGCTACTTGCATGCTTTCTTTGAAATATAAGTTTGAGCGTCGTATTGGTTTGTACCCTACGGCATTCGATAAGGATGGCGTGATGTATTCGAACACCGCTTTCGGGGACTATCCTTTGCTTACGCCGAAAGGGAAGGTAGATGATATCGCGAATACGTTTTCCGGCTGGATGTTGCTATCGTATGGAAAACCGGTGATGGCCTCTTCCATGGATAGTACGTTAGTACCAGAGAATGTAACGGATGAGAGCATGCGTACTTTCTGGTCCGCCCGCTCGGGAGAGCCGGGTGAATGGCTCCAGATCTCTTTAGAGGGATTGAAAGAGGTACGTGCGATCCAGTTGAACTATTACGAGCATAGAGCCGTACAGCATAATAAGGCGATGGACTTGTATCATCAATATCGTATTTATCATTCTATAGATGGACAAAATTGGGAATTGGTAGTCGATAAGAGCGATAACGACAAGGACGTTCCGCACGACTATATCGAGTTGCGTGAGCCTTTGAAAACCCGTTATTTGAAAATAGTGAACGAACATGTGCCTTCGGGCAACTTCGCTATGTCCGGATTTCGTATTTTTGGAAATGGTTTGGGAGAAGCTCCCGCCGCCGTTAAGAATTTAAAGGTGGAACGCTCAAAAGCGGATAAGCGGAATGCGATGATCACTTGGGAGCCGGTAAAAGAGGCGTACGCTTACAATATCTATTATGGTATAGCGCCGGATAAATTGTACAACAGTATCACGGTACTGGGAGATACGATGTACGATTTTAGGGGCTTGGATAAGGATACGGACTATTATTTCTCGATCGAGGCATTGGGAGAGAACGGTCGTTCACCGATGAGTAAAGTATTGAGACGATAACTATTTTAAATGTATATATCTATGAATACCTATTTCCGTACAGGCGTTGTTACCCTGTTGCTTGGCTTTTCGTTGACCGCTTGTCATGAGGCCAAGAAAAGTGACACATCCGCAGAGTCTACGGCCAGTGAGCGTAAGTTGGATTTTCAGTCGGATGATGAATTCTTGACCTATATACAAAAGGCTCATTTTAATTATATGTGGGAAGGTGCGGAGCCTACCTCCGGACTGGCTTGTGAGCGTATCCATACGGATGGCGTGTATCCTGAGAACGACGCTGATATCGTGACCACCGGAGGTAGTGGTTTTGGCATCGCCGGGCTGTTGGTAGGTATTGAGCGTGGCTTTATCACTCGTGAGGAAGGTGTGGCCCGTTTTCATCAAATCGCTGATTACTTGGCGAAGGCCGATCGTTTCCATGGGGTCTGGCCTCACTGGATGCATGGACCCACGGGTAAGGTAAAGCCTTTCGGCCAGAAGGATAACGGAGGCGATTTGGTAGAGAGCGCTTTCTTAATGCAAGGTCTCTTATGCGTACGCCAATATTTCAAGGACGGTAATGCGAGCGAGAAAGCGTTGGCTGCGAAGATTGACCAGCTATGGCGTGAGATGGAATGGACCTGGTATTTGAACGGGCAGGATGTATTGTATTGGCATTGGAGCCCGAATTACGCATGGGAGATGAATTTTCCTTTGGAAGGTTACAATGAATGTCTGATTACTTATATTTTGGCGGCGTCTTCGCCTACGTATCCGATCCCGGCTTCCGCTTATCATAACGGATGGGCTCGTAAAGGAGGGATCAAGAGCGATGCAGTCGCTTACGATTTACCTTTGATCTTGAAACATAATTATGCCGAGGAGTACGGCGGTCCGTTGTTCTGGGCACATTATTCTTATATCGGCCTATGTCCGGTCGGCTTATCGGATCGATACGCTAACTACTGGGACTTGAACCGGAATCACGTATTGATCGATTACCGTTATTGCGCGGAGAATCCGAAGGGCTTCAAAGGATATAGCGACGCTTGCTGGGGATTGACCGCCAGCTATTCCGTGAAAGGCTATAACGCGCATATGCCCTCCAACGATCATGGGGTAATTACGCCGACAGCCGCCTTGAGCAGTTATCCGTATACACCGGAGGAATCCTCGAAGGCATTGAAGCATTTCTATTTCAATCTGGGAGATAGCATCTGGGGTAAGTATGGTTTTTACGACGCTTTCAGTGAAGGCGAGAATTGGTATCCGCGTCGTTATCTGGCGATAGACCAATGTACGATCACCCCGATGATCGAGAATTACCGTACGGGCCTTCTGTGGCGTTTGTTTATGAGCTGTCCGGAAATCCAGGACGGTTTGAAGAAATTGGGTTTCACGATCCATAATGCGAGAGAATCTTAATATTTAAATAACATGAGAAAGATTATATTATCATTCGCCGCTTGTTTGGCACTTGCGGCATACGGACAAAAGCCCGTTCAAGATACGAGAGCGATGGATACGTTTATCGATCAGTTGATGGGTAAAATGACTTTGGATGAGAAGATCGGACAGCTGAACTTGTCCGGTGGGGGTGTTCCCGGCATCTTGAGTGGTTCGGAAGGAGCGGACGAGACGATTCGTCGGGGCTGGCTGGGTGCTACGGGAGGCTCGGAGCTGGAGACGTTCCGTAAATTGCAGGAGATAGCGGTTAAGGAATCTCGCTTAGGAATTCCGCTTTTGTTCGGACTGGATGTGATTCATGGATATCATACGATCTTCCCGATCCCATTGGCTTTGTCTTGTAGCTGGGATACGACGTTGATCGAGCAAAGTGCCCGTATCGCCGCTATCGAGGCCAGCTCAAACGGTGTG
>ENA-UERY01002193-UERY01002193.1-human-gut-metagenome-genome-assembly--contig:-NODE-2193-length-10046-cov-2.148861_pt1 | contig 10046 bp, 9 predicted proteins | sample MGYA00242989_ERZ507990 | MGnify/ENA primary metagenome ERZ507990 (study PRJEB26167, sample SAMN06115529) | human gut metagenome | host: Homo sapiens | place: China:Fujian | collected 2015-08-26...
CTGCAATCTTTCGAAGCAATCCTGCTATTTCTTCCGGTGGGATCTGGTCTAAGTCTTCTCCATAAGAGACCGGCGGAATATGATCCACATTTCCACTGGATAAGATCATGGATTTTAATTTAAGCCAGTTAAAATCTCCCCTCTGATACAGATAAAATACATCTGAAAGATCCTGCTCATATCCCCCGCAGACCAGCTTTGAAAAACCGGAATATTCTTCTAAGCTGATAAAAAGAACGCCCTGGCTCTTTCCAAGCATATGGGCCAGTGTTAAAGAAAAAGATGTTTTTCCGCAGCGTCCTATGGGTGAATAAACTCCCATGATCAGTGCCCTTTTTCCTATAAGTGCCAGTCCCGGCTCCGGGGGAACGGTACAGTAACAGGCCATCACTTCCTGTAAGATACAGTCACCGGACTGGAACTTATAAACCGAGGCTTCCTCCTGTGACACAAACTCCCCGTCACAGAGAAGCATTTTTAATCCGGCTTTTATCTCCTTTGCTTCCTCTCTTACTCTTTCTCCCACTAAAAGAATGGCAATCTCATGGTCCCTGCCATAGGCTTTCAGTTTTTCCAGGTCTGAAAATGCCATTGCCTGAAAGGGAAATGTCTCCTTCTGGTTTACATATTCGGCCAAACGCCCTGCATACAAAGGATCTTCGTCATATACGACCATTACTTTTATCATGTCTTCTCCTCCTAAAAGATCCATTTTTCCAGAAAGACCAGAACGGTTGCCATACAAAAGCAGGTTCCCAAAGGGATCACACATTCTGTTCCATCCCGGACCGGATCATAATATTTTTCTATTTTTTTATTGCTGAGTATCTGCCTGATATAGGCTGACAAATAAAGAAATCGTTGAAAAGCGCTGCCGTATCGCAACATTTTTTGAAGGGACCAGACAGCCCCTAAGATAAATCCTACACGTAAAATTTTTATTGTTTCCGAAAAGCCCAGCCAGGCTGCAAGAAGCGCCACAAGCTTCAGATCTGCGGCTCCTATCATGCCCAGGCTGTGTAAAAATATCCCCAAAACCAGCACAGCCACTCCCCGGACCAGAAAGCCGGATAGTGCCAGCAGCAGCCATGGGATCTTACTCCCTGCTTCCAAATCCGCAGCCTGAAAAACCAGTGACATGATCCCGGACACTATCCCAAAAATAATAAGCCTGTTAGGGATCCTGTAATATTTCCAGTCAGACCATGCTGCCAAAAGCAATGTCCCCCAGAATACACTCTGACTTAAATAACTTAAACTCCCATAAACCGAATTTCTCACCTCCCAAACCAAAACATAAACTCACAAAATGACCCACTTATCCCTGTATCTGATTAAACTCACAACTGGATCCTGTGCTGAAAAATCGCACTAAAAATTACAGAATTAAAAATGAAAAATAGATTTTTCAAAGAATGTGACCTTATTATGCCGTACTTTCCCCCTCCTGTCAAGAGGTATTTTTCTATTGACCCCGATGCCCTGTAATGGTAAAATACTATTAGTTTAAAAATTTAAACCAAAGGAGGGGACGGTTATGACAACGGTACAGGATCTGCAGAAGCAATTTCATTGCTGCATGCCCCTTTTTATTGCCTTGGGAGATAAGGTCCGGCTTTCCATCGTGGAACTTCTTACAGAAGCAGCCGTGAGATCAGAGGACCCACAGGGAACCATCGACTTTGAAGGTCATGCCATGAATGTAAACGAGATCACACGCCGCACCAGCCTTTCCCGACCTGCCATATCCCATCATCTGAAAATTTTAAAAGATGCGGGTCTGGTAGGTGTACGTCAGGACGGGACAGCCAATTACTACTATCTCACCTTACGTGACTCCACCCGGTCTCTTATGGAGCTGGGATACAGACTGGAGGAGTTCATGTAATCCATGCATAATTCTTTTTTTCCCAGATATACTAATTGATGCCAAAGTAAACCAGTCAGAAGTTGGGAGATGAAGAGTTATTCCGGGATTTTTAAAAGCCATTCGCGAAGCTGCAGCCGCAGCACCTGTAAACCAGGATCTGGTGTTTACAAGACGGAAACTGTGGGATGATATTGAGCGCACCCTCTGGGCCCTGGAAACAGCCCAGAACCATTTTGAGCAGGCCACAGAGCCGTCGCTGATCGACTGCTATATTTACGAATGGAATGCCGCGCAGCTGCGCTATCAGTTTTTACTGAGAAAATTCAAAAACATGGAGGACTGACAACATGAGTACCTGGTATGAACAAGCTATCCTTTGGGGATAACCGGAGCTCCAAAGATAAACGTGCAGACAGAGGTGACAGACCGGTTTAAAGAACTGGATCAGTGGATCCCACATATCCGTTCTTTAGGCTGCAATGCCATCTACATAGGTCCTCTTTTTGAATCATCCAGTCATGGATATGACACCAGAGATTACAAACTGGTTGACCGTAGGCTTGGAACTAACGATGATTTCCGCGAATTTACAAAGCTTTGCCATGAAAATGGCATTAAAGTGGTAGTTGACGGTGTTTTCAACCACACAGGCCGTGAGTTTTTCGCTTTTAAAGATATCCAGGAAAAGAAATGGGACTCCCCTTACAAAGACTGGTACAAAGGGGTAAATTTCGGCTGGCAGAGTCCTTTAGGGGATCCATTTGGCTATGAAGCATGGCAGGGACATTTTGAACTGCCTTGTTTAAATCTTTATAACCAGCAGGTAAAAGATTATCTTTTTGATGTGATCCGTTTCTGGGTGGACGAATTTGACATTGACGGCATCCGCTTAGACTGCGCCAATATCCTGGACTTTAATTTCATGAAGGAAATGCGTGCAAAGACCGCTTCCATGAAACCGGATTTCTGGCTTATGGGTGAAGTCATCCACGGTGATTACAGCCGCTGGGTGAACCCGGAAATGCTCCATTCTGTTACGAACTACGAGCTGCACAAGAGCATTTACTCCGGCTTTAATGACCACAACTTCTTTGAGATCGCACATAATGTCCGCCGTCTGGAAGCCATTGGAAGACAGCTTTATACCTTCCTTGATAACCACGATGAAGACCGCATTGCCAGCAAATTAAAGGTAAAAGAGCATCTGTATCCTGTATACACCTGTTTAATGACTCTTCCGGGAATTCCGTCTATTTACTACGGCGGTGAATGGGGCACCGAAGGAAAACGTACTTCTACCTGTGATGATGACCTGCGTCCCTGCATTCCGGCTGAAAAAATACCGGAATTAAACTGCGAGCTTACCGATTTCATTTCCAGACTTGGAAAGATCCATGAAGAAAATGAAGAACTGCACACAGGAAAATACCAGGAACTGCTTCTTACCAACAGGCAGTATGCCTACGCAAGATGGGGAAATAACAGCCTGATCATCACTGCTTTAAATAATGATGACAATGAAGCCACATTAAACATCCCGGTTCCGATCCAGGCACAGACAGCAGTGGATCTTTTAAACAGCGATAATGAAACCTGTGAAAATAACGTTCTGCCTGTACAAAACGGCAGACTGGAAATTAAATTAAAGGGCAACTGGGGTGCTGTCCTTAAAATTAAGGGGGAAAATTAATATGACAATGAGAAAGCAGGCAGGCCAGACAAAGAAAAATACAACTACCGCAGCTCATAAAACCACCAGAAGAAGCGCTGGAACAAAAACTGCAGCAAAAAGCACACCTTCTAAAAAAGCTTCCGCCAACACCGGCCTGATCTCCGACCTGGACTGCTATTTATTCGGCGCAGGTACTCACTACGAGATCTATAAAAAGCTGGGCGCTCATCCTATGACCTATAAAGGCAAAAAGGGCATTTATTTTGGCGTATGGGCACCACATGCACAGGCAGTCCACCTGGTAGGCGATTTCAACGGCTGGAACCCGGAAGCCAATCCTATGACCAAAGTAGGACAATCCGGTATCTGGGAGTATTTTAATGCAGGTATGCAGGTAGGAGAGCTTTATAAATTCGCCATTACCACCGATACAGGAAAGATCCTTTACAAAGCTGATCCATTTGCCTTCAGCGCAGAATACCGTCCGGGTACTGCTTCCGTTACCGCAGATATCAGCGGATTTTCCTGGAATGACAGTGACTGGATCTCAAAGCGTTCCCAGGCAGATATGACCAAACAGCCCATCAGCATTTATGAAGTCCACTTAGGTTCCTGGAAGAAGAAAGACCGGGAAGAAAAAGACGGATATTATACCTATGTGGAAGCGGCTCATGAGCTGGCTGCCTATGTAAAAGAAATGGGCTATACCCATGTAGAACTTATGGGTATTGCGGAGCATCCATATGACGGCTCCTGGGGATATCAGGTGACCGGTTATTTTGCCCCTACATCCCGTTACGGAAGTCCAAAAGACTTCATGTATTTTGTAAATTATTTACATAAAAATGGCATCGGCGTTATCCTTGACTGGGTTCCGGCCCATTTCCCGAAAGATGCCCATGGACTGGCTGATTTTGACGGACATCCTCTTTTTGAATACGAGGATCCACGCAAAGGCGAGCACCCGGACTGGGGCACAAAAGTCTTTGATTACGGCAAAAATGAAGTAAAAGACTTCCTTATCAGCAACGCTCTCTACTGGGTAGAAGAATACCATGTAGACGGCCTGCGTGTAGACGCTGTTGCTTCTATGCTGTATCTGGACTACGGCCGGGAACCGGGCCAGTGGGTGCCAAATAAAAACGGCGGAAACCAGAACTTGGAAGCCATTGAATTCTTCAAACACTTAAATACCGTTGTCCAGGGCCGCAACCACGGTGTTTCCATGATCGCAGAAGAGTCTACTGCATGGCCGAAAGTCACCGACCACCCGGAAAATGACGGACTTGGCTTTACCTTTAAATGGAACATGGGCTGGATGCATGATTTCCTGGAATACATGAAATTGGACCCGTATTTCCGCAAATACAACCACAACCGCATGACCTTCAGCCTGACCTATTTTACCAGTGAAAATTATATTTTAGTACTCTCCCATGATGAAGTAGTACATCTGAAGTGTTCCATGATCAATAAGATGCCTGGGCTTGGAGAGGACAAGTTCTCCAACTTAAAGGCCGGTTATACCTTTATGTTAGGTCATCCCGGAAAGAAGCTTTTATTTATGGGACAGGACTTCGGCCAGTGGCATGAATGGGATGAAAAAGTCAGCCTTGACTGGTATTTAGCTGAAGAAGAAAGCCATAAAAAGCTTCAGGAATATGTCCGTGATCTTCTTCATATTTATAAGAAATATCCTTGTCTGTACCAGCTTGACAACGACTGGAACGGCTTCCAGTGGATCAATGCAAATGACGGGGACCGCAGCATTTTCAGCTTTATCCGCAAGGATGAGACAGGAAAGAAAAACCTGCTGTTTGTAGTAAACTTCACACCAGTGGATCGCCCGGATTACCGTGTAGGTGTACCGAAACGGTGCAAGCTGTCACTCCTTCTGGATAATGTTCACGGTGCTTATAAGCCCAGCCAGTGCCCTACTTATACATCCGTAAAGAGTGAATGTGACGGACAGCCATATTCTATTTCTTATCCGTTAGGTGGATATGGAACGGCGATTTTCCGGTTCTGATTGCCATAAACCTTGATCCAGATTTTGTCCGGATCCGGTTTTCACAGTTTGTGTACCTGAGACGCGCCCCCCGACGCGTCCACCCACTTTTCCAGTTCCTGATAAAAAATAAATTTCGTTAATTTTTTATCAATTTCTGCTGTACTTTTAACAGTTCCTGTAGTAAAATAATAATCGATGCGGCAGTTCACACCGCAGCAGTACCGTATATAATGTGTGGAAGGAGAGTATGATTATGGCAAAAGAAATGATTTTCAGTAGTGCAAAAAAGACCGTCTACCGTGACGGAGATACTGCCATTAAGGAATTCTGCGAAGGATTTCCGAAAGCTGAGGTTTTAAACGAAGCATTATGTAATGCAAGAGTGGAGACCATTGAAGCGCTCAATGTTCCAAAGATTTTGGGGGTAACGGTAACTGATGGAAAATGGTCTATTATCAAGGAATATGTACCAGGTAAGACCTTAGAACAGCTGATGGATGAAAATCCGGACAAGCTGGACGAGTACATGTCCCAGATGGTAGATCTGCAGCTGTTGATCCACAGCCAGGCTTGCCCACTGCTCAACAAACTGAAAGAAAAGACCATCCGTTCCTTAAAATCCGTGGAACAGCTGGATGAAAGCACACGCTATGAGCTTTTGACCAGACTGGACGGAATGCCAAAACACACCAAACTCTGCCACGGCGATTTCAATCCATCCAACATCATTGTTGGTGATGACGGAAAGCTCTATGTCATTGACTGGGTACATGCTTCCCAGGGTAATGCAAGTGCCGATGTGGCCAGAACCTACCTTCTGCTCAGCTTAAAGGACAAAAAGAAAGCAGAACTGTACATGGATCTGTTCTGTGAAAAGACAGGTACAGAAAAACGCTATGTACAGGGCTGGCTTCCAATCGTAGCAGCCGCACAGCTGGCTTATAAGCGTCCGGAAGAGAAAGATCTGTTAGAGAGCTGGATCAATGTTTTCGAGTATCAATAAGTTCTATTTACACATTGAAGCAGCACCGCCTGAAAGCGGGCTGCAGATTTACGGTCAAAAAAGACAGGTCCTTTATTGGCCTGTCTTTTTAATTAAGGATTCCTTTTGCAGTGGGTAACATTTTGTTTATTCGCTGTTTTTCTATGTCCAAATACAAAAACCCCTGCTTTAGGCAGGAGTTTTTGTAATGGAATTTTTTTCAAAGCTTAATTGCAGCACACAAAGACATCCGATCTTTCAGAAGTTCCTCCACCGTCAGATAGCTCTTCTCATATCCAAGTGCCTCGCTAAGCTGCATCACATATGGCTTCTGCAGGCGTGCCTTCTTCAGCACTTCTTCCTGGGCAAATACTTCTTTTGCAGTTCCATCTGCCAGCACCTGACCATGGGCCATGATGATAACCCGTTCAAAATTCTCTGCCACAAAGTCCATATCGTGAAGAATAGCTATGACCAGCTTGCCCCGCCCAGAAAGGCTGCGGATAATGCTGCCAATGATCTGCCGCCCTTTCCAGTCCTGGGCAATTGTCGGCTCATCCAGGATCAGTACATCGGTGTCCATAGCAAGTACTGAGGCAATGGCTGTCATCTTCCGCTCATAAAGTTCCAGATCATAGGGATTTTCTTTCTCCTTGCCAGACAGTCCTGTCAGTTCCAACGCCCAGGCTGCCTCTTTCTTCGCCTGTTCCGGATCCATGCCGATATTTAACGGGCCGAACAGGACCTCATCCATAACATTGTACTTGAAGATCTGGTCATCCGGATTCTGGAATACATAACCTACACTTCCTGCCAGCATAGCCACTGTCTTGCCTGAAATGTCCTCACCGTGGAAATAAATGGAACCTGAAACCGGTTTTAACAAACCCTTTAAAAGTTTGACCAGCGTGGTCTTTCCTGCTCCATTCTGGCCGATGATGGCGGTAGGACGCTGATCCAGCTTCATGTTCAGATCCTCTAAAACCGGAATATCTGCCAGATAAGGACAATCCAGGTTTTCGATCCGGATCTGCTTATCCACAGAAGCAACGTTTTCAGCCTTCCTGCAAGTCCCAGACTGCCCGGACCTTGCGCCTGTTTCAGCGTTCTTTGCCTGTACCTGTCCGGTGCCTGCCGCACTCGCTCCCACTGCTTTTTGCACACCTGCTTCCGCATTCGCATGCTCATATACACCTAGCCGCTTCTCTCTCAGCACTTCAGCCGCCTCTTTCACTGTCACCGGATACGTTCCATCTGCCAGAGTCACCTGTTCTGCTTTACAAATGCGGGTAAATGCCGGCGCCTGGATCCCATAATCGTTTAAATCCGGCATAGAAAATACCTTCTGCGGCGTATCGAATGCAATCTGCTTTCCTTTGTGCAGAAGCAGAATACGGTCACAGTAGGCCGCCAGCTTCTCAATCTTCTGCTCGATCATCAGAATGGTGATACCAGAGCCGGGCAGGGTTTCCACTGCCCTAAATACCTCGTCACTTCCCTCTGGATCCAGCTGAGAAGTAGGCTCATCCAGGATCATCACATCTGGCCGCATAACCAGCACACTGGCAATAGCCACGCGCTGCATCTGGCCGCCTGACAGATCAAATGGATTGCGATCCCGGTACTGCCAGATATCCAGAAGCTTTAAGGCTTCCTCTACCCGTTTTTTCATTTCTTCTGCCGGCACACCCAGATTCTGCATGCCAAATGCCACTTCCTCGTATACGTTATCCTTTGCGCCGGAAAGCTGGTTAAAGGGGTTCTGGAATACCAGTCCCACATGGCCGCACAGCTGTGCCACCGGAGTCTTGCCTGCCTCAATGCCATCTACCGTGACCATTCCGCCGTAAGCTCCCTTATAAAACTGCGGCACCAGCCCCATAATGGCCTGACTTAACGTACTCTTTCCAGCTCCGTTTTCCCCGATGATGCCAATAAACTCTCCCTTTTCCACCGAAAAGTCCAGTCCATCCAACGCCAGTTCCTTCGTGTGGGGATAACGGTATCGCAAATTTTCAACGGTTATCACAGACATCCTACAATCCTCCATACCACAGCCGCCAAAATGCAGACACCTAAAAAGATAGTGATCTCACGGTCTCCTTTATGGCGTGTCCGCTCTGTCAGCCAGGTTTTTTTCTTTCCTGCGCCAAAACCACGCACCTCCAGGGCAATGGCACGCTCTCTGGTATTGATCAGGGAACTCATGACCGCAGGGGAGATCAGGGGCAGAAATGCCTTCCCGCGGGTTCTCAAATTTCCTTCTGTCTCCAGTCCGCGGCTGCGCTGGGCATCCATGATAGTATTCATCGTTCCCATCATCTGCGGGATGATCTGGAATACTGAGGTCACAATGTAGCCGAACCGTGGGGAAAATCCCCGTTTTTCCAGCTCATCAACAAATTCAGAGGGCTTTGTGGAAAGCACAAATACTGCAAAAGACAACAGCATATTTAGGATATTCAGACCAATATGAAGAGCATAAAATATGCCTTCCCGGTAAAATTTCAATCCGACGACCTGAAACAGCACATTGACGTTTTTCTGGTTGAACAATCCATGGATCAGAAAAATGGTCAGCAAGATCGTAAAGGAAAAAGCAATCAGCGGAAGGGTCTTTTTTAAAATTTTGCCACTGGCCAGCACAAGAAGGCTGACCGCAATAAACACGCCAAACATCCACAGCCGCCCGGAAATCAGCGGAATACTGATGGCGGCGGCTATGTACATCAATTTGGTGAAGGGATGCACCTTGGTCAGGTAAGTCCCGTTATCTACAAAAAGGCTAATACTTTTCATGTTCTGTTATATTTCCTTTTCTTGATCATTCCAGAGTCTCAATCTCAGAATTTACCTCATACAGAGTAGTCAGTTTATTTGGAAGACCCTTTAAGATAAAGAATACCATGATCAGCGTGATCAGCTTGTCCGGTACATCCACGACAACCTCATCCAGCAGGGAGCCCAGGAATACCGGCATATTGGCTGCCTGGGTTGCTGCGAATACCGCATCGCCCCGGCGTTGAAATAGCTACAGCCACAAAACCTGCCACACAGGCGGTGATGATAGCCTTCGGGAAGGACTTCATAAAGCCCAGACGTGCCATGATTCCTGCCGCCGCGCCAATACCAAGACTGGTCAGTGCATAAATCAACGTAATATTATCACCTGCGGAAAATCCGTAGATCAGGTTATTAGCTGCTCCGCAGATTGCTCCGATAATGGGACCACCCAGGCATCCACCGATACAGGTTCCAATGGAATCCAGCCACAACGGAAGCTTTAACACGCTGGCAAACAGCTTTCCAAGATAGTTGATGCCGATGCAGGCCGGGATCAGCACGATCACCGCCGCATCAAATTTGGTTTTAAATAAGTTATTCATAACTCACACACCCTTTCCCTTTAAATTGTTTTGTTTTCCAGCTTCATCAGTGCCTCAAACGCTGTCAGGATCTCATGCTCCTCGCCCTGAGCCGTCAGGGCCTCACCGTCTGCATAGCGTCCGAT
>ENA-UERY01002195-UERY01002195.1-human-gut-metagenome-genome-assembly--contig:-NODE-2195-length-10018-cov-2.519465_pt1 | contig 10018 bp, 6 predicted proteins | sample MGYA00242989_ERZ507990 | MGnify/ENA primary metagenome ERZ507990 (study PRJEB26167, sample SAMN06115529) | human gut metagenome | host: Homo sapiens | place: China:Fujian | collected 2015-08-26...
ATTCCTATCATGACACATCCGGGCATCGAGCTTATCGGAAAGACGGTTCATGATGCAGTAACGAACGGACAGGTGCATTATGAAGCAATCAAAGCGCTCTGCGACAAATATCCTTCTGCTGCCGCAACGGTTATTATGGATTTAACGGTAGAGGCGGAAGCATTCGGAGCCGAAATTGTATTTCCGGAGAATGAAGTTCCAAGCGTATCCGGTCGTTTGCTCGCAGACGAAGCTGCCATTGAGACCTTGGAAATACCGGCACTGAATAAAGGAAGGATTGCACAATATCTCAAAGCGAATATGCTGACTGCAAAGAATATCACAGACCGTCCGGTGCTGGCTGGTTGTATCGGTCCTTATTCATTAGCGGGACGCTTATATGATATGTCTGAGATCATGATGCTGATTTATATCAACCCCGAGGCAGCCAACACTTTGCTGCGCAAATGTACCGATTTCATTATTCGGTACTGTATGGCCCTGAAAGCGACCGGAGTGAATGGAGTGGTAATGGCGGAACCTGCTGCCGGATTATTATCCAATGAAGATTGCCTGCAATACTCTTCTGTATTCGTAAAAGAAATAGTTGAGAAGGTTCAGGATGATCATTTCACCGTTGTACTTCATAATTGCGGGAATACAGGAAATTGCACCCAGGCTATGGTATATACGGGTGCGGCAGCCTATCATTTCGGAAATAAAATCAACATGGAAGAAGCATTGAAAGAAGTTCCTGCCGATGCTCTTGCGATGGGTAATCTTGATCCGGTCAGCCTTTTTAAGATGTTGAGTCCGGAGGAAATGAAAAAAGCGACTCTCCAGTTATTGGAAGCCACTTCCGCATATCCGAACTTCGTTCTGTCGAGCGGTTGCGATATACCGCCATATACGCCATTAGCTAATATAAATGCTTTTTATACAGCATTGGAAGAGTTCAATGAAACTCGAAATTAGGCCGTCATTCAGCTAATGTCAGTTAATAATGATTGAGCAAGAACTCACTTATCAAGACTTACGAATCCTATCGTCCGAAATTTATGAAGCGATGGGGTACAAAGATTCTATACCGGATCAGATGGTGATAGATGAGACTAATACGTTGCTAAAACGGGTTATTCCCCTGCTTCGCCCTCGGTTCGCATTCTTCTTTATGGAAGGTACACTTGATATCGAAAAAGAGACTCTTAGCGTACAAAGCATCCATCCACCCACTGTCAATCCTATACAAGACACCATTCCCACACGGAGCCCTGAGCAAAACACTTTTTCTACACAAAGTAAAAGTACCGTTTTCTCTGTTGGTAAAACCATCGCCCGTCAATTAAGAGGATCGGAAGCGTTTGTCTTTTTTGCAGCTACTGCCGGAACTGAGTTTGAGGTATTCCAGCATACGTTGCAACAAGAAGAAGATATGGTCAAAATATACATAGCAGACTCGTTAGGGAGTATTATTGCAGAAAAGACGGCTGATTGCATGGAAGTCGCTTTGGCTGAATATATACGGGAGAAGAACTGGAAACATACCAACCGATACAATCCAGGAGACTGTGTATGGCACGTTTCGGAACAACAAAAACTGTTCCCATCGTTCTCCCTAGCTGCTCCCGGTGGCATCCGGTTGACAGATTCCAGCCTCATGGTCCCCATCAAATCAGTTAGTGGTGTTATCGGAACAGGCACTAATGTCCGCAAGCTTGAATACACTTGCGGACTGTGCACCTATGAAAACTGTTATCGCAAAAGAAAACACAGATAAATTTGCGATTGGGGGCTGACTAAAAGTCGATAGTATCTTCTTTAATGGCCATTAAAGAAGATATAAAGCCCTATCATAGTTACGATAAGCAACCCCCATAAGATAAGTACAATGCGGGCAGGCTTTTCTTCGATCTTCTCCATATTCAATATTGCCGTCTGAGGAGTCTTATCCAATAGACTGACAACTACCATCCCTATCCCGATAATAACGAACAGATAGAAGGATAATAACATAAATGAGGCCATGCAGAATATTGATCCGCAGGAAATACCCATAGATACAATACACCTACTCCTATACTGAATACCGTCCCCACTGTCAGGGCAGCGTTAGCAGCCAACGTAGTCGTACGCTTCCAGAAAACGCCAAAAAGGAAAACTGCCGCCATAGGAGGTGCAATGAATCCCAATACAGACTGGAAAACATTGAATAAATTCAATCCGTGAATGCTGTCAATGGCAATCGTTATGATTACCGATATCAGAGCACCGGCTACCGTCACCACTTGTCCGACCCAGATGATCTCCTTCTGCTTCGCCTGCGGGCGAATCTTCTTCACATAAATATCCATTGTAAACACGGTACTCAAAGCATTCAATGCCGATCCGATAGTACTGACAAGCGCGGCAGTCAACACAGCCAACACCAGCCCCACCATCCCGACAGGAAACAAATGGGTTACCATCGTCATATACGCCTCATCGGGATTCTCCAACTGCGGAAACAAGGCCAGACAGATGATACCCGGAAGAATATAAAGAGGAACATCCAGTATTTTGAGCCATCCGGTAAAGTTCGTTCCCAACTGTCCTTCTTTCAGACTTTTGGCTGCCAACACAGGCTGTACCATCGACTGATCCGTACACCAGAACCATACTCCCATCACAGGATATCCCAAAATAATCGGCAACCAAGGGAAAGCGGTATCATCATTCGGTCTGAACAGATTCCAGAAGTCTGCCGGAACGGCATCTGTCAGAGCCGATATACCACCAACTTTATAGATCCCTACAATAGCCAACGCAGCCGAAACAAGAATCAACAGGATCATCTGATAAACATTCGTGTAGGCAACCGCTTTCAATCCTCCGAGCATCGTAAAGAATGCGGATATGATCAGCAATATCAAAGCGGATTGCCACATCGGTATATCGAATACCTGACGAATCAGAACGCCACCCGCAAACAATGTCAATGCCAGCCAGGAAATCAAGATTGTAACAATCGTATACCATGCCAAGATATTACGGGTAGACTGTCCGAACCGCTTTCCCATAAACTCCGGCAAGGTGGAAACACGAGAACCCAAGTAACGGGGAGCGAAAACAAAAGCAAGCAGGCATATAAAAACGAAGGCATACCAGGCATAATTGCCCGAAACGATGCCGGTAGTAAATCCGGCACTGGCAGAAGCTATCAACATAGACGGCCCCACATTAGTCCCCCACATGGAGAATCCGATATGGTGCCATCTCAAAGAATGTTCCGCCAAAAAGAGACTGCTCCCCTTCTTTCGTTTGGAACTTGCCCATATACCAATGGCGATAAGAATCAGAAAATAGGCAATCAGAATGCCCCAATCCAGTGTGTCTAAGAATTTCGCATGCATAATTCAAGTATTAACAATTAAAATATTCTTAATCTCTTTTCCCCATCAGCACTTTGGCGACCGCCACGGCAGTATTAGCATTATCACTATACCCGTCAGCACCGATTTCATCGGCAAATCCCTGACTCACGGGTGCTCCTCCGATCATCACTTTCACCTGATCGCGGATCCCCGCCTCTTCCAATGCCCGAATCACATCCTGCATATAAGTCATAGTGGTAGTCAGCAAGGCACTCATACATAAGATGTCCGCTTTGTTTTCCTTCACCGCTTCAACAAACTTGTCGCAAGTGACATCAATACCGATATTAATCACTTCGAAGCCACAACCTTCCAGCATGGAAGCCACGAGGTTCTTTCCAATATCATGCAAATCTCCTTTTACAGTACCGATCACAATTTTCCCGATAGTAGCAGATGCATTCCCCGCCAGTAAAGGTTTCAAAAGTTCCAAAGCTCCTTTCATGGCACGCCCCGCCATGAGAAGCTGAGGAACAAAGGCCTTGCCGTCCTGAAAACGCTGACCGACTTCGCCCATAGCCGTAATCATATAACCATTGATAATATCCTGCGGGAGTACCCCGGCAGCAATGGCATCCTTTGTAACTTCAACAGCCGGTTCCAATTTTCCGGCTACAATGGCATCATACAAAGGTTTCATCCGATCCTCTTCCTGAGACTTTTCTTCTCTGATCCGAATACTTTCCTGTGCATTATCCTGTTCTCCAACGGGTTGATTCGTGTGAACATCTGCAGACACAGACGAAGAAGAGCCGGTATATTCCTCAATGATTCTCATTGCCTGCTCCACTTCCCTCTCATTGTGGAAATCCATTTCCAGATGCACTCCGTCTGCCCCGATATGGTCCAACAAAGGTTTCAGTTCCTCCAGAGTCACCCAGCAAGCCATTACGCTCTTGCCTCCTGCCAGTATCTTCTTATATAAATCGTACCACTTCGGAGAACCTCCCTGCGGCTCGCCGACACCGGGCGTCCATTGGATGGCATTCAGTTCTTCAATCTCCAGCAAGGCGGGAAGGTGATGCATCGCTCCCACTCCATCAAGATGATAGAGCGTATAATCGATTTTCTGACATTGCTCACGAATAAACGGCTGCACAAAACGACGATAATCATCCTGACTGATCATGGTAGAAATATCGCTCTGCAACTTACTCATCTTGCCCGGAGCCCATGAAGAGAAATAGCAGAATGCCATTTCATCCCCTTCACGGATAATGTCGTAGAGTTCATCAAAGACTTTAAAATAGATGTCATTGATCTGCTGCATCTGTTGCTCCAGCACTTCGGGTTGCATCACCGTATCCAGCAATACCATATCCGTACCTTTCAAAGCTGCCAATACATCCAGTCCTTCCATCAGGTCGGGCATACCAACAAAGTAGTTTCCGTTGGCTTTAGCCTTACAGGCTTTCAGAAGTTCTTTATGCAAGAGCCAGTTCGGATGTTCGGGATTGAATACGATCTCATCATTAAAGTTCGGATCGGGATGTATCCAGATCGTATCTTCGCCTCCTTCAAATACTCCGCCCAGAATAGCAGCCAGCGAGCCGGGACCCAACTGAGTATTTGCAACAGGCAGCATATCCGCCATCAGACTACTGTGAGCGACATACCAATCCAGATATTCCGCCCGCCATTGAGGGTCGAACCACTTCTGCGACAAATCCCTTGCCGGAGCAGGTGGAGCAATGTCGGCGTGCGGTTTCACGCCTTCCTGAAAGTGTTCCCACATAGAAAGAATAATTCCTTTATGATTCCACCAATTTATATAACGCTGTTTCGTTTCTTCTAAGTTTGTTTTCCAAGTTTTCATCGCTATTCTTTATTTAGTCCAAAATCCTTTGTAATTATGATCTATGCGCAAGGCAATACTTTTGCCTAAATCCATCTCGTCCGTACAATTCACTTCCTCCGGATAAATCGGGATAACGGCATTCTCACGCACATAAACAGGCATCTCTTCCAAGGGCACATACACCTCTTTCAGCCAGCGTCCGCCTTGCAACCGTTCGCCGGTAAAGAAATTCACCCACTGTCCTTCGGGGAGATAAATGTCGCGACGGTTTTCGCTATTCATCACCGGAGCTACCAGGAAATCATTGCCGAAGTAATATTCGTCATCGATATGCCAGCAGAGTTTATCTTCCGGATGATGCAGGATGAGTGCCTGTAACAATGGCCAGCCACTTTCTACTGCCAGTTTACTTTGCTCTATGATGTAGGGAATCAACGAGTAGCGCAGTTTCCACCACTTCTTCACCAGCGGGGCGATAGCCGGATAATGCCAGGGTTCCCGCTTATTGGTTCCATGATAACGGATATGTGAGGTGAACACTCCAAACTGGGTCCAGCGCATATAGACGTCCTCCGCTACGATTGAGTTCATAAAATTGGGCAAGGTATGGAATCCGGGGACATCATGGCTCCAGAAGGCAAAGCCCGATAAACCGAAGTGCAGGCCTCCTTTGAGTGAACCGGCCATGCCATCCCATGAACTGCAGGAGTCACCTCCCCAGTGCAACGGATAACGCTGGCAACCCGCCCAAGCGGCACGTGCCCAGACAATGCCGTCCCCTGTTACCTCCTTTGTTATTTCGTAAGCTGCTTTCTGATAGAGCAAGGCATACAGGTTATTCAACAGTTCCGGTTTCATGCCCCTGTAGACAGCATCCATGTGGATATTTTCTCCGAAATCGGTTTTAATACAGGTGACTCCCATATCCAGAAGTTGCTTTAATAGCCCCTTGTACCATTCGGTTGCCTTCGGATAAGTAAAGTCGATAGTACCCGCATAATCCAGAGCCGAGAAGTTGGAACCGTCCGTGTCCTGCTGCTTCGTCAGAGGAGCTATATACTCATTCGCCTTTGCCTCCTCGATCTGTTCCGCATCTTCAGCAACATAAGGTAACTGCCATAAGGACACACGATAACCGTTCTTCTTCAATCTCTGAATGAATCCTTTCGGGTCGGGAAAACGTTCCTCGTTAAACTTCCATTCACACAGCCAGTCGGTTCTGAACCATCCGGTATCCAGATGGATGACATCGCAGGGATAATGTTCGGCACGCATACGGTCGCAGATCTCATTTACTTCGTCGGCACTGAAATAAGTCATCCGGCTCATCCACACTCCGAAGCTCCAGAGAGGAGGCATCGAAGGATATCCGGTCAGGTCACGGTAGCCGCGAAGCATCTCTTCCATCGTATCGCCGGCAATGACAAATGCATCCAGCATAGCCTGATCGCTCAGGAACTGTACGGAGCGGGTGGAATGTCCCGCCAGCGAAAGTTTGCTGTGGGCGCAGGTATGGTAAAAAGTCCCGTACATCCGGCTGGAGAGATAGAAAGGTATATTCTTATAGGTACGCCGGTTATTTACTCCCTGCCCATCCTGATTCTTGAGGAAAAGCGTCTGTCCGCTCAAGTCCATTTTGAAGAAACGCTCTCCGGTTCCTGCAAAGCATTCATCCGGCCGGCTCTCGAAAGAAAGGGTGGCACGTTCCTTTTTGCCCGTCCATTTGCAGAAGGCAATGGGCAGTCCGTCATAGCGGGGAGGCGAGAAATGATCGTATGCTGCCAGGCGGATTTCCCGTTTGCCGTCAGGATACAGAGTGATGTCCAGTGTTTCCTGAGGATCGGGCAGTAACTCGCTCCATCGGTCCAAAGCCGGCTCTTCTACATTGATAACGGCACGCTTCGTCCCGTCTTGGGTGAAAAGAATCCATTTGCCTCCCTGCTTCTCTACAGACAAAGGTACTCTGCGAATCCGTTCGCTGAATTGCAGCATTTCCGACTGATCTGTCAGTTCATATTCACCAAATCCAAGAAACAGACGGGTAATGCCGATATTATACTGGCGTATGATCAACGTATATTCTTCTCGGGGGACAGCCGTATCCGCAACCATATCATTAGCTAACAGCTGTTTTTGAAAGGGGACCGTGACACAGATATCCCCATCCTTTTCGTAAACGGCTGTCGGTTTACAGGCTTTCCAAAGTGACTCATCCCTTAATAACTCTGTATCGAAATCAAGGAAATCGAACAAATGGTAATTAGTAGGTTTCATTTATGATCTATTATTATTAGTTTTATCTTTATTTATCTATACTCATGCAGACTTCACAAGTCTCTATGGCCCCACTTTTTGCACAGCCCGACACTGCGATAGGCTCAGTGTCGGACTGTACTTACTCCGGTTTTATCCTTCCGGCCTTATTCTTAATGCTTTCTGTCACTTGTGGTCCGTTATTTTTCCATACATTCCGATTGCCGGGACGATTCGAGTCGAAACGTTCAGTCGGACACCAGTTGTTTTCAATCGTATATCCGTCCGTAGCTTCATCCAAATAAATATAAAAGGCCCTGTCATTGGTGGCGTAAGGTGCTTCTTCGAGATGTTCGATCCGATTATTCCGCATCACGGAGCCCGGTTGGTTGGAAAGCGTATAAAGTCCTCCGGCATCATACAGACGACGGGCAAAGTGATGTACGTAGTTGGCTTCTATCCGGTTGTTTTTCATTCCGCTTTCCAGCGATGTCCACCCCCAGCCGACACAAATACCCGAATAATTCAAGTGACAGACTTCATTATGGGAAATGTCGATACCGCTGACGTATCCCGCACCGATCCCCACGCACCCCCAGTCTTCATTGGTCACATCGGTGATCAGATTATTTTTAATGGTAATGTCCGTGCATAGGTTACGTTCTTCCGGAGGGATGAAAGGCACATGCGTCTCAAAACCTCCGTCGGGGAATGCACCAATCAGTATGCCTGTACCGCCGATATCCGAAAAGACACAATTCTCTATGCCGGAAGATGAAACAGCCCATTCATAATCCAGTCCGGTAGATGCTAGATGCCGGAACCTGCAGCGACTGAACGTAAGATGCTCAGTACCCCGTACACGTATTGCCGTTTCGGGGCGTGCAATCCACGCCTGGTTCTCCAGTTCTGCTTTCTCCGGAAGTCCCGGTTCATGCAGTTTATAAGCATCCAGCAGAGGAAAACCTCCTTGCAAAGTGACATGTCCCTGATAGGAAGGACGCATCCATGAAGTATGGGCAAAGGTGATTCCTTCCACTCGAATATGCCGCACCGGGCGTTCCAATGTGCCGTCTACAATCATCAATGTTTCCAGAGCAGGAACGATCACTTCGGCAGTCTCCATATCTTCTTCCGAGCGGGGATAATAGTAGATTGTCCCCGACGGATATTCCTGAAACCACTCTCCGGGTTGGTCCAGCAGTTCCAGAGCATTCGTCAGGCAAAAGGAAGAGTTGCCTTTCTCTCCCCCGATGACGGGCTGAGGCCACGGATGGGCAAACTCCAGATGACTCTCCGGTTCGTGAAAGCGAATGACGGCCTGTTCTCCCCTAACGTCTATACTCTTCACACGCAGAATGGCAATCGCCCAACGTTGATGAACTATCATTTCCAGTCGACGGGCATTGAGGAGGTTTCCGATCTGAGAAGCAGGGATTATTATCGTCTGTTCTTCCGGATTGAAATCAATCATCCGTTCCATCACTCCATCAGGAAACTGTGCCGCCCGCTGGGCCTTGTTGCCGTCTACCCACATCTGGCGGGTTTCTACGATTCTATTTCCAAAGGATGGCGCCTTTGCCACCCATATTTTTGATCTTAATTCCTTTGTAATCCGAGGATCATCACATCCCTTCTTCCATCCGGTCACTGCCACTCCGCCACTGATGACAGGATGCGCATTCTCCACCGCACGGATGAGTGTCGGAGAATCGGGCGTGCCGCTATCCTCCGGTCGGATAAACAAAGGGGCGGACTGTGCATAAACCCCGTCTTCCAAACAGATACAAATTCCTCCGGCCGCCTCGGGACGATTCAGCCTTCTCCATTCACGAGCCTGCTTGATGGCGCGATTCAAGGTAAGATAAGGAGCTTCTTTGGTACCTGCATTCCTGTCACTCCCATGCGGAGAAACATAAACCTCGCCTGCGACGAGAACGGAAAATAAACCTAAAGAAGCCATAAAAAGAAGAACAACGATTGTCTTTTTCATGGTACAAACTCAATGTGCTATTATAGTTAGGACGGGCATACATCAATTTAGTACTCGAATAGGATGAAAATAATAAAAATGCCATTGCTACAATTGGAGTACTTTCAGTATTCAGACTATTCAGTTTTACTCGCAAACGACTTGATAGAAGGGGATAGCGGCTGAAGGCACTATTTTGTACCCTGTCTTTAGGAGCTTCTAAACGGTGCAAGTGGCTTCAGTCCTTTCATCCTCAATAATAAATCCATAGTTAATTGGTTATAGCTCTTTGCATGCAAGTTGTAGCTACTCCGCATGCGAGGTGAATTTTATAAGCTCGGCGCTAAACGTCACTCAGTACCGAGGCGAAGGGTACTCAACACCGAGGGTAAGATTGGTGGGATACCGGCTTACTTCAAATCAATAAACTAACCAATAGTTCAGATAAAAAACAGAAGGTCTGTTTGCCTCAAACAGAGCCTGTGTTTATTCCAAACAGAACCTTTGTTTGAGATAAACACAGGCTCTATTAAGTCAGTAACTACCGACGTTCGAATGGATTATTTTTCAGGCTGAAGGGACTGAAGCCACTTGCACCGTTCAGAA
>ENA-UERY01002203-UERY01002203.1-human-gut-metagenome-genome-assembly--contig:-NODE-2203-length-9959-cov-8.409937_pt1 | contig 9959 bp, 8 predicted proteins | sample MGYA00242989_ERZ507990 | MGnify/ENA primary metagenome ERZ507990 (study PRJEB26167, sample SAMN06115529) | human gut metagenome | host: Homo sapiens | place: China:Fujian | collected 2015-08-26 | study...
TATTTGTGAACCCTCTCCCAAATATAATATTGCACGGCTACCGATATATAAATAAATACATATCGCTTTATAGTTCTCTACAACCAATTATTAACGGAGATAAATTATATAGATTGATAGATTAACGTATCGAGAATAAGAGGACGGCAAAAAAATTCTGCGGTCCTCTTTTTATGAATTAACCGGCCAATGCTTTAATTACGGTCTCAATAGCCTGTTTTTCTAACTCACTGCGCTTCACGCGCTGGTTAGCAAGGGTGGTTCTCAGTACTCCCGCAATGACGATATGCTTAGGTTCTTGTCCCAGATCGCGCATTTCCAGCACTACTTTACCGACTACTCTGCACATTTCACGGTACAACTCGTCGTCTTTCGTCTGATTTCCCATTTTTGCCCGCTCGTCATTAACTCAAACCAACAGCATATATCACTCTGACGATTTAGACAAAATTCAATGAAAATCAAATAAATGTCATCATTCTACTGAATTCTCTGAAGTCGATTAACGAGCTCAGCAAGACTTCCTGCCTGCATTTTTTCCATCACCCGCGCCCGGTGCACTTCAACTGTACGCACGGCAATATTCATGGCATCAGCAATTTCCCGATTCATTAACCCTTTTGCTACCAGATGCGCCAGTTCCCGTTCTTTTGGCGTAAGTTGTTGATAGCAGCAGATGATCTCTTGTCGCGAGAACGCCGCTGCCGAGACCTGCAAGGCATGTTCTAATGCTGCCTGAAGCGGCACGGCTGACACCGGTTTTTGCAAAAAATCGACCGCGCCACGTTTCATTTGCTCAACCGCCATCGGCACATCGCCGTGCCCGGTGAGAAAGACCACCGCCAGCGTGCTTGCTTTCTGACGCATGATTTCATGCACAGCGTGCCCATCCAGTACCGGCATACGCATATCCAGCAGTAGTACGCCCACCTGGTGCAGATTTGCCTCGGCGAGGAATTTCTCGCCTTGCTCCCAGCAAGACACCTCATATCCCAGACTTTCCAATAAAAACGCACAGGCCTGGGTGACGGCAATGTCGTCATCCAGCAGATGAATTATCGCCACTACGGCCTCCTTCCTGATTTGGTTTAAAATACAATGTCACTCTCGCCCCCGCTTTGCCGTCCGGAGCCTGCTGATTTTTGATCTCAATATCTCCGTTTGCGTAGCGCACCAGTCGCTGACAAATGGCCAGTCCTAGTCCCATACCTTCTTTGCGGGTGGTCATAAACGGCTGAAACGCCTGATACAACTGAGCCTCGTCAATGCCTCCGGCATTATCCTGCACCTGAATACGCACGCCACCATCCTTGTGCAGGGCGCTATACCATACTGTCGTAGCGCCTGCCTGGGCGGCATTAAGTACCAGATTAGCCAGCACCTGCTCAAGAAGAACGCTTGGCAGCATCAACGTTAACGCCTTACTAACCTGCGTGTGCAGCGCTATCGCCGGGAATTGCTGGGGCATGCGCAGTAATTGCCAGACGTGATGGATAGCATCGTGAACGTTGATGGCTTGCCAGTCATCGGTGAGTACCGGATTGCCCTGTGCCTGGCTGACCCACTGCCGGAGATTGCGCAGCGTATCGGCTCCTCGTTGTGCCTGGGCGTCTATGTGCTCAAGCGCGGGCAGCAACGGATGCTGCTCATCCTGACCACGCAGGCGAATCAGACAGCCTTGGGCATAATGACGGATAGCAGACAACGGCTGATTGAGCTCATGGGCAAAACCGGAGGTCATCTCCCCCAGCACGCTCATTTGGCGGGCAGTCTCCAGCGCCTGTTCCTGTTTGTGCAACAACACGTTGTTCCGCTCCAGCTGCCTGCCACGTCGGCGAACCAACAGCATCACCCAGATGTAATTGAGCGTAAGCAACAGCAACACGATGGCCACGCCCCCCATCGCCAGTCGGTGTTGAATAAACCAGCTTTTGACATCCAGCCACAGCTGACGCTGCTGCGGATGCTGGCGGACATCACGCAACAACGCTTCCACCTCGCGGGTCGAGGCGGGCGCTCCCCAGCGAAATGTCGCGTTTTGCGGTGCATTGAACAGCACCCGCGTGACGCGATCGGCCAGCTCGTCACTCACTGCAGGTAGTGCGGCAAATGACCAGTCCGGATAGAGCGGCGTACTGGTTAAACAGGGAATTGAAGTCGGATGGTTCAACACGGTCATAAAATCGGTTTTACGGATGAGGCCTTCTTCATCCATTTTTTCCAGCAGGCACACCGGCACGATCACCGCCTGCACGGCTTTTTCACGTAATAAATAGAGTAAGGCATCGGCGGGAAATCCGGTAAACGTCAGACGTAAATCACGTTCAGGGCGCAGACCGGCATCACTGAGCGCTTTATATCCCAGCAAATAGCCGCCAAACGCCTGAGCATCAATGGCGCCAACCGTTTTGCCGATCAGATCGTGTGCGGAGGTTAACCCACTGTCGCGCCTGACGAGAATGGCGCTGCCAATCACGTTACTGGTGGCTTTCCCACCACGGGTGGATCGTAACGACGCCAGCCAGCGTAGCGCTGAGCGGCTGTTAAGCTGGACAAACTGCGCCGGATTGGTGACCACAAAGTGTACCGTTCCACGATTCACCGCCTCCTGCATCTGTCGCAGGTCCAGCGGTTGAATATGAAACTGCTCACCGGGGATTTGCTGATTCAACAAGGTTTCCAGCGGCTGCCAGTGATTACGTGTAGAAACCTCCCCGCGCATCGCCAAAACGCCAATGTTCCATGTCTGCGCCCTGACCGCGCCGCTTAGCACCCACAGCGACACCAGCACCGTCAGACATCTTACTACGTTACGTCCCACTCAATTATCCCTGTCAATTATGTTGTTTTAGATCAACAACAAGCCGGGTATGTGGTTAACCACAATAGAGTATACCCCGTCACGATTTTTACACTGTAAATCATTGAGATTCTTTATTCATCACACGCAAATCAACGGCGTGACCAATGTTTCGTTGTTGCATCGTGACGGGAGAAAATATGGACAGCAGTAAACGGCAGTTTCTCCAGCAACTGGGCGTCCTGACCGCTGGGGCATCACTGGTTCCGCTGGCTCAGGCGCAATTTCCCTATTCGCCTGAACGCCGGGAAGGCTCACAACAGCATCGCTACGCCATGCTGGTTGACCTGCGACGCTGTATCGGCTGCCAGGCCTGTACCGTCAGTTGCGCCATTGAAAACCAGACGCCACAGGGCGAATTTCGTACCCTCGTCAACCAGTATCAAGTACAGATTGAAGGCCAGCAAAGCGTTACCAACGTCCTGCTGCCGCGACTGTGCAACCATTGTGATAATCCCCCTTGCGTGCCCGTTTGCCCGGTACAAGCCACTTTCCAACGCGAAGACGGCATTGTGGTGGTCGACAACACACGCTGCGTGGGCTGCGCCTATTGCGTGCAGGCCTGCCCTTATGATGCGCGATTCATCAACCATGAAACGCAAACCGCCGATAAATGTACCTTTTGCGTTCACCGCCTCGAAGCGGGGCTGCTTCCGGCCTGTGTGGAATCCTGCGTCGGCGGCGCGCGCATCATTGGCGATATTAAAGATCCGCACAGCCGCATTTCACAAATGCTGCATGAACACCATGACGCCATCAAAGTCCTGAAGCCGGAAAGCGGTACGTCTCCTCACGTGTTCTATCTGGGACTGGATGAGGCGTTTGTCACCCCATTGATGGGACGAGCTCAACCCGCTCTCTGGCAGGAGGTTTAAATGAGCCATTCACTGATTATCGACGAGGTTCTGGCCCATCCCCAGGACGTAAGCTGGTTACCCTGGGCCGTACAATATTTCTTTTTCATCGGCATTGCCGCCTGCGCCGCGCTGTTCGCATGCGTTCTCCATTGGCGCAAAAAAGAAACGGCAGACCTGGAGAATCTGACGCTGCTAATCGCCCTGACCTGCGCGATTACCGCGCCGCTGGCGCTGACTGCTGATCTACACCAAACCGCCCGCGTCTGGCACTTCTATGCGTATCCGACGCCATGGTCCTGGATGCCGTGGGGCGCGCTGTTTTTACCGCTGTTTACCGGTTTTTTAGGTCTGTGGTTTCTGGCGCAGCATGTGAAACGGCTAACGCTAAAAAGTTACAGCGTCACAAAATGGTTAGCACTTGGTAGCGCGCTGTCCGCCATCGGATTGCTGGTTTACACCGGCCGTGAAGTGTCGGTGGTACAGGCGCGTCCCATTTGGTTCAGTTACGCCTTTCCGGTTGCGATGTTCCTCAGCGCGCTGCAAACGTTTCTTGCCCTGCTTATTGCCACGACAAATAGCAAGGACGCACTACCGCGTAAGCTAGCGTGGGGGCAAATGGTCACGTTGATCGCGCTGGCTATCGTGGTGGCGATCTGGGCGAGTGGGAATACGCTTTCCGGTTCGGCTATCCGTCAGTGGCTGGATGTTGCCTCTTCAGCACAACACTACGCTATCGGTTGGGTTGCGCTATGGCTTGTTTCGCTTGCTCTTTGCGGGTTGGTTGTACGTTACCCCTTGTCGCTACCGCTGCGCATATTACTCGCTTTTAGCGCTATGGCGCTGTGCTGGCTAATGCGCTGGACGTTACTCATCCAGGTGCAGACCGTACCGAAATTTAACGCGCAGTTTAATCCCTATACCCTGCCCGGCGGCACCGATGGCTGGCTGGCTATTGTGGGTACCTTCGGCCTGTGGATAGCACTGATTATTATTGTTCGTGAAGCCCTGAACGCGATCGCAAGGAGAATGCAACATGGCTAATTTAACCCGTCGTCAGTGGCTTAAAGTGGGCCTTGCCGTAGGTGGCATGGTGACTTTTGGCCTGAGTTATCGGGATGTGGCAAAGCGCGCAATAGACGGTTTGTTGGACGGAACCTCGGGCAAAATTACCCGTGACCGCATTTTTGCCAACGCGCTCATCCCCGAAGCCAACGCCCGGCCTCACTGGCAGCAAAACCCGCAGCAGGTGATCTCGATGACGCAGTGCTTTGGTTGCTGGACGCAGTGTGGTGTACGGGTTCGCGTTGACACTGAGCAAGGCAAAGTGCTGCGCATTGCGGGCAACCCTTATCATCCGTTGTCGCACGAGCACCATATAGACGCCTCTGTCCCCTTTGCCACGGCAATGGAACAGTTGACCGGGGAGTCAGGTCTTGACGCACGTTCTACCGCCTGCGCCCGTGGTGCAACCTTACTCGAAGGTCTGTACAGCCCGCTACGTATTCTGGAGCCCATGAAGCGCGTCGGTAAACGCGGTGAAGGAAAATGGCAGCGCATCAGCTTCGAACAGCTGATCAAAGAGGTGGTGGAAGGTGGCGATTTGTTTGGTGAAGGCCACGTTGATGGTCTGAGAGCTATCCACGATCCCACTACACCGCTTGATGCGAAACATCCCGGCTTTGGCCCAAAATCCAATCAACTGCTGGTCACCAATACCAGCGATGAAGGACGTGATACCTTTTTACGTCGCTTCGCACTGAACAGTTTCGGCAGTAAAAACTTCGGCGCTCATGGCGCTTACTGCGGTCTGGCCTATCGGGCCGGTTCAGGTGCGTTAATGGGCGATCTGGATAAAAATACCCACGTGAAACCCGACTGGGATAACGTCGAATTCGCGCTGTTTATGGGCACCTCTCCGGCGCAATCCGGCAACCCGTTTAAGCGCCAGGCCCGCCAGCTGGCCAGCGCCCGTTTACGTGACGACTTCCGCTATGTTGTGGTGGCGCCAGCCCTGCCATTAACCACGGTGCTGGCTGACGATCGCGGCCACTGGCAGCCCGTACGACCGGGAAGCGACTCCGCGCTGGCTATGGGGATGATAAGCTGGATTATCGATAAACAACGCTATAACGCTGATTATCTCGCCATTCCCGGCGTGCAGGCCATGCAGCAGGCAGGAGAAAAAAGCTGGACTAACGCTACGCATCTGGTGATTACCGATGAAATTCCAACGCTTGCCGGACAACACCTGACCCTCGCCCATCTGAGTGCAAACGCCGCCCAGGAGTCGGTGGTCGTCAACGAGGCAGGTGAGATTGTCGCCGCCAGCAGTTGCCCGCGTGCGCAGCTGTTTGTTACCCGCAAGGTGACGCTGGCTGACGGGCAGACGGTAACGGTAAAAAGCAGCTTCCAGTGTCTGCGTGAGTCCGCAGAGAAACTGTCGCTAACGCAGTACAGCCAGCAGTGTGGGGTGTCAGAAGCAGACATTGGCGCTCTGGCCGACGCATTCACCCGCCACGGGCGTAAAGCGGCGGTGATCACGCACGGCGGAATGATGGCAGGCAATGGATTTTATAACGCCTGGTCGGTGATGATGCTCAATGCGCTTATTGGTAACCTCAGCCTTGAAGGCGGCGTGTTCGTCGGCGGCGGCAAATTTAATGGCGCCACCGACGGTCCGCGCTACAACATGGACAGCTTCGCCGGGAAGGTAAAACCGAAAGGGTTAAGCATCGCGCGCAGTAAAACCGCTTATGAGTCTTCCGAAGAGTACCGCAATAAGGTGGCTGCCGGGCAATCGCCCTTCCCGGCTAAAGCGCCGTGGTATCCGTTTGTCGCCGGTCAGCTTACCGAACTCCTCGTCTCGGCGCTTGAAGGTTACCCTTATCCGCTGAAAGCCTGGATCTCCAACATGACCAACCCGTTTTACGGCATTGCGGGGTTACGCGGCGTGGCGGAAGAAAAGCTCAAGGATCCTGCTCGTCTGCCGCTGTTTATTGCCATTGACGCCTTTATGAACGAAACCACGGCGCTGGCAGATTACATCGTGCCGGATACCCACAACTTCGAAAGCTGGGGATTCAGCGCTCCGTGGGCGGGCGTGGCCAGCAAAGCCACCACCGCGCGTTGGCCAGTTGTCAGATCGGCGACCAGCCTCACGGCTGACGGTCAACCGGCCTCGATGGAGTCTTTCTGTATCGCAGTGGCAAAGCGCATTGGGCTACCCGGATTCGGCGACAATGCGATTACCGATCCGCAAGGTAATCACTATCCGTTGAATCGTGCGGAAGATTACTACCTGCGCCTCGCCGCCAATATTGCGTTTATGGGCAAAGCCCCGGTTGCAGAGGCACAGCCGGAAGACATTGCGCTGACCGGAGTCCAGCGGATCATGCCTGTGATGACCCAAACGCTGAAAGCCGATGAAATCAGCCGAGTGGCGTTTATCTACTCCCGCGGCGGGCGCTTTGCGCCGGACAACAGTGGGTGAGTTGATAACCGCGTCGGCAATGCGTGGGAAAAACCGCTACAAATCTGGAATGCGGACGTCGCCGCGCACCGCCATGCAATTACCGGCGAGCGCTACAGCGGCTGCCCGGCCTGGTATCCTTCACGTCTGTCTGATGGACGTGCGGTCGAGGAGTTGTTCCCGGAACAAGAGTGGCCGTTGAAACTGATTTCCTTTAAATCCAATACCATGTCCAGCGCCACGGCGGTGATCCCACGCCTTCATCATCTGAAGCCGGTTAATCTGGTGGCGCTCAATCCACAGGATGGTCAGCGGTATGGTTTAGCACACGGCGATATCGTGCGTATCACCACCCCTGGCGGTCAGGCGCAAGCGCAGATAAGTCTGCTGCATGGCGTCATGCCGGGTGTCATCGCCATTGAACATGGTTACGGACATAAAGAAATGGGCGCGGCACGGCATACCCTCGACGGTGAGCCGATGGCGTTTGATGAGCAGATTAAGTCGGGGATTAATCTCAACGAATTGGGTTTTGCGGACCCAACCCGACAGGTAGCCAATACCTGGCTTGACTGGGTGTCGGGTGCGTCGGTGCGTCAGGGGTTGCCAGCGAGAATTGAGCGAGTGTAGCTCTGGTGCCGCATGGCATCGCGAACGCGTTTTACCCGGCCTACAGGACATCGTAGGCCGGATAAAGCACTGCCGCCACCCGGCAAAAAGCAGATTAGTTGTTTACCGGGATCACCGCACCTTTATATTTAGTACGGATCCAGTCCTGGATCTCTTTTGAATGCAGGACATCAACCAGCGCTACGATATCCTTTTTCTTCTCGTCGCCACGATGCACGGTAATGATGTTGGCATACGGGTTGTTTTCACCACTTTCAACGGCAATAGGATCTTTCACTGGATCCAGCCCGGCGTCGATGGCGTAGTTGGCGTTAATCACCACCGCATCGCCTTCGTCGTTGTTATACATCTGCGGTAACAGCGCGGCTTCCACGTTTGGCAGGAACTTCAGCTTTTTCGGGTTTTCGACGATATCGCTAATGCGCGCAGTTACTTTATCCACGCCCGGCTTCAGCTTGATCACCCCCTCTTTTTCGAAAATCGACAGAATACGGCCTTCCTCAGATACCGCGTCACGCATGATGACTTTGCCGCCTTCCGGTAGATCTTTAAGCGATTTCACTTTTTTCGAATAGATACCAATCGGCTCAATGTGAATCGCTCCGGCGCTGACGAAGTCATACGTTTTATCGCCTGCATGATCTTTAATCACGCTGTTCAGGTACGGAATATGCTGGAAGTAGTTGGCGTCAATCTCACGGCCAGCCAGCGCAGTGTTCGGCAGAATGTAATCCTGGAACGGTTTAATCTCCAGATCGATCCCCTGCTTCGCCAGAATCGGCTTAGCCTGCTCCAGAATTTCCGCGTGGGGGGTATTGGACGCCCCCACGGTGAGCGTGTCCGCCCAGGAGGCAAAGCTCAGGGCGCTTAAGGTTGCTGCAGCGAGTAACGTCAGTGATTTTTTCATGATAATGGTTTCCGTATTTTATTAGCGTTTATCTAAGGAAGGTGCGAACAAGTCCCTGATATGAGATCATGTTTGTCATCTGGAGCCATGGAACAGGGTTCATCATGAGTCATCAACTTACCTTCGCCGACAGTGAATTCAGCAGTAAGCGCCGTCAGACCAGAAAAGAGATTTTCTTGTCCCGCATGGAGCAGATTCTGCCATGGCAAAACATGGTGGAAGTCATCGAGCCGTTTTACCCCAAGGCTGGTAATGGCCGGCGACCTTATCCGCTGGAAACCATGCTACGCATTCACTGCATGCAGCATTGGTACAACCTGAGCGATGGCGCGATGGAAGATGCTCTGTACGAAATCGCCTCCATGCGTCTGTTTGCCCGGTTATCCCTGGATAGCGCCTTGCCGGACCGCACCACCATCATGAATTTCCGCCACCTGCTGGAGCAGCATCAACTGGCCCGCCAATTGTTCAAGACCATCAATCGCTGGCTGGCCGAAGCAGGCGTCATGATGACTCAAGGCACCTTGGTCGATGCCACCATCATTGAGGCACCCAGCTCGACCAAGAACAAAGAGCAGCAACGCGATCCGGAGATGCATCAGACCAAGAAAGGCAATCAGTGGCACTTTGGCATGAAGGCCCACATTGGTGTCGATGCCAAGAGTGGCCTGACCCACAGCCTGGTCACCACCGCGGCCAACGAGCATGACCTCAATCAGCTGGGTAATCTGCTTCATGGAGAGGAGCAATTTGTCTCAGCCGATGCCGGCTACCAAGGAGCGCCACAGCGCGAGGAGCTGGCCGAGGTGGATGTGGACTGGCTGATCGCCGAGCGTCCCGGCAGGGTAAAAACCTTGAAGCAGCATCCGCGCAAGAACAAAACGGCCATCAACATCGAATACATGAAAGCCAGCATCCGTGCCAGGGTGGAGCACCCGTTTCGCATCATCAAGCGGCAGTTCGGCTTCGTGAAAGCCAGATACAAGGGGCTGCTGAAAAACGATAACCAACTGGCGATGTTATTCACCCTGGCCAACCTGTTTCGGGTGGACCAAATGATACGTCAGTGGGAGAGATCTCAGTAAAAACCGGAAATAACGCCAGAAATGGTGGAAAAAATAGCCTAAATAGGCTGATTCGATGTGTTTGCGGGAAAAAAATCGGCCCAGATCCGCGAAATTTTAATCAGCGAGTCAGCTTGGGAAGAAATGACCTGCTTATTCGCACCTTCCTTAG
>ENA-UERY01002222-UERY01002222.1-human-gut-metagenome-genome-assembly--contig:-NODE-2222-length-9902-cov-8.797761_pt1 | contig 9902 bp, 1 predicted proteins | sample MGYA00242989_ERZ507990 | MGnify/ENA primary metagenome ERZ507990 (study PRJEB26167, sample SAMN06115529) | human gut metagenome | host: Homo sapiens | place: China:Fujian | collected 2015-08-26 | study...
TTTAGAAGCGGTATCTGTACTCAAATTTGAAGGCATGGTCTGCTTTGCCTTTGGTGCCGGCCGTGAATCCGTAGCGGACACCAAACGTTGTCGGACCTTTATCGGCCTGTACGCCTAGATTGACGCTGGTGCCGAATTTGCCCGCAAATTCTCCCGACAGCTTGTCGCTGACACCGTTGAAATTGCTGAGCTTCGTCTTCTGTTCGGTATCCCCGAATTGCGGGATGAACGTCAGATCAGCTTGCGGACGAACATTCCAACCGGAAACGGTCATAATGTCGCCTCGAACCGCAACACCGATAGGCAGCTGGAAAGTATTGGTAGCGTCCGGTGTGTTGCCCCAAACCTTCTTACCGTCCACCTTGGTGTCGTAGCTGCCGGACTTGGCCCACACATAACGCAGTCCTGCGTGAGGAATTACGTTTGCCTTGCCGACCGGCAGATTGGCTTCGGCTCGAGCGCCGAGACTAAACAGATTTGTCTTGACATCAGCATCGGCCTTGTTGAATCCAGCTGCATTAATCGACTGTGTAATATCAGAGGAGTTGTGCATCCAGCTCAAAGTTCCGATCAGATTGACTCTATCGACGGGAGCGTAAGCGCCGTAAGCGTGCAGACCGAAGCTGTCATACTTGTTCTTGGTCTTCAGCACGTCGCCGGTGGAATCAAGTGAACCGTGGTTGTAACTGAAAGCGCCGCCTAAGATGACGGACTTACCGGCAAACTTGCGGTCATAGCCCATAACAAGACCGTAGGCGTTCGTATCGAATCCGGCTTTAGAAATACCGGTGGCACTCAGGCTCTTGTACTTCTGCTTACCTCCGATAACATCGACCCAAAGATCGTTTCCGCGATCCCATTCGCGCATAACACCGTACTCGGTAAAGGCTTCGTTCCGCATGGAAACTCTGCCCTCGATGGAGTCGGCAGCCGTGTTGAGGTCGTTTATGGAAACGCTCATAGCGCCGCCCGCAAAGGCGATATTTGCTACAGAGTTGATGACTTTGGTCTTACCAGCAACATCAAGCTCTTTATCGCGCAGAACGCGGCAAACAAATTCGGCTCCTGCGTCACCGCTCTTGCAGTGCAGCAGATCGTCGTTAGCAATGTTGGGAATGGCGATGTCAGGATAGACAGTGCGGACATCGGCCAGCGTTGCATTGACCCAAATCTTGCTCGGATCGTTGTGCAGCGTCAGAATCCAGTTGATGCCGGAGCCGTCTTGAGGCAGAGCGTAGAGATTGTCGCCTGTCCAGCCGCCGGTCCACATTCCGTTAGTCTCGTTTCCGCCCGTAATGTAGCCGTTGACAATCGTGTAGTCGCCGACTTCTTCAATATTGCCTAAAACAAGGTTTGCACCCGGTTCGACAGTCACTTTCGCAATATCGCTTGTGGTATTGAATGCGCTCTTACCGTCAGTCAGGATAGAACTGTCAATAACCGTCAGAGAGTCTGTGGCAAAATACAAATCACCGTTTCCGATCTGGACATGATTGTCTTTATCTGTCCAAACGTTGGGGCCTACGGCAATGCCTCCTCCCGGACCGGTTGTCACGTTATTAGTAATAACCAATCGGCTCGGTGTGCCGCCCGGCACGGTCGGAGATCCGATGGAATCGGCCCAATCAAGACCGCCTGTGGGTCCCAAGTTCAAGTCGCCGTTATTCTTCACGTAAATGTTCGTGTCGATCACGTCGTTCTTCGGATTGATTTCAGCCTTGACGTGGTTTTCCTCGATCGGTTCTCTGTCGTTTCCAATAACAAGGTCTCCGCCGTTAAGGTCGGTTTCTTCTGCTTTCAAGCTGCCGCCGTCGATTTTGACGAGGCCGTCATCAATGGTGAGTTTGCCGGTCTCAATATCTCCCGTGTTGTTCACGTCGCCGCCCGCAACAACAACGTTGTTCCAGATGGACGTGCCGGAGTTATTGTGTTCACCGTCCGGGTCAATCGTCAGGATGTCTCCTTTTTCGTACCCGGAATTATTCGACGTACCGCCGCCCTGAATTGTCATATCGTCGTATTCAGATTTGCCTTGATTGTCGAGTGTCCCGGAAATAAGGGTATCGGTGACCTTGGTGGCGTCAATTTCACCTTTATTCGTCTTCTCACCATCAATGACATACTTGTCATTAATGGTTTCTTTGCCTCCTTCTTCGGTAGTGGCCGAGCCTCCGACCTGAACGGTTTGGTTGTTCCAGATCGAGGTTCCTGAATTGATGTGCTCACCGCCGTCTTCGATGATGAGGATGTCGCCTTTCTCGTAACCGGAGTTGTTCGAGGTACCGCCTGAAGCGACGGTCATATCGTCATAATTCGAGGTTCCTTGGTTGTCGAGTGACCCAGAAACCTGAGTATTGGCAACCTTCGTTGCGTCAACTTCGCCTTTGTTGGTTCGTTTGCCCGCAATGTCATAGGTATCGTTGATTGTTTCCTTGCCGCCTACATCAACAGTTGAAGTTGCTCCGGTTTGAACCGTGACATTGTTCCAAATCGACGTCCCGCTGTTGGTGTGCTGACCGCCGTTGGCAACCGTCAGGATGTCGCCTTTCTCGTAACCGGAGTTGTTCGACGTACCGCCCGAAGCGACGGTCATATCGTCATAGTTTGCCGTTCCTTCGTTGCGCAGCAGACCCGCAACAGTTGTCACGGCTGTCTTGGTAGCATCAAGAACAGCGTCTTTGCCCTTGTTGACAAACTCACCGATCACATCGAACACAGTGCCGACATCGAGCTTGCCAGCGTTTTCGCCTTTGCCCTTATCGGCAACAGTGACACCGTTCCAAGTAGACGTACCGGAGTTGGTATGAGTTCCTTCAACGGTGAGGATGTTTCCTTTTTCCGTACCGCTGTTATTAGAGCTGCCACCCTCGGCAATCAGCATATCGTTGTAATTGGCTTTGCCTTCATTGGCGTGTGTGCCGGATACCGTTACCTTGTCAACCTTGGAAGCGTCCAAGACGGAGTTCTGGCCCTTATTCAGGAAATTTCCGGTGACATCAAAGACCGGAAGACTTCCGTCTTTTTCGTCCAGAGAGACTTTTCCTTCATTAACGGTCGAACCGCTGCCGGTCAGGCTGTTGGTGTGCAAAATGGCATTGGAGTGAACGTGAACATTACCGTTGTTTGCGATAGTCCAATCTGCAAATTCGCCGTTCTTGGCTTCCAAAGCTCCGTTTTCTCCAATATTGGAGGAAAGAATCCATCCGACTGTCGGTGTAACACCGCCGTGAGAGCCGAACGTAAACGTACCGTTATTCACGTCAATGGAGCCGCCGTCGGCAGAATCCTTCAGCAGTTTGTTGGCATCATCACCAAAAGAACCTTCAGGAATTGCATTGACGGCATTGCCGACAAGAACCAATTCTTTACCGCCTTCGATTGTGACTTTATCGGTATGGGAGACATCTTTGAATCCCATACTAATATTGATCGAATTGGTATTCGGATCATTGGACTCGGCACCAATGATCAAACCTTTGATCGTCTGAGAAGCATCAGTGTCTTTGTTGTACTCATCCGCAAACTCATTGTGCAGAGTCGTCGTGTTGAGCACAATGCCGGGGTTCAGAACGACATCGAGCCCTTCTTTTTCCAAATCGTTTGCAGTTGTGATGGTGAAAGGCGCAGTCATCTGCCCTAAGAAATTGATCGTCAGGTTTGTTGCGTTTTCAAATGCATTCGCAATTTTGTCGGTGACGCTAACAATCAAAGAAGCGCTGAAATAATCGTCGTCAAGAGCAAGATTGCCGCTTTCGACATTCAGCCCGGATTTGATCTCATCTTTAACTGCGCCAACGGTAGTAGCAGAAAGCACGGTGGTCGGAAGCTGTACGCTGCCTGTTTCGGCATCTGCCGCGTCGATTCGAATGGCCTCAGTCGTGACTGAACCGAAGATCTGATCCGCGCTCGTCTGAAGGACACCGCCCTTCAGATTGATGCTATCGGCTTTTCCGTCAAGTTCGATCTTGGCAACATCGAGGACGCCGCCCGCCATAATGTTGACCGTTGTGTCGCTGTTGACTACGCCCGCAATAACCTGCGTTAAATTATCTTTGTAGTGGGACTTAACTTCCGCAGAATCCTCGTTATCAATCACCGGAGTCTTATTGCCGCCGGAGATGTTAACGGTGTTATTGCCGAGGAGACCGGTAACGTTACCTTCGGAATCGCGAACTTCGGAAGCATCAAAAATACCGCCCTTTATGTTGAGCGTGGAATCTGCAAAGAATCCTTTATCAGCCTTGAAGTGTCCGCCCAACTGGTTATAGACGGAGTTCTTCGCATCGAGCTCGGCAATATTGAGATTGCCCTTGTTAAGGTTAATCGTTCCCTCGTTGGACACAACCTTCTGAAGGTTGCTGTCTCCATCGGAAGTGAACTGACCGCCGGTCGCGATTTGCGTCAGAGCGATATCCGAGGTGTTTCCACCGGCATTGACAAATTCTCCGCCGTTAAGAACCAGTTGATCGGCCTTGACTGAACCGGCTGCTTGGTTAAGGAAGCGGTCGTTCTCAGCTAAAACGAGGTGTCCGGCCTCAACGGTGCCTGTATTTTCGGTCTTGGTAGCGGCAAATTCAATGACTTTTACCGTACCGGCATTGTTCAGTTCTTTTAATTGAACCTTTTCGGCCTCAATCGAGGCATCCTGCCGGACATCTGCCAGAGTCACATCCTTAGAACCGACGGAACCGCCCTGAATCATGCCCTTCAGTAACATGAGGTTTGAAAGCTCAAGGTGCCCTTCATTGGCAATACCGACGTCGGAGGCGTCAGCCATTTCAATCTGAGTTGTCCCTGAGTCTTTGAACTGATCGGCTTGGGCAGAATTTTGTACCTGACCGCCGGTGATATTCAAACCGTTCAAAGCTAAGGAGCCGTTGTTGCCAACCGTGCCGCCTGTGACATTCAGCGCATTGGTATTTTCCATTGTGCCGTTGTTGTTGAGTTCACCGGAAGCAACCGTCACGCTCGCAGTTCCGTCAACTTTGAGAGTTCCGTCATTGGTAACGGTTCCGTTAAGTTCGGAGGCTCCTTTAAGACCTGCAATTGTCAGGACAGCATCCGCAGCATTCGTGACAAAAGATCCTGCTTCTGTCAGCATTGAATCCACTTTGGCAAGTGCGTTATTAATGAAGCTGCCCGCCGTTGCATCCTGAACGGGTGTTGCGGCTTGAACGGTAAGTTTTGCAATGTCCACTTCGCCGCTGTTGGTCATATCACCGGCAACAGTTAGCTCATCCGTAACGGACAGTTTGCCCTGATTTTCCAGCGATCCACGAATGCCGTAAGTTCCCGAAGCACCGGCAAGAGCGTTACCGGAAACAGTCAGTTTTCCGGCTGTCAGTTCAGCACCTTGCTTATTAACAGAACCGTATTCGCGTAGTGTCAGCTCATTAAAGGCTGCTTGACCGTTGTTTTCCACGTAGCCGCTGATGTCGGCAGTACCGATCTCAAAGGTTCCGTAGTTAACAAACGAATTATTGGTGTTGCGGGATGCAATATTTTGAGCTTTGAAAATACCGTGATTGCTCATCGCGCTGCCGTCAACAGCCGTATAGGTGCCGACAATCAGCAGAGTGGCTGTGTCATCGGCATTGCCGATAACCAATCCCTCTTTATCATTGCCGTAACCGGCAGAGCCGTTGTTCAGCACGTCAACAGTGAACTCGCCATTTTTGACAATCACCTGACCACCGGCACCTCCGAGAGCGGGATTCGCAGGGGATACTCCAATGTTTAACTCACCAAGATGGCCTTTTGTTTCAGAAGCAGAACCGTAAGAACCAAGTGTTAGTTTGGAAGGAGTGACGGAACCGTCAATGTTTTTGTTGCCGCCAACCCACACGGCACCGTCTGCTAATTCCACCGGAGCGAGATTGGGATTGGGCTGGGCCTGACCAACCAAAACGAAGTGGCTGCCACTATTAATATAGAGGCCGTCAGAAACGCCGGTTACGTTCATAAACCCCATTGACTGGTTTAAAACGTTCGGCGTACCGGAAGTCGGAACAACAACCGCTGTACGATCATTAACACCTATAACCAAAGAAGTTGCGCCCGGATTTGCAGCGCTTTCATTGGAAAGCGTTTCATTAGCAAAGGTTGCGTAGGCTAGAGTTCCGTCGGCAGTGGCTCTAATGGAATTTGCGAGATCTACATTAAATCTCTCAGCAGCTTTGCCGTTAAATGCAACTTCAAGTTCTCCGCGGCGATCCGCAGGAACATCTCCGATTGCTACGAGCTTATTAACTGCATCACCGGCAAGAGCAGCACTGTAGGAGGCGTCGTCAAACGCGACAGTGCCCCATTGAAAAGCGATACCCTGTGCAACAGAACCGATAACGTTACCGATGCCCGTGACGATTTGAGGATTGCTGCTGACTTCAACTTTATCTTCAGGATTTACTGCATCAAGATTTAATGTACTGTAATCAAGATCAGTAAAGATCTGATCCAAAGTTGTGGACAAACGACCGCCTACCAAATTGGTTGTCTTATTGCCGTTCATCGCAATGTGCTCGGCTCTCAGAGTGGCGCCGCGACGAATTTCAACGCTGGAGGAACTGTCCAGTGTTCCTACGGTGAATGTCGCCGCGTCATTGGAACCGGAGCCCGTGCCGAGGACATAGGTGTTGCCCGAACCAAGGACGGCGTGTTCCATTGTCCCACCGGTCAGATCAATTATTGAATGGGAGAACCACCCTGAAGAGCTGGAAAGGCTTCCTGCCGTCTGGACGTATTTAACGTTATCAGCTGCAAGGCTGCCGACATTGATTTGTCCGGCATTCGTAAAGGTATCGTTGCCGAGACCGGCGCGTTTGAACACTATCAGACCGTCCCCGGTTATAGAGCCGGAGTTATTCAAAGTACCGCCGAAAGTAAACGTACCTGCATTTTTGATCGAGCCGGTATTCGTAATACCTAATCCGCTGCCGTCAACGAAAATGTCAGACACGCCGCCGAAAGCTTCGGCGCCTGAAGCATTGATAAATTCACCCGCAATCGAACCGGTTCCGTAATAAGCAATGCCGTTATTAGTCTTGCTACCGCCCTCAGAAACCGTCAAATTCTTCAATTGTTCGGTTGCCCTTGCAACAGCTCTGGCTACTTTTCTTAAGAGAAGAGGAGAAGTAGCGAAAGTTTGTTGCGCGTTGTCTCCATTAATAAAATAGCCGCCGTTATTAATAACTAACGAATCGGCAATCAATGTGCCATTGTTGGAAACAACACCGCCGCTTAGAACCGTGAGTTCCGAATCATCGCCGGTAAATTCTGCAACAGCGCCTGAAGCATTGGCGATCAAACCGGATACCTGTGTTTTACCCGTTGCTTTAAGAGTGTAAGTATTTCCGATGGTGCCAATGTTGCCGTCACCGCGGGAACCGATAGCTGTATTGAAAAGACGGATTTCGCCCGGATTTTCAAGAGTGCCGAATACGGTTGAATTATCCAGCGCTTCCATGTAACCGAAATTTCTGAGTGTGCCGTTGACGTTAACCGTATTGGCAATTAACCGAGCGCCTTGGCTGTTTTGCAAGGTTCCGTCGATATCTGCTGTTCCAACTAATTTGGCATTGGCATTATTAATAAATCTGCCGCCGAACTGAGTATTACCGCTGACAGTCAATTTTCCATTGTTGCGGACCTCTGCGCTGTTCCAGCCGTTTAAAGCTCCGAGGACGGTTTCGCCGTTATTTTCGAGAACAGCTTTGTCGGTGAATGTGCCGTTGTCACTGCGGAACGTAGAATTTTTATCTACCGTTGTTGTACCTCCCGAAGAGGTGTGATTCGTGACAAGATAGTCGCCCGCAGCGATTCTCAATTCTCCGCCGTTGGAAAGATTGACTTCCGAGGCCTGACCCTGATAAAGAGAAGAGTCTTTAATACCGAGACTGCCCAGGATCAGTTTTGCTCCGCTGCCGACAGCAGAAATAACTTTTTCAGCTAGAGTGAAACGATTTCCTGTTCCGTCGGACTTACCGCCGATCAGAGTAAGCTCTTTCCCGTCTTGAATTGTTGTTCCGGTCGCTTCATTGATACCGGTAAAACCGGTGTTGTTCCGAAGACCGGAATTGCCGACAACAATTGCTCCGTTTTCGCCTTCAAGTTTGCGATCAACGAAAATAACATCGCGCAAGTGCTCTACATTGTCATAAAGCTCATTGGTTTTTGCGACGGTTAATTTATCATCATGTGAAACGCCCGCTATCGTGCCTTGGAACTCGAGGGTCGTTGCACTTCCAAACTGTTCTTTGAATGCCTTTGCCAAATCCGCAGCTTGGGTCTGAGTCAAATTGACGCTGGTCACGATGACTTTTCCGCCGTTGAACGAGGCATGATTAATTAGTTTCTGAGCAATTGAACCGGGGGCATACTTAGTGAAGAAATCATTCAAACTGGATTTAACTTCTTGCGGTAAAACCGAATTCAATCCAACATAATGAAGTTCTTGTTGAGCAGTCGTCCCTAATGAATCGAAGACGTTAAATGAGTTGTTGGTTTGGACAATTCCGCCGCTTACTGCCAAAACGCCGGAAGGCCCGAAAGACCACATCCCGTCATGTGTGTTGAGCGTTCCGGAAGTATTTAACTTATCCGTGAAATTAACTGCACCATAACTATTGATAGTCCCATAGTTAGTGGTTTTGGCAATTGTTGCATTGCCGTTGAAGTTTGCTGTACCGTAATTGTTGAGATTCTTGTACCAGCCGCCGTTGACAGTTAAAGTTCCTCGGTTGTTGATGTTTCCGCCTTCAAAGTTCGATGTAGAAGCCCCGAGACCGGAAGCGATATTGACGACGATATCTCCCGAAACTTTGGAGGCATTAAATGAACCGCCGTTATAGTTATAGGTGCCGCTGCCTGTTAACTTAGAGGAAAAGTTTCCGCCGGTCTGCGTCACAGTTCCGTTGTTAATAAGGCTGCCGTTTCCGGCATTGACATTCCCGCCCTGCAAATTAAATGAACCGGTATTTATCCAATTACCATATGGATTGATAGTTCCTCCGGTCATGTAAGTATTGCTGCGGGTTTGAAGATTGTTGTGGACGTCAACGCGTGAATTTCCATTGATATGGAAGGGTCCGTCAAAAATCATCCCGGGGCCGTTGACAGAAAGAACGCTGTTGCCTTCTTGGACAAAGGTTGTGTTAGAGAAGCCTCTTCCGTTGATAGTTATGGACGAAGAGTCCTTCAACCGAAATTCTGTAAGGTTATTGCTTTTGTCAGTTCCGCCTCGGGTAAGGTTGCCGATTTCATCGTAGTCACCGATATAAAGAGAGCCGGCGCTATTAACCAGAATTGAATTTGATCTGTCCCAAGTAAAATGCCCTAAATCTTCACTGTGCCATGAATGAAGTAACAGATTTCCGTTAACGGTAGTAACGGTGTTGTCCGGTCCGATGTTAAAAGCTGCTCTACCTCGAACGGACCAAGAAACATTGGAACCCGCACCAACGGTGTAATTGCCGTGCAGATTTAATGAATAATCCTGTTCGGCATAGTCTAGGTTCTGTCCGGCTGTTGATTCCCCTGCATAAATATGCTTATAAATGGCGTATGAAGGCGTCGATGCAAGGGCTAGTGCTAGACCGACTGTGATAACTGTCGCTTTTCCAGTGTTCTGGCTTGCAGCTGTCATGGCTTCGGAAACAGCGACAAAGCACCCCCGTTTCCGATTCCATATTTTCTTGAAAATTTTGTTCATATCTCCTCCTCGGGTTGTGCTATTTATTTGGTCTGAGACGTCTGTGCCGGTTCTTTTTCAGCCGGCGTAAAAATGAGGGGGACGGCATCAAAAGCGACGATTTCTTTGATGCGAATCCAACTGTCGCCGCGAATTCCCCGGAACTGGAAAACTTTCTCTTGGGATTCGGGATCGGCCAAGACATCTTGCAAAGCGG
>ENA-UERY01002226-UERY01002226.1-human-gut-metagenome-genome-assembly--contig:-NODE-2226-length-9894-cov-7.583172_pt1 | contig 9894 bp, 9 predicted proteins | sample MGYA00242989_ERZ507990 | MGnify/ENA primary metagenome ERZ507990 (study PRJEB26167, sample SAMN06115529) | human gut metagenome | host: Homo sapiens | place: China:Fujian | collected 2015-08-26 | study...
ATTTTTTCATAAATAGATATTTTTTAAATTCAAAAAAAGGATCTCCATTTCTAGAGATCCAATTCTTTTTTTTAAAATTTTCCTGTATTTGTAATTGTATATGTAAGATCATTTAAATTTAAATCATAAACTCTATTTAAAAGTATTGATTTTTTCTGTACAAATATATTTAATTTCTTTTTAGTCATTTACTACTATTTTTTACTGATATATTACAGAAATCTCAAATAAATCATATCTTTTACTTCTAAATTCAAGAGAATCCAATACATCTATAAATATATTTTCAATTTCATAATCTGATGAAATAGTTATTGATTCAGATGGCTCAATTTTTTTAATTAATTTTTCAGCATTTTTTACAAAACAATTAAAACTTGGTGAATTATTACCATACCATTCTCTCATAAAATCAATATATTCATCAAATTCTGCTTTTAATTCAAATGCTACTCCTTTACCTGTCAAATTTCTATCTGATAGATTTTTAATTATATAAATTTTATCTTCATCTTCAAACATTTTTCAAATTTCCTTTCTTAAATCTTTTCTCCATTAAAATCTTGATTATCAATTCCATCCAATTTTAGCATTTCTTTCATTGCTGTAATTGACGCATATTTTTCTAAAGAATCATCTTTTTCATTTTTATCATACATTGATTTTCTTAACTTTTCCAAAATTTCAACTATTTGTTCTTTCTGAATCTCATCTAATTCATATTTAGAATTTAATTTTGCTAAAATCTCTTGTCTGTAAAAATTTCTCCATTTGTCTACAGATATTGTTGAAAATACAAATCCATTTTCTAATCTTTTATCAATATTATCAATCATTGTTATAATTTTTTGATAATTTTTACAATAGTTAAAAGCTGCTACAAAGGCTCTACTTAATGACGCTTTTTCAACTATTTTGTTGTCATTAAAAATAACATTGGCTTTTTCATCCTCTTTTATAATACATATCTTGTTTATTTGAAAGAAGCCTTCACTAAATATGTTTGTAAATTCATCAAAACATTGGTTTACAAATTTTATATCATTTTCATTAACTGCTTTACGCAATTCTCTTACCTTTTCTCGATCTATAATTTTATCATTTAACTTCTTGTAACTTACTATTCCAAATATAACTGCCTTTTCATAATTATCCGTTGTATACTTTACTTTTTTGCTACCGCGATGATTTTCATTAACAACATATACATCGTTTTCATTGACTATAGAAATATAGTTTTCTAGGTCTACTTTCCCTTTCATCTCTGTAATTATCTTGTTTTCTATTTTTAGATTTTCTTTATTCAATACGTGTTGTGCATTACTCAATTACAATCTCTCCTTTATTTACCAACTCTGTGACATCTTCTATTATACCTGCTTCTTCCAACTCTTTTATAGTATACTTTGATCCATCTGGCTTATAAACAACATACTGTTGTGCTCCTCCCTCACTTCCAAACCAAGGTGCAGCTTTTCCAGTTGTAAATTCATAATCTTCTACTAATTGATAATAATGAATTTCTGCCCCTTCACTATGAGGTGCTAATGCCCTTGATTCAAACGAATCTACTGAGTTTCCTAAAAATTCTCCGTTATTAGCTCCATATCTCTTAAATAGTGTATCAGCGGGTATAACCTTTTTACACTTACTTCCTTCCTTAAAACCATCATTTGGTGGCCAATGAATTTCACCTGTTTTCTGATTATAATACTTAGGATTATCATAAATTTCTTTATATTTTATATACAATTCATCACTCGGTGTAAATTTCCATCCTTGAATCTTTTTCCTATCCTCACTACTAATCGAATTAACAATTTTATCCCATGTACTTTTTCCAATAAGTTTTAGTCTCTCATCCTCTGTTAGCTGTTCCCCTATTTTCCTAAGCATTACTCTTTCTTCTTCAGACAATGTTGAAACATCCCGTAATCGTAATGCATTAAATTCTTCCAACGTTACTCCCTTGTTTTTTAATATATTATTAAGGTCTTCGCTAACAAAATTTATATCTAGTCCTTCATCCAACACATCCCCGATTTTTTTAACCTCAGCATCACTCAGCGTCTTTGCCCCAATCTCTATCCCATCTGCATTTTTAAATAACAACTTATTTCCCGAAATACTTACCGTGATTCCTGCTGCAAGACTCAGCATCATTGTTACAGGCACCGGCCAGTCAAAGGTTTCTCCCAGTGCTCCCACACCACAGGCTGCTGTATTTCCTACAAAATCTATCAGAGCTGTTTTTCCAAATGCCTTAAGTCCTTCTTTTAATCCCATTTCCGAGAACTTTGTTGCTGCAATGGCTCCTCCAAGCGTAACCAAATCCACCACTGCAAAGACCACCTTAAGTCCACGTTCCATGTCTGTCAGGTCTTCTCCGGTTATCAGGTCTTCTCCAATACATGACTCTATAACAGGTTTGATAATTGTGATATCTAACACGGACGAAACAAAGTTTAAAAATGGGTTACTGCTGTCATGGGTAAATTCTCCCTGCCTATAAAACTGCTCCAAAAATTCCTGTTGGGTAAGATTATTGTCTTCTCCCAAAGCTCCGGATGCTTTCATTGCCTCATACTGTGCTGCAAAAATACTTGCAAAATCTTCTACACTTCCATTGGTATACGATATATGAAGCCCATTTCCATCCGCCTTTCCGTCAGAAGTTCCAATAAAATCTGCAAAAGTCAGCTTTGCTTTTTCCTGTTCTACCATGGTTCCGGCATATCCCATTCCGCCGGTTATATAATTGTTTTCTGTCAGTCCCAGTGTATTATCTACCTCAAAGTCTTCCAGATGGATTCGGCTGATTGTTTCTGTAGCATTTTTCTTGAAATCTTTCTTTAAAGGCTGATCCAGCTTATCATCCACGTAACAATTTAAGACATCAATATAACGGTGAAGGGTTCCATGCCCCTCTAAAAGCCTGTCAATATCCTTTTTCCTAGATGTATAGTCAATTCCCAGGTCAATTTCATCTAAAATGGTATCACAGGTCTGCAGTGCCTCGTCCACATCCATCATTGTATCATACACATACATACAATTTAAATAGCTTACACCTTTTTCACTCCAATCCATGTATGCTTTTTTTATTTCTTCTTCCATAACTTTTATTCATTTCCTCCAATTTGTCCAATGACCCATTCCACAACCTGCTGTTCATTATAATACATAGTATTATAAGCATTTTGAATGTACGTTCCTGCCGCCTGATACAAAAATGTCATTTTCTGCATATTACTGGCCAGGGATTTAAAAAATGCAAGCATCTCCTCTCTGGCCTCCCCCTGATATGTATCCTCTGATTCTATATTTTGTACACACTGTTCACTATAGGTATATGCCTCCAAAATCTTTGCCTGGATATTTCCCAATTCACTTATATAATCCAAAACACCGGCACCTATTTTTATTTCTTCTGAGGATCCGCTGCAGGCCGTATCTACGCTACTACGCATAATTTTTTACCTCCTCATCAATTGCCAGAAGTCTCAGTAATTCTCTTCTTACCTGTACTGCACCCACTTCTCTTTTTATCTGCCGATTCAGGTCATACTCAAATATCTGATTATTCTTCCAATAATAAAGCCATTCTTTTGTTAATGCATTATCCTGAAATTCTCCTATCATGATATTCTCTTTGCAGTCTTTTACTTCTCTTAAAAAAGAATCAATGTCTTGCAGCTGTAAAAGCTCCTTTTCTGATACTGTTCCAGTCTGTAATACCGGATATATTTTCAATAATAAATATAAGACAGCGACTCTCGGCAGCCGTAATATCTCATATTCTCTATTTTTTAAGGGAATAATCACTATCGCCTCTCTTTGTTCCAAAAGCGCAATATGTAAATAATTTATAATAACATGATTCCGGCTTTCCTTATAACATTCCAATGCTCTTGCCGGCAAAAATCCCATTTTCGTCAATTCTGTTTCAGATGCAAGCACACCCTTTTCTATCAATCCATTTATAGTTTTTTTAACTTCCTCTTCGTGACTTTTCTGTGTCCGGAATTTTAATGGAATTCCAAATACATCATTTCCTTTTGTAATACTATTAAAAAACACCATTTCATGCTCTGTAAATTTCATTGCATGTCCTCCATATCCTTATACTCCTGAAATTCATCATAAAAATCATCTACTCTGTCACCATGAGATTTTAATGCATCGATTGCCTGCTGCACCGGATTGTCACCGTTAGCCTTTGAAAAACTTTTATGATATTGTTGCATCAGCCCCATATATGCCATAAAAGTAGTTTCTTCTTTCCCCTTCCACAATTTATCACTCTCAATACGCGACATAAGCCGGGTCAATTCATCGTAGGAATCATCTATTCTTTCCTTTATTGCTTTCATGTTAGTCAGCAGTTCATTCATATTGCTTCCTGACATTTTAAAATCCTGCATACATTCTCCTTTCCCATAACTAACTAATCAACCTATGACGCTTCTCTTTTTCGCCTTGCCTCTTCCTCCAAAGCTTCTCTTCTTAATCTCTCTTCCTCTTCATAATATTGCTGCTGATATATCTTCATTTCCTCATCTTCACGTTTTGCTTCGTCACACCAATAATTATATTCATCTCTTGCAAATTCCAATTTTGATTTTACTTCTGCAATTATTTCTTTAAAATCAGCCCCCAGTTTTTCTACTGCCTCGCGATTTTCACTTTCCTTTGTTACAAAAGTGTCGCTGAGTTTTCCCTGAGCAGAATCCGGATTCATCTCCATTGTATTGTAATCTGTTGCTAATTGAGCCATAACATCACTTAAATTGTCTGTTTTCTTTAACTCTTTTTCCAAATTCCTTACTACTTTTTTATATTTATCTCTCTGAGATTCTGCATAGGTTTTCTTTCCAAAAATATCTTCTATTATATATTTTAATCGTTCTAACAGACTTGCCATATTGCTTCTCCTCATGCTCTAATAAACTTTTGTAATCATACCGTATTTAATCTGCAGCCTCTGAGCTGTCACCATACATAACATACATGCTGCTATCATAAGAACTGATATTGCTTTCTTCATAATAAATTTCCCTTTCCGTCTCTGAATACCTTTTCTACCTGATTATATGCATCCACCATCTTCGTCACTTTCTCCACATCCGTCGTGATATTCTCACAGATATAGGTGTCACCCACCCTGGTTATCCCCATATAAGCAATCATATCAGTTTTAATCTGTGACCAGTGGTATCCTTACCTTGCTGACCTCATCTTCGAATATATAATATGCATCACCCGGTTCGATTTTCTTTTGATTCTTTCTCTTTATAGCCAGCGGTATATCCACTATCTTGCAATTATCCAGGTTATCAAAAAACAGTATGCTTTTAGTCTCCTTCATCATTTTATATATATCAGGCGAACCATATGCTATCTGTGCATTTGGTACTGCCCCAAACAGGAGATACACATTTAATACCTTATATTTGCCCATAATATTTTTAAGAGCATTAAGAGCATCCTTGCTATCTGATATCGCTGTATATACCTCCTGACTGTTTATTATGATCAGGGTGTTTTCTTTTTCCGGATTTTCCTGATGGATGAGTCTCTTATATTTTTCCTCTAAGAGAACCTCTATCATTATTATTTTCTGTATAAATTCATCCGGATCCAGATCATAGCTTACATTTTCCTGACCGATATCAGACAGCTTGCGCCTGAAATCATCAGCTATATATATATGAGTATCTATTTCGCTGTTTAACATCTGCAACGCAAAATATTTTATAAAATTTGTTCTGCCCATATTATCAGCTCCGGAGATAGTTATGATATTGCATTTATTATGATCTGTGTAAACCGGGGCGACTGTGTCGTATGCAATTCCTATAATATTCTCATCATTTTTTCTTCTGAATGTGTGATCCACATAGTCCGGTGTGAGCAATTCAGGAATTTCCGGTATCTTGTCAGCAGTGATATCCCCATATACAGCATTTATCTGATCTACAAATGCATGCATATTATTAACACGTTCAATTTCCTTAGTTCCCTCAAACGCTAAAAATGTCTGGCACTCGTATATTTCCCCATCAATTTCTGTCAGGCACCTGCCAGCAGTCTCATCCGGTCTGAGTTTACAGCTTCCATAAAGAGTCATATACTCACTTGATTCATTACAAAACATAGCTATTCTGCCGGAAAAGTTTGCCAGATACTTATATCCCAGTCCTGTTGTCTGTAAATTTGAAATAATGAAACTTATTCCTACAGAGCCACCTTCTCTGCACAGATTGAGCAGTATGTCACTATCCTGCAGATACAGTTCTTTTAATGCAGTATAATTGTCTATGAGTACCACTATCTGAGGTATATCTGTAAATCCCGCCTCGCGATATGATGTGTATGAGCTTACTCCCGCTTCAAGCAGTCTTTCACGCCTTTCTTCTATCTGTTCACTCAGATATTTAAACAGATTCTTCAACCTTTCATCGTCAGATGGGCATACTACACCTCCTACATGAGCCAGCTTCTCAAAATTTTTAAGTACCATTGATGCAAAATCAATAATATATATGCTAAGCTCTTCCGGTGAATAGTTTTCTGCCAGATTCCTCACTATCAATTCGAGAAGATTGGTCTTGCCAAACTGCGATGCTCCTATGATAATAGTATTTTTGTTACCTATCTCTATTACTGTCCGCCCCTGTCTCTGCCTGTCCGGATCGTCGTATATTCCTATTACAGCAGTCATAGAAAGAGGGGTATCATTATGTGCCAGTTCGGCATCATATACAATCACTTCTTCCAGCGCAGGCAGACATATATCCGGCAGTTTTTTTACTCCATCGGCTTTACAGTATTTATCTACATATTCGACAACCGCCTCCAATTGTGACCTTGACTGCTCTGAATTTTCGAGCTTATGCTTATATACCAAATTCTTTTTCCCCGAAAAATCAAGTTCATATATATCAAATGGTGTATCATCTTCACCATTTATGTTCTCGGGGCTGCCGGAATATCCCGACTGGAACAATTCAAATATCTCATTATTTCCAACCTGCAAATAAGCCCGTCCCGGTTCTTTTATTTCTGCGGCTAAAGGAGATTTCAAGACTTCATTACTATCCTCCTGCGTCTGTACTTTAAGACACAATTTAAACTTTGAATTACTCCATATCTGGTCATTAACCTGTCCTGCTGGCTTTTGTGTTGCCAGTATCAGGTGAACTCCCAGGCTTCGTCCTATTCTGGCTGCACTAATCAGCTCCTTCATAAATTCCGGCTGCTCTGCCTTTAACTCAGCGAACTCATCTACAATAATGACAAGATGTGGTAATGCCACTTTTGCTTGTCCCTCTTTATATGCCTTTATATATTTATCTATATGATTAACATTGAGCTGTGCAAACAGATTCTGCCTTTTCAGCAGTTCAGCCTTTATTGACCTAAGTGATCTGTCTATTGCCTTTCCATCAATGTTTGTTATGGCACCAATCAAATGAGGCAGCTTTCTAAACTGATTAACCATTCCTCCACCCTTAAAATCAATTATCACAAAACCTATTTCATACGGATGAAATAACGTTGCTGCGCCAAGTATAAACGTCTGCAAAATCTCACTTTTTCCTGAGCCTGTTGTTCCTGCCACAAGTCCATGCGGGCCGTGAAATTTCTCATGCAGATTTAGATAAACAATCTCATCCTTCACATTTACTCCCAACGGAACTGCCATTGTTTCATATATTTTTGATGAATTCCATCTCTCCTTCAAATTCAATGCCTGCACCGAGTTGATTCCAAGCAGCTCAAACAAAGATATGTTCTTACGCAAAGAGCCTGCCAGGCTTATTTCTTCACACTCCACAGGTTCCAAAATGCTGACCGCCTTCTGTACACGCCAATCAGGTATATTCTCATACTCAAAATATTTCTTTTGCGTCTTATTGACTGAATCATATATCATAGCACTCTCATTGTCGAATATATCAATTATTCTGCTACAATATAATGGCAGCAAAGACGGCTTTGATTCAAAAAATATAAAAACAGTATCGAGCTCTGATGCATGCTCTATAAATTTTGAAATAGGATGACTCTTTATGCCATAGTCCTGCATTACAATTATTATATTAAATCTGCCATGTACTTTTTCATCTTTTCGTATAGAAAGCTCTTTATACAAATTTTCAAATACTCTGTTTTTGCTTTCCTGATCGCAAACTATATTTCTATTGCCCTTCGAGCTATTCAAAGCTTTTATTCCCCTAAGCCAATTATACTTTCCGATATTATCATCAAGTAATGCATATATACAGATATCACCATAATACTGTCTGCTGATAATATCCATAATCATATTCTTCATCATCGAATACAGCGAATCCGCATCTCCGACAACCCCCACCGCATTAGCATCCTTCAGACTCATCACAACCGGGGCCTTTTCAATATCCATATATTCTCCTGCCACATGCTCAGGCAGACTGCTAAGATCATCTCCAACCTCAAGTTTCTCTTGTTTTTTATAGTCTACCTGCCGCAATGACTCAACATTTCCCCTCCCCAGATACACCTCAAGGAAATCTTCATCTGTAGATATACGATCAAATAATACCGGGTCAAAATTCTCTATATGTTCAATATCCTGCTCTATGCTATAATACTGAGCGTTTAGACAATCTAACTCCTCTCTTCTTGCAGCTTCTATCTCATTACGTTTTTTTGCTATGTATTCAAGATATGTATCTCTTCGTTTTATAAGATCTTTCTTATACTTCTTTTGTTTATTTATAATACCAAATATGGATGTAAAGACTCCGACACCCATGGAACATATACTAAATGCAACAAAAGCTCCATTTGACTTGCTCATCACTCCTCTAAGCAGCACTACCAGAGCAAACATAATAATCGAAGGCATCAATGAAGTAACCAGATTGAGTTCCGGTTTTGTCGGAATAGTGCCCGGATCTAATATTTCTATTGGAGTTTTATCTCTTTTTGCCTGTATTCGCGTATTACGAATAAAGACAGGATATGTTGTATGTATATCCAAGCTCTCCGGCCTGACCTCAACCCCATTTGTTCTGATAGCTCCATAATCAAAGAAAATTTTTCCATTATTGTAATATGCAGTAAAATCTCCTATTGATATGAAATCATGATTTTTTACTGTTGCAATCCTTTGAATACTTTTTCCATTTACTAATGTGTTGTATGACGAACTATATTCCGATAACATAGCACATGATATATCATCTTTCACCTGCAATCCTACTCTCACAGCTCTACCATATGCACTGTCAAGCTGTATATGTGCATCAGGTGCATTCCCTATTATCAGAACATATCCCGGATTTAATTCTATTGACCATCCATAATTTTCCATTTTCATTTTCTCCCAAATATAATTGTCGAACCATTCCTAACACCAAAATCCTCAAGCATCCTGTTTCCTTTCAAAAATGCAATTGGCTGCTCACAGGCCATATAACATTCATTCTCATTGGCTTCATCAATTTGCAGATTATATGCTTTGTTTAATGCAGTCACCAGAGCTTTGGCTGTTATATTCAATGGGATTTCCAATTCATGTCTTTTTCCATTATTTTCATTCACAAAATTTACAATAACCTTTTCACTATCTTCCATTACGATGCTCCTCTTTACATTATTACGTCAATTTTTAGGTTGGTAATGTTTCTATTCACCATTTTCAAGTTTTCCCATACACTACATATCTTTATTTTATAACCTCATCTATATCACTTACCGGTGACCAGTCATCTATATTACAGTTACTTCACTTATTTCCATATATCTGTTTTCCTCTTCTTTTTGTATTCCACACCACAGCCTGTGGTGTGGAATCCGGCATTGAATGAATTTTACATGCTGAACTGATTTGCTATCTGTGTA
>ENA-UERY01002237-UERY01002237.1-human-gut-metagenome-genome-assembly--contig:-NODE-2237-length-9855-cov-3.021681_pt1 | contig 9855 bp, 7 predicted proteins | sample MGYA00242989_ERZ507990 | MGnify/ENA primary metagenome ERZ507990 (study PRJEB26167, sample SAMN06115529) | human gut metagenome | host: Homo sapiens | place: China:Fujian | collected 2015-08-26 | study...
ATCTTCTTTCTGTTATTATTGTAGAATAGGGAGATTTTACGATGGTGGAAGTAATAGAGTTAATGATATATGAAATGTTTGAATTGCCAGATAGTTATTAAATAACTGAGCATATGTAATGAGAAAGCACTGTATAATTTTAAGAAGAAATGTCGGTTTAGGAATAACTAAAAAATATCAATAAACCCCTGTCGTTTTAAAACGACAGGGGTTTATTGATATTTTTACTATATAAATTTTATTTTTGATCAGGGACTTTAAGTACAGCGCCTGTTGCTGCTGAAGAAACCAAGGCTGCATAGCGAGCTAAGTAACCGCTGGTTACTTTAGGAGGCGGGCATATCCACGCTTCACGACGTCTGGACAGTTCTTCGTTAGAAACTTTAACATTAAGTGTGCGGTTGGGAATATCGATTTCGATGATATCACCGTTTTGTATAAGTGCAATATTACCGCCTTCACGTGCTTCAGGGGAAATATGACCGATGCAGGCCCCGCGGGTCGCGCCGGAAAAACGCCCATCCGTAAGGAGTGCCACATCTTTATCAAGTCCCATACCGGCCAGTACTGATGTGGGATTGAGCATTTCGCGCATACCTGGTCCGCCTTTGGGTCCCTCATAACGAATGACTACGACATCTCCTTTTTCTATTTGTTTGCCGCAGATTGCCGCAATAGCTTCATCTTCTGAATCGTAGACTTTAGCAGGGCCAGAATGTACAAGCATTTCTTCGGCGACGGCACTTTCTTTGACTACGCTGCAGTCGGGGGCGATATTGCCTTTGAGTACAGCAATGCCGCCTGTTTTGCGATAAGGATTCTCAACGCTGTGAATAACATCAGGACGGGTGATAACAGCATCAGCAAAATTTTCGCCCATAGTCTGAACTGTTACTGATTTTGCTTCCTTATGAATCAGGTCGAGTTTACTGAGTTCATTCATCACGGCATTGATTCCGCCAGCTTCATTAAGGTCAATGATATGATGGCTGCCACCAGGGCTAAGTTTAGTCAGATAAGGAGTTTTTTTGCTTATTTCATCAAATAATTCTAATGGTAATTCTAAGTCTGCTTCGTGGGCAATCGCGGGTAAATGTAAGGCAGTATTGGAAGAACCTCCGATTGCCATATCAACAGTTATGGCATTTTCGAAAGCGTCCATTGTCATAATATCACGCGGACACAGGTTTTGAGCAACAAGGTCCATGATTTTAGCACCTGCACGTTTGGCAAGAGCGATACGGGCACCCTGGTAAGCTGCTGGTATAGTACCGTTACCGGGTAAGCCCATACCAAGTACTTCAGTAAGGCAGTTCATAGTGTTAGCAGTGAACAGACCAGAACAGCTGCCGCAGCCTGGGCATGCGGCATGTTCGATGATGCTGAGTTCTGTTTTGTCGATTTTTCCTGCTTCAAAACGACCGGCGGCTTCAAAAACAGTGGAAACACTGATGTCGGTTCCGTTAAGACGTCCGGGAAGCATAGGCCCGCCGCTGACAACGATTGCGGGAATATTAAGACGTGCGGCTGCCATAAGCATACCCGGCACGATTTTATCACAGTTAGGAATGAGTACAAGACCGTCGAACGCGTGACCGTTAGCTACAGCTTCAATACTGTCGGCTACAAGTTCGCGGCTGGCGAGAGGATATTTCATACCGTTATGGCCCATGGCAATGCCATCGCAGATACCGATTGCAGGGAATTCGATCGGAGTTCCGCCAGCAGCTAAAATACCATGTTTAACAGCTTTGGCAATCTGGTCGAGGTGCATATGTCCGGGGATTATTTCGTTTTGGGCGTTAACTACGCCGATAAGCGGTTTTTTTAAGTCTTCTTCGGTGTAACCCATCGCATAAAATAAAGAGCGGTGAGCTGCTCTGGTTGAACCAAGCTTTACTTCTTCACTACGCATAATTTTAATAACCTCTTTCCCTTAAATGTCTCTTTTATCTGTCTGTCTATCCAAGTATAAGGATATTAAAAAAATTTTACGGTATTTTACGAAAAATGTCAATTTAACAGATAATTGTGTAAGCCATGATTTCACCGTTTTTTTACAGGATAAGGGACTTTTTAGGTAGCCAAGGAACAGAAGATTATTATATAATATAAAAGCAACAGGTTTACATAATAAAATTTAAGTTAAGAGGTGTGATATATGAAAACAAAGATCACTGAGCTTTTAGGAATCAAGTATCCTATCATTCAGGGTGGCATGGCCTGGACTTCAGATGCAAATCTGGCAGCTGCTGTTTCCAATGCCGGCGGCGCTGGTATTATTGCTACAGGTGGCCGCACTGTAGAGTGGACCCGCGATGAAATCCGAAAAGCCAAAGATTTGACCGCTAAACCTTTCGGCGTCAATATCATGCTGATGGCTCCTAATATTGCAGAGATTATTGATGTGGTTTGTGAAGAAAAAGTTGCCTTTGTAACTTTGGGCGCTGGAAATCCTGTTCCTCATATCGAAAAATTTCATGCTGCAGAAATTAAAGTTATTCCTGTAGTTCCAAGTGTCAAATTGGCAAAGCGTGTTGAAGAAGCAGGTGTTGATGCCATGGTCATCGAAGGTATGGAGGGTGGCGGGCATATAGGTCAGCAAACTACTATGGCTTTAATGACAAACGTACTGCCGCTAATCAAAAAAGTACCGGTTTTGGTAGCAGGTGGTATTTCAGATGGACGTGGAATTGCGGCAGCGCTTATGATGGGGGCTGACGGTGTACAGATGGGATCACGTTTTATTCTGACGGACGAATGTCCTACCCATCCTAAAGCTAAAGAAGCCATTATTAAGGCTACTGATACTGATTCTGCTGTAACTGGTTTTTCGCGCAATAATGCTGTGCGTTGCCTGAAAAATGAGTTTACCAAAGAATATTTGGAAAAAGAATGCAGCGGTGCGCCGCAGCAGGAATTAAACGATTTTGCTACGGGAACTAACCGTTTGGGTGCGGTGGAAGGCGATATTGTCCACGGAGCTGTTTTAGTAGGGCAAAGTCTGAACGTTTTAAACGACATTCTGCCTTGTGCTGAAGTGATGGAAAGATTGATAGCTGAAGCAAGAGATACTTTAGCTAATGCGAAAAATATTGTGCTGTAAGCATAGTGATCAATTGAAAACGCAGCCGGGGATGACTTCGGCTGCGTTTTATATATCTTAATGTTAAATAGTGGCATCGAAAATAGTTTGAATAAATAATGGCTCTATAGTATAATATTATGGTAAAAATATCTTGCGATTTGTAAGGTTTAAAGATTTAGGGGGAATATGACAATGTCCGGACATTCGAAATGGGCAAACATCAAACACAAAAAGGGTAAAGCTGACGCAGCACGCGGTCAGATTACTACCAAAATCGGCCGCGAGATTACGATTGCGGTAAGAATGGGTGGCCCTGACCCTACCGGCAATATGAAATTGAAATTGGCTTTATCAAAAGCTAAGGCCAATAATGTTCCTAAAGATAACATTCAGCGCGCTATCCAAAAAGGGCAGGGTGCTGCAGATGCTTCTAATTATGAGGAAATTACTTACGAAGGTTATGGTCCTGCTGGTGTTGCTGTAATGGTAAGCACTTTGACTGATAACCGTAACCGTACTGCTGCCGATGTTCGTCACGTATTTTCTAAATACGGTGGGAACATGGGCGAGACTGGTTGTGTAAATTGGATGTTCAAACGCAAAGGCGTTTTTAGTATCGACAGTGAAGCCGGCTATACGGAAGATGATTTGATGTTGATAGCGTTAGAGGCAGGTGCTGAAGATGTTAAAGCTGAGGAAGAAGGTTTTGAGATAGTTACCGAGCCTGAGGATTTTGATGCTGTTGAAAAAGCTCTTGCTGATAATAATATCGAAGTCATGATGTCTGAGATCGCAATGCTCCCTGACACAATGGCAGAACTGTCTGACGAAGACGTTGTTAAAGTCAGGAAAATGCTTGAGGCATTGGAGGACTTAGACGATGTGCAGGATGTTTATACAAACGCAGACCTGCCGGAAGAAGACGAAGAATAAATTGTGCGACAGGCAGGCTCACCAAGGCCTGCCTGCTTTCTATCATAATCAGGAGGGAGCACGAAGAGATGCTGGCAATTGGAATTGACCCTGGTACTGCTATCTGCGGCTTTGGCCTGGTGGAAATGGTAGGAAATAAACTGACTCCTATCCATTATGGAGCTGTGTTTACGGATAAGGATATGCTGCCTGAACTCAGGTTGAAAAAAATCTACGATGAACTGAGCGTCTTATTGGATGAATATCGTCCGGATGTGATGAGTGTGGAACAATTGTTTTTTAACCGCAATGTAACGACAGCAATAAGCGTTGGTCAGGCTCGCGGTGTGGCACTTTTGACAGCAGCTAACCGCGGTATCCAGATCACGGAATTTACACCGATGCAGATCAAGCAGGCTGTTGTAGGTTATGGCGGTGCTAACAAAGAGCAGGTGACTTTTATGGTGCAGAAGCTCTTGAATATTCGTACAAAACCTAAACCAGATGATGTCGCTGATGCTTTGGCAGTGGCGATTTGCGGATTGCATACGGCAGCGACAAGACGATGGCAGGAGTTGAAGTAAATGATTGGATCAATTAAAGGAAAGGTGGCCTATCTGGCAAATGAATATTGTTTGTTGGAAACTAACAGCGGTGTTGGCTACAGGGTCTTTATGCCTGCGGCTCATTTGGGACAACTTGCTGTAGGAATGGAAGCTAGAGTGCACACTTATATGGCTGTGCGCGAGGATGCTATTTTACTGTTTGGCTTTCTGAATCAGGAATACTATAATTTATTTTTACTTCTTCTTGGGGTCAGCGGTGTTGGTCCTAAGGTTGCATTAGGCATTTTGTCTGCCGTTAAGCCGGATGATTTTTATCTGGCAGTGCAAAGCCGTGACCTTAAGGTTTTAACAAAGTTGCCAGGGATTGGTAAAAAGACCGCTGAACGGTTACTGTTAGAATTAAAAGATAAAGTAGGCGGTATAGGCGGTGACAGCGACAGCGGTTTTGCCGATACTGCATTTGGCGGCGGTAGTGCTGCTATGGATGAAGCTATTGAAGCATTGTGTGCTTTAGGATACTCTAATTCGGAAATCATGCCTGCTTTAAAACAGATTCCGAATTATGCAGAACTTAGCAGTGAGGTAATTATTAAGCAGGCTCTCAAATTGTTTGCCGGGAGGAAATAATGCAGCCGGAAGAAAGAATTATTACCGGACAGGAGCAGGACGCCGATGTATGGCAATACAGCCTGCGTCCTCGCCGCCTGGCCGAATATATCGGGCAGAATCAGGTAAAACAGAATATGGAAGTATTCATCAAGGCTGCTGCCGACAGGAAAGAAGCGCTAGATCATGTGCTTTTATTTGGGCCGCCTGGTCTGGGGAAAACCACATTAGCAAATATTATTGCCAATGAATTGAATGTTAATATTCGTGTTACGTCAGGCCCTGCTATTGAACGACAGGGTGATCTGGCAGCGATTTTGACTAATTTAGGTGATAATGACGTGCTTTTTATTGACGAGATTCACCGCTTATCCAAAACAGTGGAAGAAATCTTGTACTCAGCCATGGAAGATTATGCTTTGGATATCATTATCGGTAAAGGCCCGAGTGCACGCATCGTGCGGTTAGATTTGCCCAAATTTACGCTTATTGGTGCTACGACACGTTTAGGAGCCATTGCGGCTCCTTTACGTGATCGGTTTGGTGTACAGTGCCGGCTGGAATTTTATAAGCCTGATGAATTACAGTTTATTATTACACGTGCTGCTGAGATTTTAGGTGTTGAGATCGCTGCTGACGGAGCAGAGGAAATTGCACGCCGCAGTCGCGGAACTCCGCGTGTAGCGAATCGTTTGTTAAAGCGCGTGCGCGATTTTGCACAGGTGTCAGGTGCTGCGGTTATTACTGGACAAATGGCAGATGAAGCTTTAGCACGCTTAGAGGTTGATCGTTATGGCCTTGACCGCAATGATCGACGCATTCTTCAAACGATTGTTAAAACATTTTGCGGTGGACCTGTTGGTATTGAAACCATTGCGGCTGCAGTAAGTGAGGAAACAGATACTATTGAGGATGTAATTGAGCCATATCTTATGCAATTGGGGCTGCTTCAGCGTACACCGCGGGGGCGGATTGCCACACGTGAAACGTATCGTTATTTGGGAGTGCCTTTCCCGGAAAAGGGATGATGTGATGAAACTGCTATTGCACGCCTGCTGCGGACCTTGTGCATGCTATCCTGCAGAGAAGCTGTTGGTTGACGGCAAGGCTTTTGATATTTTGTATTTTAATCCAAATATTCATCCATATAAGGAATTTAAACGGCGATTAAATGCTTTACGAGAGTTATGCGAGAAAAAACGTTATAAGCTGATTGTAGATAAAAGTTACCCTCTGGAAACTTGTGTGCAAGGGATGCTGGATGAACCTGTAATACGCTGCGCTTACTGCTACAGAGTGCGGATGCGTTATGCAGCTCAGTATGCCAAAGAAAATGGTTATGATGCTTTCTCAACGACTTTATTAGTCAGTCCGTATCAGAAGCATGAACTGATCATACAAATGGCTGAAGAAGCTGGGAAGGAATTTGATATCCCGTTTTACTATGAGGATTTTCGCAAAGGTTATCAGCGTGGTGTTGATATAAGCCTAGAGCTGGAGTTATATCGTCAGCCATACTGTGGCTGCGTATTCAGTGAAAGGGACCGTTATGAGAAGAAGCCTAAGGTAAAGTTAGACTAGTTTTAGAGAAGGGAGCGTCCTCATGAAAAAACTGCTGCTGCTTGTCGCATGGGTATTCTGTATCAATTGTGGCATAGTAATGGCTTCATCGCCTGATATTGCTGTTGCTGTCGTACATGGTCAGTTTGCAGCTGAGCTTAGCTGTGAGGATGAACTGATGGTAAGAGTACCGGATACCGGAGAGGAAATGGTTTTGAAACCGGATAGGTATTTTGTAAATGCTGAGGGTGGTACTGTCAATTTGGGTGCGCGGAAGTTTGGCGCCAAAACGTTACGTTTTGTGGTAAAAGAAAATGGCAAGCCCATTGAAGTAAATAAAAAAGCTTACCGTGGAAGCTTTGAGGTACGTATTTCCGCTGACGGAAAGACTTTAGATGTGGTCAATGTACTGCCGTTAGAGCAGTATTTATATAGTGTGGTGGGCGAAGAAATACCTGTGATTTTCCCTGATGAGGCAATTAAGGCCCAGGCTGTAGCAGCAAGGTCGCTGGCTTATAACAGGCTTGGAAACCGCAGTCGTTTAGGTTATGATCTGAAAGCCAGTGAAGAAGGGCAGGATTATTATGGACTGACAACAGAAAAACAGGCTATTAATAAACTGGTCGATGTCACAGCGGGAATGGTAGTCACTTATAACGGGCAGCCAATTGAAGCTGTTTATCACCAAAGTGGTGGCGGGCAGACGGAAAACAGCCGCGATGTGTGGGGCAGATATGTACCTTATCTGCGCAGTGTGAAGGATTACGACTGGGATGCACCTATGTATAACTGGGAAAAAGCTTTGCCTGCAAGTGAGATCGAACGACGTTTATCGACGCGTGGATATGCTGTCGGCAAACTTGAAAGCATACGTTTATCACCGCTGGAAGGCGGTAGCAAAATGTTTGGAAATGATCGCACTGCCAGCGGACGGGTGCAGGAAATGCTGTTCAGCGGCAGCGGCGGGACATTTCTTTTTACAGGACAGCAGGTGCAGGAAATATTAGGGCTCAACAGTACTTTTTTTGAAGTGGAAGTCAATCGTCCTGTACCAAATTCTATTGAGATTCCTATTGAAAATCCTTATGGAATAGAAATCGGCAGGAAGGAAGTCCCGATAAAAGTCAGCGAACGTAGTATTAGTTTCAAAGATATTTTAAAGGATCTGCATTTTGTCAGCGGTGAAAAAGGTGAGATGGTAACTTTTAAAGGCCGTGGGCAGGGGTCCGGACTGGGACTTTCCCAGTGGGGAGCACGTGGGATGGCAAATAGTGCGCCGCCACGCAGCAGGGACTATTATAAAGAAATTTTAACTCATTATTATACAGATACCAGGGTTGAAAAAATTTACTGAAACCGGAGATTAAGATGCAGGTAAAAGATTTTACTTATGAATTGCCGCAGGAATTGATTGCGCAGTATCCGTTGGAACCGCGCGATCACTCAAGATTGCTTGTTGTAGATAAAAATACGGGAACAATAGAACACAGACATTTTTATGATTTATGTGAATATTTGCGGCATGATGATTTACTGGTTTTTAATGATACACGTGTTATTCCGGCACGTCTGCATGGCGTGAAGGATACTGGTGCAAGAGTTGAGGTATTTTTGCTGACACGTTTAAATAGTACGGATTGGGAAGTTTTGGTTAAACCTGGTCGCAAACTGCGCGTTGGGGCAAAAATAAAATTTAGTGATGATTTGTCCTGTGATATTATTGCTGATACGGATTTTGGCGGAAGAATAGCACGTTTTTATTATAATGGCGTATTCGAAGAGATTTTGGATCGTTTGGGTGAAACGCCGCTGCCTCCGTATATTACGGCACCACTGGAAGATAAGGAACGTTATCAAACAGTCTATTCAAGAGAGAATGGCAGTGCTGCAGCACCAACTGCCGGATTGCATTTTACCAAAGAACTTTTGCAAAAGATTAGGGATATTGGCTGCGAAGAGGTTTTTGTAACACTGCATGTTGGTCTTGGGACTTTTCGCCCTGTCAGTGTTGATGACATCAAAGATCATGTGATGCACAGAGAGTTTTACTCTGTTTCACCTGAAGCGGCTGAAGCTATTAATAAGGCTAAAGCTGAAGGTCGGCGTATCGTTGCTGTAGGAACTACTGCGGTACGTACTTTAGAAGCTGCGGGTGAAAGTGGTGTGATTAAAGCTGGCGGGAACTGGACAAATATCTTTATTTATCCTGGATATCGCTTTCGACTGGTAAATTCATTGATAACTAATTTTCATTTGCCGCAGAGCACGCTTTTGATGTTGGTATCAGCCCTGTCAACACGTGAGATTATGCTGTCGACTTATGCTGAAGCTGTATGCGAACATTATCGTTTCTTTTCTTTTGGTGACGCTATGTTTATTACTGATTTGAATAAATAATTTTTAGGAGAATTTATGCACGCAGTTACATATGAATTAATAAAAGAGTGCAGTCGGAGCGGCGCGCGATTAGGTAAATTACATACTCCACACGGAACTTTTGATACGCCGATGTTTATGCCTGTTGGAACACAGGCGACCGTAAAAACATTAGCGCCAGAAGAATTATATGCTATGGGCAGTCAGGTTATTTTGTCTAACACTTATCATTTGTTTTTACGGCCTGGCCACGAATTGGTCAAGAAAGCCGGAGGTTTGCATAATTTTATGCGTTATGACCGGGGGATGCTGACAGACAGCGGTGGATTTCAGGTTTTCAGTTTGGGAGCCATGAGAAAAATCAAAGAAGAAGGTGTGACATTCAGGTCGCATATTGACGGTTCAAAAAAATTTCTGTCGCCAGAGATAGCCACAGAAGTACAGGAAGCATTAGGCGCCGATATCGCAATGGCTTTTGATGAATGCATTCCTTATCCGGCTGATTTTGATTATGCAAAAGAATCAACTCTGAGAACTACGCGTTGGGCCAAACGCTGTTTAGATATACATACCCGTGAAGACCAAGCTATGTTTGGCATTGTTCAGGGTGGAATGTATCCGGAACTTCGAAAAATGAGTGCTGATCAGCTGACGGAAATGGATTTTGCTGGTTATGGAATCGGTGGACTGAGTGTTGGTGAACCTAAGCCGCTGATGTATGACATTTTAAACCAAACAACTGAGCAT
>ENA-UERY01002239-UERY01002239.1-human-gut-metagenome-genome-assembly--contig:-NODE-2239-length-9849-cov-1.922738_pt1 | contig 9849 bp, 10 predicted proteins | sample MGYA00242989_ERZ507990 | MGnify/ENA primary metagenome ERZ507990 (study PRJEB26167, sample SAMN06115529) | human gut metagenome | host: Homo sapiens | place: China:Fujian | collected 2015-08-26 | study...
GACCGAATTCGTTGTTAAACGCCGCACCACCTAACGGGCCTTCCAGCATAATGTCTAAGGCGGAAGCAATACGGTTTGGTTTGGAAAGTGGATTTTCCCAAGGTTGCTCAAAGTTTGGAATGACAAGGTTTGATACGGAGAAACCAGTTAAACCTGCTTTTGGTTTTGCACCACGACCGGTTGCACCCTCATCGCGGATTTCTCCGCCGGAGCCGGTTGCCGCACCCGGCCACGGAGAGATAGCCGTCGGGTGGTTATGAGTTTCTACCTTCATCAGGATGTGGGCTGGCTCCTGATGGAAATCGTAGCGGCCGGTTTTGTGGTCGGCAAAATAGCGGCCCACTTCAGAACCTTCCATTACCGCGGCGTTGTCTTTATAGGCAGACAGCACGTGGTCCGGCGTGGTTTCGAAGGTATTCTTGATCATCTTGAACAGCGACTTAGGCTGCTGTTTACCGTCGATAACCCAGTCGGCGTTAAAAATCTTGTGGCGGCAGTGCTCGGAGTTGGCCTGCGCAAACATGTACAGTTCAATGTCGTTCGGGTTGCGCCCCAGTTTGGTGAACGCATCCTGCAGATAGTCAATTTCGTCTTCCGCCAGCGCCAGACCCAGACGCAGGTTAGCGTCGATCAGCGCCTGACGTCCCTCACCCAGTAGATCAACGCTGGAGACCGGCGCCGGTTGGTGATGGACAAACAGTTTTTCGGCATCGTTCAGCGCAGAGAAAACCGTTTCCATCATGCGGTCGTGCAGTTCGTCGGCCACCATCTGCCATTGCTCAGCGGTCAGCGTAGAGGCTTCTACATACCAGGCAATGCCACGTTCCAGGCGGCTAATCTGGTGCAGACCGCAGTTGTGGGCAATATCAGTCGCTTTAGAAGACCACGGGGAGATGGTGCCAGGGCGAGGCGTAACCAGCAGCAGTTTGCCTTCCGGGGCGTGGCTTTGCAGAGCAGGACCATATTTCAGCAGGCGTGCAAGCTGCGCGTGCTCATCTTCATTTAACGGTGCATTCAGATCGGCAAAATGGACGTACTCGGCGTAAATGTTGTGGACCTGGAGGTTGGCAGCCTGAAAACGTGCCAGCAGTTTGTTAATACGGAATGCAGACAGTGCAGGCGAACCACGCAGAATTTCCATCATAAGTCTCTCGTCTTCTAAGCTTTCGGTGTGCCCAAGTGGGGAAACGGGCGTCATTATAAAGAATCTACCGCGCCGACGAAACCGTTTGCGTCGAAATAAAATCACGACCGTCACTTATCATCAAATGCGGTCAGATTTCTGAATAAGTTGCCAACTGACGCAAGTTTAAGCAAAATGCCGTTCATTAATGACGACTTCACTTCTTAATCAACACCACAGCAGACAGAGACAACGTACGGTTCAGAGAATTAACTAATTGAAAAAATTAAAGATTAATTATCTGTTCATCGGCATATTGACGCTGTTGTTGGCAGCGGCCCTTTGGCCATCTATCCCCTGGTTCGGTAAAGCCGAAAATCGTATCGCCGCCATTCAGTCGCGGGGAGAGCTGCGCGTCAGTACCATCGACTCACCGTTAACTTACGCGACCCTCAACGGCAAAAAATTCGGTCTGGATTATGAACTGGCCCAGGAATTTGCCGACTACTTAGGCGTGAAGTTAAAAGTTACCGTACGCCAGAACATCAGCCAGCTTTTTGACGACCTGGATAACGGCAATGCCGACCTGTTAGCCGCAGGCCTGGTCTATAACAGCGAGCGGGTTAAAAATTACCAGCCCGGCCCGACCTATTATTCGGTTTCACAACAGCTGGTGTACCGGGTTGGGCAATACCGTCCGCGCACGCTTGCCACGGTGAACGAAAACCAGCTGACTATCGCCCCGGGGCACGTGGTAGTTAACGACCTCCAGCAGCTAAAAGAGAAAAAATTTCCCGATCTGAGCTGGAAAGTCGATGACAAAAAGGGCACCACCGAACTGCTTGATGATGTAATCGCCGGAAAGCTGGATTACACCATAGCCGATTCTGTCGCCATCAGCTTATATCAACGCGTGCATCCTGAGCTGGCCGTAGCGCTCGACGTCTCTGACGAACAACCGGTGACCTGGTTTAGTCGGCTGGACGATGACAACACGCTATCTGCTGCCCTACTGGATTTCTTCAACACCATGAATGAAGACGGTTCTCTGGCACGGCTGGAAGAGAAATATCTCGGGCATGGCGATGATTTTGACTATGTCGATACCCGCTCCTTTTTGCGCGCCGTAGACAGCGTGTTGCCGGACCTCAAGCCGCTGTTTGAGAAATATGCGCAAGAGATAGACTGGCGACTGCTGGCCGCTATCTCATATCAGGAGTCACACTGGGATGCGCAGGCCACCTCTCCAACCGGCGTACGCGGGCTGATGATGCTGACCAAAAATACCGCTCAGAGTCTCGGGCTGACCGACCGTACCGATGCCGAACAGAGTATCAGCGGCGGCGCGCGATACTTGCAGGATATGATGAGTAAAGTACCGGATACCGTCCCCGAAGGAGAACGCATCTGGTTTGCGCTTGCAGCCTACAATATGGGTTATGCGCACATGCTGGACGCACGGGCGCTGACGGTGAAAACCAAAGGCAATCCGAACAGTTGGTCCGACGTAAAACAGCGGCTACCGCTGCTCAGCCAAAAGCCGTATTACAATAAGTTGACCTATGGTTATGCGCGTGGCCATGCAGCCTACGCCTATGTGGAAAACATCCGTAAATACCAGATTAGCCTGGTGGGATATCTGCAAGAGAAAGAAAAACAGGCGCTAGAAACGCAGCAACTGGCGCAGGATTACCCGGCGGTGACGCCCGCAGAGCTAATAGGTAAAGATGAATTCCCGCTTTCGGCGTTTCTGTCTCAGACGTCGTCAAACTACCTGTCGCACTCCCCTTCCCTGCTATTTTCGGCACAGAAGAAAGAGGACCAGTAGTCTGATTGGTATTTACTGATTAGCGGATTTTTTCAGGGCCTTAATTTCCTGCCGGCGCATGCGGAAGAAATCACTGAGCAGCGTGGCGCATTCATCCCGCAGTACCCCTTCGGTCACTTCAACCCGATGATTCATTCCAGGGTGATGCAGCACATCCATTAATGACCCGGCAGCCCCGGTTTTCGCATCGCGCGCGCCAAAAACGACCCGACCGATACGGCTGTGCACCATCGCGCCTGCGCACATCACGCACGGCTCCAGAGTGACGTACAGCGTGGCATCTAACAGACGGTAGTTTTGCAGCACCAGGCCGCCCTGACGCAGCGCCATAATCTCAGCGTGGGCAGTCGGATCATGATGACCTATCGGGCGGTTCCAGCCTTCGCCAATCACTCGGTTGTTATGTACCAATACCGCACCCACCGGGACTTCACGCTCATCCCAGGCGCGCTTAGCCAGCGTTAAAGCATGACGCATCCAGTATTCGTGGCTAAATTCAACATCTGACAAAGGGGTAACTCCAGTAATCAAAGCGGGCGCATTATACACGTCATACTTCAAATTGCATGTGCGTTGGCTATTCGAGTTGCTGAAGCTCTCCGCGCGGCGTGACGCGCCAGCGATGCTGGCAAAAAGAGAGCAGCGGATTGTCCTGATTACTGTCACTATAGCCACTGTAAAGCTGTAGCGGCGCGCCAATGTGGCGTTCCAGTTGTGTCACTTTCTCATGGCCCAGACAGCGCAGAGTCAGTACCCAGCCGCCGTATCCCCGCGCCATTTTGCTGGCAATCAGATTGACTCGCGGTAGCCATGGAGTATCAAAGTAAACCTGCTCGACCAGTGACTGTGGAGAGCCGGTAATAAGCCAGATATCAGCGTCAGAGCTTAACAGGTAGGTTGTCAGCCGCTGCTGCACGAGCGGAAACGCCGTCACGTTACTGCGAAACCAGCGCACAAAGTCGGCCTGATGCGCTTTCAGACACGCCTCGCTGCGGCCAAAAGTGCATCCCCATAACAGCAGGCTCATTGGCCAGCGGGCGGCACGTCCTTTTATCAGCAACGCCAGCGCAATCACCGGTAACAGAGGCAGCACAAGCAACGCGTTCAGCGGCTGGCGACGCAGCAGATAACGAATAAAACTACCGAACATATCCTGCTGGTGTAACGTGCCATCCAAATCAAAAAAGACAACGCGGCGCTGGTGATTGGTCAAACCTTATTCCTCTGGATCAGTGAATCCCAATAGCCAGGTAAACAGGAACCCGGCGATAACTGCTACCAGATAGCCTAACAGATAGAACATCACTTTTCCGGCAACAATCGTCAGTGCCAGCGGTAATCCGGAGATGCCAAAGGTGATGACCGTCGCCACCTTCCAGTAGCTAATCAGCGCCCCACCTACCGCGCCGCCAAGACAGGCACCGATAAACGGCTTACCCAACGGCAGCGTTACGCCAAAAATCAGCGGCTCGCCAATCCCCAGCAGTCCGACCGGTAGCGCCCCTTTGATCACTTTCTTTAGCCGCGCATTGCGAGTTTTCATCAAAACCGCAATCGCAGCACCTATTTGCCCAACGCCCGCCATCGCCAGGATCGGAAAGAGCGCGTTATAACCGTGCGCCTGAACCAGCTCAACGTGGATGGGCACCAATCCCAGATGAAGTACGGTGAGCACCAACGGCAGGAAGGTTCCTGCCAGCACGGCACCGACCAGAAAACCGCCGCGATCGATAGCCCAGGATGCGCCGTGAGCGATAGATTCAGAAATCCATCCGCCAAGCGGTTGCAGCGCCACAATCGCGATTACGCCGGTAATGATGGTGGTCAGCAGCGGGTTAAGGATAAGCTCCAGTGATTCTGGCAACAGCGCGCGGAATTTACGTTCGATCCAGCACATCAGCGCAACCACCAGCAATACCGCGATCACCCCACCGCGCCCCGGCTGCAACGCTTCGCCAAACAGGGTAATTTGCGCCAGCTGAGGGCTGGAGAGGATCCCCGCCATCACCCCGCCCATTGCCAGGGAGCCACCGAAAACTTTGGCGGTATTCACCCCGACCAGAATATTCATAATGGCAAACACGGCGCTGCCAAATATGCCCATCAGTCCCAGCATATTTGGATAGTGGGTCGCAAAATCCCCCACGATATCCGGGCGCTTAAGGATGTTAATAATGCCGGTAATCAAACCGGAGGCGATAAACGCCGGAATAAGAGGGATAAAGACGTTCGCCAGCTTACGCAGCGCATCGCTCATCGGCGCTTTGTACTTCGCTTTGGCCTCTGACTTGGTGCGCTCAATATCATTGGCACCTGCTCGCTCGCCGCCATCGGCAATCAGGGAACGCATGGCATCCACCACTTTGGCTGCTTTACCGGGACCGACAATAATCTGGTGCTGTGCGCCCTGCTTCACGTAGCCGCTAACGCCGGGCAGTTGCCTGAGGCGGGGAATATCGATCTGCCCGTCATCCTGAACTTCCACCCTGACACGGGTCATACAGTTTTCCAGACGCAGAATATTGTTCTCTCCGCCAACGCCCAGCAGGATGTCGCTGGCCAGCAACGCCGTCTTATCCATATACACCTCTTAGTGTTCTAACGCCGCGCGTAAAAAACCCTGGTGAGCGGCAAGCTTTTCGCGGGCGGCAGCGGCATCCAGGCCGGTGAGCGCCATTAAAATAGCCGGCTTAACATCATAATCCGTCTGCTTCAGCAGCGTTTCAGCTTGAGCACGCGCAATGCCGGTGGCTTCAACCACCATACGGCACGCCCGATCGACCAGTTTGACGTTGGTTGCCTGCATATCCACCATCAGGTTCTGGTACACCTTGCCAAATTTCACCATCGCGCCGGTGGAGATCATATTGAGCACCAGCTTTTGCGCGGTGCCGGATTTCAGTCGTGTTGACCCGGTCAGCGCCTCTGGCCCCACCACCGGAGAAATGGCAATGTCCGCTTCATGCGCGATAGGGGAATCCGGATTGCAAGAAATAGCCGCCGTCGTACAGCCCACCGAACGCGCATATTTCAACCCACCAATGACATACGGCGTACGACCAGAAGCCGCCAGCCCCACCACCAGATCCTGCGCGGTAAGATTGAGCGCACACAGATCGTCTTCACCTAACTGTGGGTTATCTTCCGCACCCTCAACCGCCTTCAGCAGCGCGCCCGGTCCCCCGGCAATCAGCCCAACCACCAGACCGTGCGGAACGCCGAAGGTTGGCGGGCATTCAGACGCGTCCAGCACCCCAAGACGCCCGCTGGTACCTGCTCCCATGTAAATAATGCGTCCACCGGCTTTTAACGCGTTGGCTGCCGCATCGACCGCGCACGCAACTTGAGGCAGAGTTGCTTTTACTGCTTCGGCTACCAGCGTATCCTGTTGATTAAAACGATGAACCAACTCCAGCGTGGAGAGCGCATCCAGGTCCATGGTCTGTGGATTGCGGGTTTCTGAAACTAATGCACCGAGATTCATTTTTTGTTCCTTAGGAATTTTTAATTCATAATAATCTGTCATAATGGAATATTATATTCACTAAGGCGAGTGATATTTTGTTTTGTAATCGCCATCACATTTTCGCCAGGAGAAAGCATGAACTGTTTAATTCGCATTCGTCAGCGTTATCCGGATCTCGCGCAAAGCGATAAAAAACTTGCGGATTATCTTCTTGCTCAACCGGATGCTGCGCGTCATCTCAGTTCACAACAGCTGGCCTTTGAAGCGGGCGTCAGCCAGTCCAGCGTGGTGAAATTCGCGCAAAAGATGGGCTTTAAAGGATTCCCGGCACTCAAACTGGCGATTAGCGAAGCATTGGCCAGCAATCCCAACCCCCATTCCATTCCGGTACATAATCAGATTCGCGGTGACGACCCGATGCGAATGGTAGGCGAGAAACTGATTAAAGAGAACGTGGCGGCGATGCATGCGACGCTGGACGTCAACAGCGAAGAGAAACTGATGGAGAGCGTCACGATGCTGCGTTCAGCCCGCCGCATTATCGTGACCGGGATTGGCGCATCGGGTCTGGTGGCACAGAATTTTGCCTGGAAGCTGCTGAAGATTGGTTTTAACGCGGTGGTGGAACGCGATATGCACGCCCTGCTGGCGACGGTGCAAGCGCTTTCGCCCAACGATCTGCTGCTGGCCATTTCGTATACCGGAGAGCGCCGCGAGCTCAACCTGGCTGCGGATGAAACGTTGCGCACCGGCGCGAAAATCCTCGCCATCACCGGATTTACACCGAACGCCCTGCAGCAACGGGCAAGTCATTGTCTGTACACCATTGCCGAGGAGCAGGCCACGCGCAGCGCAGCGATTTCCTCCACCCATGCGCAAATGATGCTCACTGATTTACTGTTTATGGCGCTGGTGCAGCAGGATCTGGAGCATGCCCCGGAACGTATTCGCCACAGCGAAGCACTGGTAAAAAAACTGGTCTGAGCAAAGAATGCGCGTATAATGCCCGCCCGATTTGTGATGTTTTGAGAGTTTCCTGATGGCCCTGTTAATCACTAAAAAGTGTATCAATTGCGATATGTGCGAGCCCGAATGCCCGAATGAGGCGATTTCGATGGGTGATAGCATTTACGAGATTAACAGCGACAAGTGTACGGAATGCGTAGGCCATTACGACACGCCAACCTGCCAGAAGGTGTGCCCGATCCCCAATACTATTTTGAAAGATCCGGCACATGTCGAAACAGAAGAGCAGTTGTGGGATAAGTTTGTGCTGATGCACCACGCCGATAAACTTTAGCCGCGTCGCCATCTGGCGATGAAGCTCCTACCCTGCCCCTGCAACAAACGCATAACCCGTAGGCCGGATAAGACGCTACGCGTCGCCATCCGGCAACGTCCTGAATCTAACTTTCGATAATCACCGTGGCGCAGGCGTAGTGACGCTCATCGGCCAGCGTCACATGCATATGCGCGACGCCGAGTTTTTCCGCCAGTTTTAACGCCTCTCCCCATAATCGCAGACGCGGCTTACCGAGTTCATCGTTAAAGACTTCAAACTGATTAAACGCCAGCCCATTGCGAATACCCGTGCCAAAGGCTTTTGCTGCCGCCTCTTTGACTGCAAAACGCTTCGCCAGAAAACGCACCGGCTGCTGATGCGTTTCCCAGATTGCCCATTCGTTGTCGCTGAGCACACGTCTTGCCAGGCGGTCGCCGGAACGGGAGATCACCGCTTCGATGCGGGCAATCTCCACGATATCCGTACCTAATCCCAGAATCGCCATTAGCCACGCGCTTCCAGCATCAGGCGCTTCATTTCGACTACGGCATCTTTCAGACCGCTCATCACCGCGCGCCCGATAATGGCATGGCCAATGTTCAACTCATGCATTTCCGGGATCCGTGCGATAGCTTTAACGTTGTGATACGTCAGACCGTGACCCGCATTCACCTTCAGGCCAAGACTTGCAGCATAGGTTGCCGCTTTGGCGATACGCGCCAGTTCGCTGGCCTGTTCTGCGTCGGTTTTCGCATCGGCGTAACAGCCGGTGTGAATTTCAATAAACGGTGCACCAACTTCCGCAGCGGCCTTAATCTGCTCTTCATCGGCATCGATAAACAGCGAAACCAGAATGCCTGCGTCCGCCAGACGTTTGCAGGCATCGCGCATCTTGTCACGCTGGCCGGCGACGTCCAGCCCACCTTCAGTGGTAACTTCCTGACGTTTTTCCGGCACCAGGCAGCAAAAATGCGGCTTAGTCTCAACGGCAATCGCCAGCATCTCTTCGGTGACTGCCATTTCCAGATTCATGCGCGTATCCAGCGTCTGGCGCAAAATACGTACGTCACGGTCGGTGATATGACGACGGTCTTCACGCAGATGTACGGTAATACCGTCCGCGCCCGCCTGTTCACCGATAAACGCTGCCTGCACTGGGTCCGGGTATGCGGTGCCGCGTGCGTTACGCAGGGTGGCAATGTGGTCAATATTGACGCCTAACAGTAATTCAGCCATGACAATCCTCGTTAATCATTATTTGTTTTTACTGCGCGTTTTGGCATAAATTGCCGGAACAGTTCCCGGCTTTTTAACGGCTTACCACCAAGATACGGCTTTAACGCCATGCGGGTAAAGCGTTTCGCGGCGCGAAGCGTATCAGCATCCGGAAATTCCCGCGATTCGAGTGCTTTCAGATGGCGTCCGGTAAAGGTGGCGTTATCAATCACTACGCTTGCGATAAACCCTTTTTCTTCCCTGTAGCGATAGGTCATGGTGTCGTCTACCGGCTCGCCGCTGCCCGCACAGTGGGTAAAATCGACGCCATACCCCAGATGACCAAGTAAGGCCAGCTCAAAGCGACGCAACGCAGGTTCTGGCGAACCCGTGGCGCCAGCCAGCGCCTGAATACAGTTCAGGTAATCGAAAAAGAGTGCAGAAAAGCGGGTTTCGTATTCGAGTACGCGCGAGATAAGCTCGTTAATATACAAGCCGCTGTACAGCGTGATTCCGCTAAGGGGGAGTGCCAGAGAAACGGCTTCGGCGCTGCGCAAGGTTTTGACCTCGCCACGTCCACCAAAGCGAAGCAACAACGGGGTAAAAGGCTGGAGTGCGCCTTTAAGATTGGAGCGTTTGGAACGTGCGCCTTTAGCCACAAGGCGCACGCGACCCGACTCTTCCGTGAAGACGTCCAGCATCAGGCTGGTTTCGCTCCAGGGACGACTATGCAGGACGAAAGCGCGCTGCCAGCCTTCCATATTATTCTCGTCGTCTTTCAGGCTGCTGGAGCGCTGGCTTTATCCGCTTATCCAGAGCGCTTATTTGATCAAGCGCCTGAACACCCACGGCCTGGCCGTCTGCCTGCAACCCGGGAGCCATAGAGAGCAGGCGTTTAGAGATCGTCTACGTAACCGAGACTACGCAGCGCGCGT
>ENA-UERY01002240-UERY01002240.1-human-gut-metagenome-genome-assembly--contig:-NODE-2240-length-9848-cov-7.786511_pt1 | contig 9848 bp, 7 predicted proteins | sample MGYA00242989_ERZ507990 | MGnify/ENA primary metagenome ERZ507990 (study PRJEB26167, sample SAMN06115529) | human gut metagenome | host: Homo sapiens | place: China:Fujian | collected 2015-08-26 | study...
TTTTGTTCTAGTTCTTTTAAAATCATAGATAGAGATTCAAATCCACTATCAGTGATAAATGCTACACTGATAAAGAATTCATCACATCGTTTTAATTCTTGTTCCAAAGACACAAGAACTTTCTTTCCTTGTTTATGGTCATTGTATATAAATTCTGGCCGATATGCTAAATTCGAATTGCTAGATTGGTCAATAAATGCTGTTGCTAAACCAGATATTAATTCTTCAGATTTTGAATTTTCCATAATTCTTCCTCTCTTGTTATATACTCCATATAGATTCAATCATCATACATTAAATTTAAGAAAATAAATTTCTAAACATTGGTCTTTTTATTTCTATAATATAGTATACCAGATCATACATATACTTTCTACTAACAAGTTATTCATTATAAAAGCACATATCTTTTAATCGATATGCACTGTCTAATTAGATTCAAATCTAAATATTTTCAATTAAAATTTTGCATAGTTTATTTTGAAAATGTCCATCTAGATATTCTCCTGGTTACTAGAATAAAAGAGAATAACTTGTCTAAGATCTTCAATAAACTTGTCATACATATAATAATCTGGATATAGAATATATTTTATTAGTGGAAATAAAACATATCCTAATAAAACAATCATTATTATAATTCCAGCAAAGTATATTTTATTTTTTATTGTTAATTTGTTAAAAAATCTTTCATATAATTCTTTTTGTCCAAACAATCCAATTGCCACAATTATTGCACCTATAGTTTTTAATATTTTTTTACCGTCTTGAAAGCAATTAGCTTTCCTTTTTTGTTTTTCTGCTTCCTCTATTAAAAAATTTATACTATCTATGTTATTTATATTAATTTTATATTTTTTTAATAACTTAATTACCTTTTTTGTACGCTTTTTAGAATATTTCTTATTAATTTTGTTTAACCTAAACTTTAACATTGAGTTGGTTTCTTCCATATGCAATCCTATTACTACTACTAAAAGTAATAATACTAACATCCAATTAGCTATCTGTTCCTTATTAAGAAGATAAAAAGTTACCCATGCTATTGTTATTACTAATATTAAAATACTCAAAAATTTATTTTGCCATGGTAATTTTTTCCATGGTACACGCTTACAAGTTTTATCTAGCTTTTTTATTTCTATTTTATACTCAATAAATAAATTCCTAAATTCCAAAATACGCTCCTTTATAAATTCTTCACTATTAATTAATATATTTTATTATTACATTTCAAACAAATTTGACATATTTTGTTTTTTATATTATCAACAAATCTTATCAATTTATTTAAATTGTATACAAAAACACACATCACAAAAGTGATGTGTGCCATAAAAAAGTCAAATCCTATTCAATTCCAAAAACAAAGAAATCAAATTATTTTAACTGAGCAGCAACCTCAGCCGCAAAGTCTTCTTCTTTCTTTTCAATACCTTCACCAGTTTCAAAACGAACGAATCCTTTGATTGTAACATTAGCTCCGTTTGCTTTAGCAACCTGTTCTACGTATTTTCCAACTGCCTGTTTTCCGTCTTCAGCTTTAACGTAAGCCTGATCTAACAGACATACTTCTTTTAATTCTTTGTTCAGACGTCCAACGATCATCTTTTCGATGATGTTTTCTGGTTTGTCTGGGTTTTCGTTCATAGCCTGAACTTTTAAGATTTCTGTTTCATGCTCGATGTAATCTTTAGAAACTTCATCTCTGCTTGTGTATTTTGGAGAAATAGCTGCAACCTGCATTGCTACGTTTTTAGCCATCTCTTTGATCTCGTCGTTAACTACGTCTGTAGCAACTTCTACTAATACACCGATCTTACCACCAGCGTGGATATAAGATGCAACAAATCCGTCTGTTGCAGATACTTTAGCGAATCTACGGATGTTTAAGTTCTCTCCGATAACAGCGATCTTACCATCTAATGCTTCTTTAACAGTTTTTCCAGCTTCTGCTTTAGAATCTTCTGCTAAGAATCCTTCGATGTCTGCTGCTGCTGTTGTAAGAGCCTGATCAGCTACTTCTGCTACGTATGCTTTGAATGTATCATTCTTAGCTACGAAGTCTGTTTCAGAGTTAACTTCAACGATAGCTGCTTCTTTTGCATCATCAGATAATGCTACTGCAACAAGTCCTTCAGCTGCGATACGTCCAGCTTTCTTTGCTGCTTTTGCAAGACCGTTTTCTCTTAAAAATTCAACTGCTGCGTCCATGTCTCCTTCTGTCTTTGTAAGAGCTTTCTTACAATCCATCATTCCGGCACCAGTCATTTCTCTTAATTCTTTTACCATTGCTGCTGTGATAGCCATGATTCTTTTTCCTCCTAAATTGAAAGTGTGAATAAATTATTCAGCGTCTTCTGCAACTTCTTCAGAGTCTGCATCGATTCCCTGGTTTGCTTCGATAACTGCATCAGCCATAGCAGATGTGATCAGTTTTACTGCACGGATCGCATCATCGTTTCCTGGGATGATATAATCTAATTCTTCAGGATCGCTGTTTGTATCTGCGATTCCAACAAGAGGAATTCCTAAAGTATGTGCTTCCTGTACACAGATGCTTTCTTTCTTAGGGTCTACAACGAAGATCATGTCTGGAAGTCCACCCATTTCTTCGATTCCACCTAAGTTCTTCTGTAATTTGTCTTTTTCTTTGTTAAGTTCTAAAACTTCTCTCTTTGGAAGTACGTCAAATGTTCCGTCTTCTTCCATCTCTTTGATCTTTTTCAGTCTAGCGATTCTAGATTCGATTGTCTTGAAGTTAGTCATCATTCCACCTAACCATCTCTGGTTTACGTAGAACATTCCGCAACGTTCTGCTTCAGCCTGAATAGAATCCTGAGCCTGTTTCTTTGTTCCTACGAACAGAATCTTTCCACCCTGTGCTACACAATCTTTTACTGCGTTGTAAGCATCGTCAACCATTCCTACAGATTTCTGTAAGTCGATGATATGGATACCATTACGCTCTGTGTAGATGTATGGTGCCATTTTAGGGTTCCATCTTCTTGTCTGATGTCCGAAATGTACACCTGCTTCAAGTAACTGTTTCATTGAAATAACGCTCATTTTAAATCTCCTTTAGTTTTTGCTTCCGCTATTTTCATCGTTCTGACAAACCTCTTGGGCACTTACCAGAATTCCAATAGCGTGTTTATTTTTACCTATGACAGTATATCAAACCTTGTCCTTCTTTGCAAGAACTTTTTCTTTAATTCTAAAAGAATTAATCAAGCTTTGTGATCTCGTCAAATATAAAGTCATTCACTACTTTAATATATGTTCCTTTCATACCAGAGGATCTTGTCTCAACAACTCCGGCACTTTCTAGTTTCCTTAATGCGTTTACGACAACGGATCTTGTGATCCCGAATCTATCTGCGATCTTACTTGCAACTAAGACTCCTTCATTGCCTTCTAATTCTTCTAAGATATGGATCACTGCTTTGTGTTCTGTGAAGGATAATGTACTGATCGCGGAATCAACGATTCCTTTCTTTCTTCGTTCCTGTTCCACTTCTTCGCTTACAGATCTTAACATTTCAAGTCCGACAACGGTTGTTCCATATTCCGCTAAGATAATATCATCAATGGAATAATTTTCTCTCTGGCGGTACATAAATAATGTTCCGAATCTCTCTCCTGCGATATCGATCGGTGCGATGATCGCATAGTAATCATCAACGTCTGACTCAAATCCAAGTGTGGAAAGGCTAACATTTTCATTGGTGGAAAGAATCGTTAATAGTCTTTCATTTAATGAAAAATCAACATAATCTTTGACATTTCCTGAGATCAGCTGATGAAGCACTTCGATGTGGTCTGCTTCATTTTTACCTAAGATCTTTCCTTTTTTACTGATGACAAGGACGTTTGAATTCATTACTTCTGTCAGAACTTTACAGATATCGTTAAATACAACTTTCTGTGAATTGTTATTATGAAGTAATTTATTGATCTTTCTTGTTTTATCTAGTAATTGTATACTACTCATCTATATTTTTTCTCCTTATTTTGACACTGACTCCCCAGAAGTCTCTTTCTCTTTTGCATCTTCTGGCATGCTGCATACGAATCCACATTCCTTGCTAGAGCATACAAGCTTCTTACCTTTTTCGATCATATAGCTTCCGCATTTTTCACATTTGACTGTGGATGGTTTCTGCCATGACATAAATTCACATTCCGGATTATTTTCACATCCGTAATATTTTCTTCCTTTTTTCGTTTTCTTTAAGACGACTTCTCCGCCGCACATTGGGCATGGGATTCCGACTTTTTCAAAATGTGGTTTTGTATTTCTGCATTCTGGGAATCCAGGGCATGCAAGGAATTTCCCATATGGTCCGTACTTCACGACCATATTTCTTCCACATTCATCGCAGATAACGTCTGTGACTTCGTCTTCGATCTTGATTTTCTCTAATTCTTTTTCTGCATTCTTCACTGCGATCTCAAAGTCTGGGTAGAAGTTTTCAATGACGGATTTCCAATGGACTTTACCTTCTTCTACCATATCAAGCAGGCCTTCCATCATCGCTGTGAAGTTCACATCGACAATACTTGCGAATGCTTTCTTCATCATGTTGTTGACTGCTTCTCCAAGCTCTGTGACGTATAAGTTCTTCTTTTCTTTGACAACATAACGTCTTGCTGTGATCGTTGAGATCGTTGGTGCGTAAGTACTTGGACGTCCAATTCCAAACTCTTCTAGTGTCTTAACTAAAGATGCTTCTGTATAATGAGCTGGTGGCTGTGTAAAATGCTGTTTTGGTTCTAAATCATTTAATGTAAGTTTGGTATCTTCATCGATGGATTTTAACATTACATTTCCTTCGGATTTCTCGTTGTTAATGTTATATACAGATAGGAATCCATCGAAGGCGATCTTGCTTGCGGATGCATTAAAACGATAATCTCCGGCAGCGATCTTTACGGATGTATTCTCGTATTTGGCTGGTGCCATACGGCTTGCCATGAAACGGTTCCAGATCAGCTGGTATAAACGGAACTGATCTCTTGATAGTTCGTCTTTGATGCTTGCTGGTGAGTTTGTCATGTAGGTTGGTCGGATGGCTTCATGTGCATCCTGTACTTTCTTGTCGTCTTTCTTGGCAACAGTTCCTGCTCCAACGAACTCGGCTCCATAAGCTTCTTTGATGTATTCTTTCGCTGCTGCATCGGCTTCTACAGAGATACGTGTGGAGTCTGTACGTAAGTATGTGATCAGACCGACGGTTCCCTGTCCTTTGATATTGACACCTTCATATAACTGCTGTGCGATACGCATTGTTTTCTGTGGTGCGAAATTTAACTTGCTGGATGCATCCTGCTGAAGAGTACTTGTCGTAAATGGAAGTGGGCTCTTCTTTAATCGTTCTGTGACTTTCACTCCTTCGACGGTGAATTCTTTTCCTTTTAAATAGGATAAGATCTCATTCATCTCTTCTTCGCTGTGAATCTCAATCTTCTGTTCTTTATTGCCGATCAGTTTAGCTTCTAATGGCTTTTTGCTTCCTTTGACATCTAATAAGGCTTCTAAGGACCAGTATTCCTGTGGAATAAACAGGTTGATCTCTTCTTCTCTGTCACAGATCAGGCGTAAGGCTACGGACTGAACTCGTCCAGCACTTAAACCTCGTTTGATCTTTGCCCAGAGGATCGGACTGATCTGGTATCCTACGATTCGGTCCAGAACACGTCTTGCCTGCTGTGCATCGACTAAGTTCATATCGATGTCTCTTGCGTGTTTAATGGAGTCTTTGACAGCTGTTTTTGTGATCTCATTAAATGTGATTCGGCTGTAGTTTTTGTTCTCTAGTTTTAATGCGTAATATAAATGCCATGAGATGGCTTCTCCTTCACGGTCCGGGTCAGTCGCGAGGTATACTTTGTCTGCTTTTTTTACCGCTTTACGAAGAGCTGCTAATACTTCACCCTTCCCACGGATCGTAATGTACTTTGGTTCAAAGTCATTCTCGATATCTATTCCTAAGGTACTCTTTGGCAGATCGCGAACATGCCCGTTGGACGCGATCACTTCGTAATTCCTGCCCAGGAACTTTTTGATTGTTTTGGCTTTCGCCGGTGATTCGACGATAACTAGATATTTTGGCATATAGTATTACCCCTTGTTTACATTTTTTTGATATATAAGTTCTGATGGATCTGTTTGATATATCCTTTCGCTTCTAATTGAAATAAAGCTTGGATCACTTCTTCATAAGAGTCTTGGGATGCACTTAAGATCTCATCAATATATTTCGGTTTCAAACTCAACATATCATACACCCTTTTTTCTGCCTTTGCAAGAGATTTTGCACTATGCTTTGGAAATTTTCGTGAAAATCCCGTGAATTCTGAAAATTCTGTTAAAATATCGTCGACATTTTCAACTAATTTTGCTCCTTGTTTGATCAATCCATGACACCCTTGACAATGTTTATCTGTGATCATTCCGGGAACTGCGAACACTTCTTTGTTCTGATCAAGCCCGCAATCCGCCGTGATCAGCGATCCGCTCCTTGCTCTGGCCTCTGTGACGAGAATTCCGTCACTTAGTCCACTGATGATGCGGTTCCTTTCTGGAAAATGCCATTTGAGCGGTTCACTGCCTGGCGGGTACTCAGAAATAACTGTCTGATTCGCATACATGTCATAAAATAACTGAAAATTTTCTTTTGGGTAAATGAGATCGATCCCACATCCTAAAACCCCAACAGCCTGTCCTTTTTTGTCGATTATTTCACGGTGAACCGTCCCATCTACGCCCCTTGCGAGTCCACTTACGATCTGTACGCCTTGCTGAGCCAGCTCTTTTGCGAACTTTTTTGAGATTTCGAATCCATAAGTTGTCGGATATCTTGATCCAACGATTGCTATTGACAGTTCTTTTTCTTCATATGGCTGACCTTTTTGAAAAATACCATACGGAGCATCGTAGATCTTCCTCAATCGATTCGGATAAGCAGCTTCTTTTTGAATGATAAAACGGATATTTTCACGATGCAAGGCTTCATAACCTTTCTTGATCGCTGTTTCATCTCTTGAATGAACGAAACGATCGTATTCAAGTTGTGTCATGTGTTCTTTTAAGATTTCGGGGTTGATCTTATAGAGTTCTTTTGGATGAATGAAGATATCCATCAATTCTTTTTGCTTCTTGATCGGCAATCGGACTTTGCCGCATAGCCAGTACCAATATAATTTATCTTCCATATTCAAGTACCTCTTTGATAAATCCTGTATTTCTGAAGGTCATGGCTTCCATCAGGTGGATTGGTTTGATCGCTGATTCATTTTCCATAAGCATGATCGTCAGTGCTACTTTTAAAATCTTATCCATTCCTCGTCTTGTGATCTTGCCAGATCGATAGGCGATATCTAAAATCTCTTTGCATTCTTTGGATAAATGAAGGAGCTTGTTTAACTGTATGTGGCTTAAATGGCTGGTATCACTGCATTGATAGTTTTTTAATAACTTTTTTTCTCTTTGGATGGTTGTTTCGATGCGTTCTTTGATCTGATCGGATGTTTCTTGACTCTCTTTTTGTATCTTCTGTGTATCAGCCTCTTTTTTACTTAGACATAGGACCATGTCAAAACGGTCTAAGATCGGACCGGACAATTTCTTTAGATAACGCTTTTTTTCATGATAAGTACATCGGCAGATCCCATCTTCCAATCCATAACCACAAGGACATGGATTCATGGTGGCGATCAGTTGAAAATCTGCCGGAAACTTGTGGTAGATCCCATTTCTGGTGATATCGATCGTTCCATCTTCCAATGGCTGTCTGAGTGCCTCGATACATTCTGTTTTAAATTCCATAAATTCGTCCAGAAATAAAATACCATGATGTGCTAATGTGATCTCTCCTGCCGTCGGCGTCTTGCCGCCTCCAAGGAATGCAGCTTTCGGGATCATTGGATGTGGCTGGCGAAATGGCCTGGTATCATCTTCTAAATACCGTGGAATTCCAGTGGCATCATAGATTGCCTGAACTTCCATCTTCTCTTCTTTTGATAGTTGTGGGAGAATGGTCGGAATCCTTCTGGCTGCCATTGTTTTTCCTGAACCTGGGGAACCAATGACCAATAGATGATGTCTTCCAGTGACCGCAATCTCCATCGCTCTTTTTAAATGTTGTTGTCCGATGATGTCACTGAAGTCTTCTTCTGACTCTTCCTTTTGATAAGTTGTTGCACTTCTGCAACTTTTTTGATGATATGTTCCATGAAAATAGTCCAGGACATCCTGTAAACTGTCCATAAATACCACTTCAATATCTTCAATTCCTCTTAGAGAATTCTCATCTTCACTTGCCGCAAAGAACTTGTGAATTCCTTGTTTTCTTGCTTCTAAAACGATCGGAAGACAGTTTCCTACACCTCTGATCTTGCCGTTTAGTCCTAATTCTCCCATGATACAGATGTCATCTAACTTGCTTGCATCGATTAAATTCAGGCATCCTAAAAAGGCCACGGCGATTGGGAAATCGAACGCGGTTCCGTTCTTTCTTATATTGGCTGGGGATAAATTAACGGTGATCTTCATCGACGGTAAGGGATGGCCGATGGAGCGCAGTGCTGATGCAACCCGCTCTTTTGCTTCCATAGATTCTTTGGAAAGATAGCCTACCATTGTAAAATATGGCAGGCCGTTTCTGATCTCTACTTCTACGTGGATGAGCTTTCCGCTCACTCCACTGACGATTCCTGTGATTACTTCCTGATAAATAATACTCAACTCCTTCTCTTCTCAAAAAGGAAGCTGGTTTCAAAATGATATGGTTAGTTTATCACAAAAGTAATATTTTTACAATCTTGTTTATTCAAAACAATTGTGATTATTTTAATAATTTCTTTAATTCACTCATAAATGTGTTCACATCTTTGAATTCACGGTAAATGGCTGCAAATCTTACATATGCAACTTCATTTAAATCCTTTAATTTGTCCATGACCATCTCTCCGATCACAGATGTTTCAACTTCTCTTGTTCCCATGTTATAGATCTTTGTCTCGATCTCATCGATCGCTGCTTCGATCTGACGGGGAGATACCGGACGTTTATGACAGGAATGCAGAATGCCTGCTTCTATTTTGGAGCGGTCATATGCCTCTCTGGAATCATCTTTTTTAATGACCATAAGGGGCATGGTCTCTAATTTTTCATACGTAGTAAAACGCTTGCCACAGCGTTCACACTGACGGCGCCTGCGAATGGAACTGTTATCATCTGCCGGACGGGAATCGATCACTTTGGTATCTGCTTCATTACAGTACGGGCACTTCATAAACTCTGCACATCCTTTCTCTCATGTATTTTTTACAAAATGATGATTTTATTTTAACCGAAAGCCCCCTCAAGCGCAAGATTTTTGTTACAATTCCCCAGTTTTTCCCATATTTGTTCCTATATCTATAGACGAAGACCATTTTTATGTCTTATAATAGCGGATAATAATACAGTCTATGCTGTTTAAAAGGAGAACAAAACATGAACCATACACCCTCTGTTTCTGTGAGAAATATAGTTTTAGGAGAAGGGATCCCAAAGATCTGTATCCCTCTTGTAAGCACCTGCCTGGATGCACTTTTAAATGATATGAAAAAAGCGCTGGATCACAGCGCTGATCTTATTGAATGGCGGGTTGACTGGATGGATGACATTTTAAAAAAAGGCTATCTGGAAGAGATCCTTCCTGCTGTACGAAAAGCAGCCGGGGATACTCCTCTTCTTTTTACCTTCCGCACCAAAAAGGAAGGCGGAAATATGGCTGCCAGCCTTTTACAGTATAAAGAACTGGTAAAAAGAGCCATCTGCTCCGGCCTGGTAGACCTGG
>ENA-UERY01002244-UERY01002244.1-human-gut-metagenome-genome-assembly--contig:-NODE-2244-length-9833-cov-3.020295_pt1 | contig 9833 bp, 9 predicted proteins | sample MGYA00242989_ERZ507990 | MGnify/ENA primary metagenome ERZ507990 (study PRJEB26167, sample SAMN06115529) | human gut metagenome | host: Homo sapiens | place: China:Fujian | collected 2015-08-26 | study...
TTGCCGTATTCTTCTCTAAATTCTCCACCTGTACGCTCATTTTATGAGTTCCTCCTTAAATATATCGATAGCGGGGATCGGATGGTCCCGCCCGTATGATCTCGTAACTGCCGCTTTTTGGGCGTTACACGTTTTCCGGCATTATGATGGCCGCTCAGCGAAAAATCCGCCCGCAGGCATCACTTCTCCGTCACGCGCACATAGCGCCGCATGAAATTATAACATAAGACGCATAAAAAGACCAGACCTAAATTACAAAAAATCCAGAAAATACGGGATATTCTTGCTGCAAATACCTGCATTCTCTCCCCACGCCTGCCAGTCCATACCATTCCCGGCACACCACGCTCACATAACGCGCCTGCCCCACAGCGGTGAGTATCCGGGCAGGCGCACCTTGATCCGGGGATCTGGTTCCTCTTAGCTCGCGGGTGACTGCGTTGGAACACAGATGCCGCACTGTCTGAGCGCAGCGAGTTTGCGGCATCTGCCCGGATACTCACCGCGTACCTCAGCCAACACCCTCAGCGAGTCTATTTATCTCTCATACTGGATCGCCTTCCTGATCTTCTCCGCCTCATTCTCACTCACCAGAATACGGATCAGCTCCAACCCAAGGTCGATCGCCCATCCCATTCCGCGTCCGGTACTGATCAGCCGGTCCGTCACCACACCGTCGCCGCGGCAGTCCGCACCCTTCATCTGATCCTCAAACCCCGGATAGCAGGTCGCACGATGGCCTTCGACAAGACCGAGCTCCCCTAAAACACTCGGAGCCGCACAGATCGCCGCAAGCCGCTTTCCTGCTGCAGCATGGGCCTTCAGCATCTCTGCCAGACCTCTGTGCGCCTTCAGGTTATTCGTTCCGACAAGTCCGCCCGGGAGGAACAGCACATCTGCGTCATCCCCGATCTCCTCGAACAGACAGTCCGCCTCAATCTTAAAACCGTGGGATCCCGTCACCATCTTTCTTCCCATGATGGAGACCAGTTTCACATCCACTTTCGCTCTTCTCAGGCAGTCACACACCGCGAGGCACTCCACCTCTTCCATTCCGTCTGCCACAAACGCATATACTCTTGCCATTTTCATTTACGCACCTTTCTGATCGCAGTGCGGGGGAAATCCCTGCCTTATAACGCAGTAGAAATCCCCCGCAGATCTCATTTTTTCGTAACTGTTCAGTACCCTCACAGTTACGAGCAAAAATCCATTCCAGATCGGCTTCGCCGATGGGATTTTTGCCTCCAGACCTGTGCTTTATTACGGTCAGCGCAGCAAGTGCGCAGACCTACTGAATAGTTACATTTTTTCAACATCACTGTCCGTCTTTCTCATCATCCGTATACGGATAGAATTTTCCATTCAGATAATATCCGCATCCCGGTCCGCCCTCCGACCGTTTCACTTCTGTTCCGCGATCCTCTGCAGCCGCCTGCTGCTGTGCGGAAGAATCCACGGTCTGCTCTGGTCCATGATACTGATACGGCTCCTGCGGCATATCATTCCAGCTGTCCGAGGCGCTGTTCTGTCCCTGTCCGTACGAATAACCGGTTCCGCCATTCTGTCCATAGCCTCCGTTCATATTTCCGGTTCCATACGCACCGTATCCGCCGCCCGGGTTTTCATTCCCACCGACATCTCTCACACTGTCCGGCTCCACATACTGACCACCGTAACGCGCGTTATTCTGTACAAACGGTTCCCCTCCGAATCCATTCAGGCGTCCCGAATATGGTCCGCGAAGCACTGCGTAAAGCTCCGCAAAGGTTGCATCCACATATGGCTGAACGAAGAAGGTTCCTATACCGCAGAGCAGGGTTCCTAAAAGCTGCCATCCCAGGAAAGAAAGGCCGAGTACAAAGGCGTTCCATTTCTGTCCATCCATCATCTCTTTCGAGAGTCTTAAAACTTCCATCGTCTTCATATCCGGGTTTTCAGCAAGAATATATGGAACCATCAGATAGCAGTACTGGAAATAAACAGAAACAAAAGCTCCTATCGTAGCGCATATCATTACTGCCCAAAATACACTACCGATCCATTCAACACCATTAAACAAGATCACAAGAAATCCCAACAGACTGGCCAGGATCACAACACTCTCTGTGATCAGTCCCCGAAGGAACTGGGTTCCCACGATCTTTAAATATCCATTGGAAAATCCCCAGAAGATCTTTCCGACACCCGCCGACTGCCCCGTCACACGGCTTTCCAGATAGAACCGGTTCCGTCCGACTTCAAACAATGGCTGTACAAAAATCCCGATCACGACAGAGACGATCACAATAACGACCACCGCTCCCGCGAAAAGACGGTAAAACAGGTTGCTCGCAACCATAGATCCGGCATTTCCGGCTCCCGGTCCGTAAGCGTCGCCAAGTCCAGGGACAAGCTCGATCCCGCTGGCAAGACCACTCTGGGTACTTCCACTGAGGCTGCCGTCGCCTCCTAATTCACCGATCAAAAGACCGCTCTGGTCATCCCGGCTGCTTCCCGTCGCATTCTGCTCCAGGTAGCTTGTAACTCTCTGCGTGCTTGCATTCAATCCGCCGAATCCGCTGAGGATCGCAAAGATCAGGCTTACCGCAAATGCCGCCCAGTAATATCTGCTCAGACACATTTTTGCACGGTTCTTTAACTCTGCCCTTGTCCACATACGCACTTCCTCCTTTTTTCATGAACGGTGTTGACCGATATGCAAAAACAGGACGTTCTCCCGGATTCCGCATACTGGAACCGCCGAACTTTCATCTACATTTGTTTACTGATATTGTAACATGTTTTTTTACAAAAGACCTTACTTTTTCCTTGCGATATGATATGATTTATTACAGTTTGTTTCAATCACTGCCGGTAATTTCATAAGAACTGGCGATCAAATCTTCTGCCGCAACCGCCGGCATTCCAGAAAGGATATTTATCATGGAAATCGAACGCAAATTTCTCGTCACGACACCTCCTGAAAACTATGGGTCCTTCCCTCTTCATGAGATCGAACAGGCATACCTCTGCACCGAACCTGTGGTGAGGATCCGGAAGGAAGATGACAACTACTACCTCACCTACAAATCCAAAGGACTTCTCGCGAGGGAAGAATATAATCTTCCGCTCACAAAAGAGGCCTACGCCCACCTGCTCACAAAAGCGGACGGGAACGTCCTCACGAAAAAACGCTACCTGCTCCCTGTCCCGGGACGCGAGGATCTCACCGTGGAATTCGATATCTTTGAGGGAAAATTCGCCGGACTCATGCTCGCGGAGATTGAGTTTTCCTCCGAGGAGGACGCAAAAGCCTTTCCTCCGCTCCCCTGGTTTGACCGGGATGTGACCTGGTCCGGAGAATACCAGAACAGCAAGCTTTCAAAAATGTCGTAAGTTCTTTGTCTTCTCCTCAAAAATCTCTTCACAGGCAGATATTTCCGCCAGATGCAGCGCCAGCTTGTTAAAAAAAGACCACCGACGGCCCAAAGAACCGCCGATGGTCTTATTTATTTTCATTCAGATTGCACGGATCTGGAAGAAATTACATCATTCCGCCCATTCCGCCTGCGCCTGCCGGCATTGCCGGAGTCTCTTCTTTGATGTTTGCAACAACGGACTCTGTTGTAAGGAGTGTGGAAGCAACACTTGTTGCGTTCTGTAATGCACTTCTTGTAACCTTAGCCGGATCAAGGATACCAGCTTTGATCATATCAACAAACTCTTCGTTGTAAGCATCGAAGCCCTGGCCAACCGGAAGCTCTTTTACTTTATTTACGATCACAGCACCCTCAAGACCTGCGTTGGATACGATGTGGAATAACGGAGCTTCGAGAGCCTTTAAGATGATCTTTCCGCCGGTCTTCTCATCGCCTTCCATGCCGTTTACAAGAGCTGCAACCTTCTCTGCTGCATGAACATAAGCAGATCCGCCGCCTGCGATGATACCTTCTTCAACAGCTGCCTTTGTAGCTGCAAGAGCATCTTCCATACGAAGCTTTGCTTCTTTCATCTCTGTCTCAGTAGCAGCACCTACACGGATAACAGCTACGCCGCCAGCGAGTTTTGCAAGTCTCTCCTGAAGTTTCTCTCTGTCAAAGTCGGATTTTGTCTCTTCGATCTGACCTTTGATCTGGGCAACTCTGTCAGCGATGGCTTTCTTGTCGCCGAGACCGTCAACGATGATCGTGTTCTCCTTCTGGACCTTAACGGATTTTGCACGCCCAAGCTGCTCCATTGTAGCATCCTTGAGGTCAAGGCCGAGTTCATCGGAAATCACGGTACCGCCTGTTAAGATCGCGATATCCTTTAACATCTCTTTTCTTCTGTCGCCGTAGCCCGGTGCCTTAACACCTACAACGCTGAATGTACCTCTTAACTTGTTGACGATAAGAGTTGTGAGAGCCTCACCCTCGATATCTTCAGCGATGATAAGAAGCTTTGCGCCTGTCTTTACGATCTGCTCAAGGAGCGGAAGGATATCGTTGATGTTAGCGATCTTCTTGTCTGTGATCAGGATATACGGATCGTCAAGAGTTGCCTCCATCTTCTCCATATCTGTGCACATATATGCGGAAATGTATCCACGGTCGAACTGCATACCTTCTACAAGGTCAAGCTCTGTCTTCATGGTCTTGGACTCTTCGATCGTGATAACGCCGTCGTTTGTAACTTTCTCCATTGCGTCTGCAACCATCTCGCCGACCTCATCGCTTGCTGCGGAGATTGCTGCAACTCTTGCGATCTGGTCCTTGCTGCTGATCGGCTCACTCATCTCTGCGATCGCCTTAACAGCTTCGTCGGTAGCTTTCTTCATACCTTTTCTTAATACGATCGGGTTTGCACCTGCTGCCAGGTTCTTCATACCTTCGTTTACCATAGCCTGTGCAAGAACGGTAGCGGTTGTTGTACCATCACCGGCAACATCGTTTGTCTTTGTTGCAACTTCTTTTAACAGCTGTGCGCCCATGTTCTCAAACGGGTCTTCCAGTTCGATCTCTTTTGCGATCGTAACACCATCGTTTGTGATGAGCGGAGCACCGAAGGATTTGTCGAGAACAACGTTTCTTCCTTTCGGTCCGATCGTTACGCGAACAGTATCAGCAAGTTTATTTACACCAGCTTCAAGAGCTTTTCTGGCTTCAACGCCATATTTAATTTCCTTAGCCATGTTAAGATTCCTCCAATCAATAATAAGTGATTATTCGATCACTGCAAGAATGTCATTCTGTTTTACGATGATGTAATCTTCTTCCTCAACTTTTACTTCTGTTCCGGAGTATTTGGAGTAGATGACCTTATCGCCCGGTTTTACCTGCATCTTGATCTCTTTGCCGTCAACAACTCCGCCAGGACCAACAGCGATCACTTCTGCCTGCTGCGGTTTTTCCTTTGCCTGACCCGGAAGAACGATACCGGATTTTGTGGTCTCTTCTGCAACTAACTGTTTTAAAACAACTCTGTCAAATAATGGTACTAATTTCATTACTGACTCCTCCTTGTCATTTTACAAGCTCTTGTGACCGCTCTGTAATTTTCAGTCACAATTCTTTTTTTCTTTTATCTTATTCAGTCTGACTCAGGTCTTTTCCCTGACCCCTCGTCACAAGTCATGTTATAGCACATGTTGTTAGCACTGTCAAGTCACGAGTGCTAATTATTTTATGAAAAATTTGTGCCCTATGAATTTTCTGCATTTTCCTCCGTCAATCGTTCAATATATGTCAATTTACGCGGAGAATCTTCATACAGACAAGCCTTCCGGGAATCTTCCTGTTACAGTAGGCGGGCATGGAATGTCCGTATACTGTAAAAACTTTTCATTGATTTTATACATTTTTTTAACTTTTTTCATAATTATCTCTTTCTTTTTCCCATGAATTCGATTATGATTATAAATAGCAGACTGGCGGCTGCAGGCAGGATCTTCGATCCTCTGGATGCAGCGGAAAGGAGAATGAACCATGTCAAAAAAGAAATCAGGCCTTCTTATCGCATTTGGCGCGATGCTCGGCGGCGCAGTTGCGGCCGGTATCTCCTACTATCTGAAATTAAAATCCTTCAATGATGAGCTCGATCAGGATTTTCATGAATACGAGGAAGAAGATTCCCCTTCTGATGAAAATGAAGAGAAAGCGGAAAATGCTCCGGAAAGAACTTATATTACGATCAACTCCGGAAAAGACGCAGAGACCGCCGATGATCCTGCAGCAGAAAAAGAAGAAGATCCCGATACAGCAGAATGTTCAGCAGCAGAGGGAACCTGCGAAACAACAGCAGACAGCAGCTCTGCGGCAGAGGGATCTGCAGCAAATGAAAAAGCATCCTCCGTTGTAGTTGAGGACGATACGGAGGAAGGAAAAACTGAATGATACAAAGTCTTCTCCGCTCCATGGAGCTATTAGAAGTTTTGAAAGAAAAAAACCGCAATTTCTCGATCGCGGAACTGGCGGAAGCGATGGAGCTTCCCCCAAGTACGGTACACCGGATCCTTCAGACATTCTGTGAGAAAAAGTATGTGATCCGCGATGACAGATCCCACACCTACCGGCTCGGTCCGGCACTTATTCCTTTAGGAAAGGCTGCCGCCAGAGGGATCCGTCTTCAGGATGCTGCCCACAGTATCCTGACACAGCTCGCAAAGCAGACAAAGGAGGACGCTTATCTCGTGATCCCGGTCGGCAATAAGGGCCTTGTGATCGAGAAAGTCGATGGTCCGAGCCACTTAAAGGTCGTCGAGGAATTCGGCTACGAGATGTATATGCACTGCGGAGCGATCCGAAAGGTCCTCCTTGCATGGCAGACTCCGACCTTCATCGACGAATATTTCCGAACCATCATCATCCACGACCAGGCGTTCCCGCATGTCCGCCCGGATGATCTGCGCGAAGAGTTAAAAAAGATCCGCCAGGACGGCTACGCCATTACCCGCGGAGAATATGTCAACGATGCTGTCGGGATCGGTGCCCCGGTCTTCAACTCTGAAGGCGAGCTTGCAGGTTCCATCGGCATTATTGCCCCGGAGATCCGGATCGGCTCTCCGGAACTTCTTGAGACTCAGAGAGATCTTGTCCAGTTTTATGCATCTGCTCTCTCCTCCGACCTCGGATACGAGAAGCACGATGTATTTCAATAGTCACTTTTGAATCTTCGGGATATACATTTTCAAATGTATATCCCTTTTTGTATCTTTTCCTCTATCCTTTTTTCACTCCAGCGCTTCGCGCAAAAGTCCCACGCCCTTCCGGATCTCCTCTTCTGTAAGTCCTGCATACCCAAGAACGATCGTGTGGGATTCCTTTGCCCGCCTTTCTTCCATACAAAATCCGGACAGACCGTAGACACGGACCTTTTTTTCTTCTGCCTTCGCTAAAAGCGCCTGTTCCGCTTCACCCTTTCTGTCGGTCAGAAGAACATGAAGTCCCGCGTATTCCCCCTTGATCTCAAACCGTTTTTCCAGCGGTTTTAATGCACCAAGAAGCACATCATGCTTTCCCTTGTAGATCTCGCGCATCCTGTTCAGATGGCGCTCGAAATATCCCCCGGAAATAAAATTCGCCAGGATCCTCTGATCGACTCTCGATACCGTCGAGGAATAAAATCTTCCCTTTTTGCGGTATACGGAAAGCAGACTCTCCGGAAGCACCATGTATCCCACACGGATCGCAGGGGCGATAGCCTTCGAAAAGGTTCCCATATACACGACCGAACCCGTCTGATCCATCCCCTGGAGCGCCGGGATCGGTTTTCCCTTATACCGGAATTCACTGTCATAGTCATCCTCGATCAGATACCTTCCGGGCAGCTCCCCCGCCCAGGATAAAAGCTCCTGCCTCCGCTTTACCGGCATCACGATCCCTGTCGGGAACTGGTGGGACGGCATCACATACGCGGCCTGCGCAGTCTGATCCTCAAGCTCTTTTACACAGAATCCATTCTTATCGATCCCCACCGGCAGGACTTTATGCCCCACGCCGGATAATACCCGGTACGCCTGTCGGTAAGTGGGATCTTCCATTGCGATCACTGCATCTTTTCCGAGCAGCTGGGAGAGCAGCATCAGAAGATATTCGTTTCCCGCTCCGATGATGATCTGGGATGCATCGCAGTTCACGCCGCGCGCCGCATGGAGATATTCCCGGATCGCCTCCCTGAGGATCAGGTCTCCCTGCGGATCCCCCTTCAAAAAAAGATCCCGGTCCTCCTCCTTCAGGACAGCACGGCTGATCTTTCTCCAGGTCGCATAGGGAAAGCCCTCCAGGTCGATCCCGCGCGGAGAAAAATCCACTTCCATTTTTTCCGAAAAGAGCTGCTCCCCGGCATTTTCCTGTTCCATGCCGGAGGACAGCTCTTTTTTCTGATCCGTTCTGGCAGCGGCAGACCGCGCCACCGGAGGAAAAATTCCGTCCAGTGACGCCGCAAAATAACCCTTTCGCGGAACTGCCTCAAGATAACCTTCCGACACAAGCTGCTCATACGCAAGCTGTGTCGTACTCCTGCTGACTTTAAGGCTCTTCGCAAGATCCCTGGATGAAGGGAGCTGCTTTTCCGGTCTTATATTGCCTTTTCGGATCTCATCTTTGATATATTGATAGATCTGTTCATACAGAGGCCTGTCCCCCTGTACATTTAACGGTACGATCAATTCCATAAATCTTTATTTCGGAAGCTTGAAGGAGCTCTTTAAGGAAACGATACGGTTGTATACCGGCTTTCCTTCCTCGCTGTCCTTGCAGTCTACACAGTAATAACCGTTTCTCATAAACTGGAAGCTGTCGTAAGCCTTTGCCTCCATGAGCTTCGGCTCTACATATGCGGTCGTGACGGTCTTGGAGTTCGGATTTAAGTTCAGGGTTCCGTCTGCGTTCAGCTTTCCTTTTTCCTCATCCACGATATTCTCATAGAGACGGCACTCGACTTTTCCGGCTGTCGGAACAGATACCCAGTGGATCGTTCCTTTTACCTTTCTTCCGGTAAATCCGGAACCGCTCTTTGTCTCCGGATCGTATGTGCAGTGGATCTCTGTCACATTTCCGTTTTCATCCTTCTCAACACCGGTACATGTCACGAAGTAAGCTCCCATGAGACGCACTTCATTGCCCGGGAAGAGGCGGAAATACTTCTTCGGCGGATTCTCCATGAAGTCCTCGCGCTCGATGTAGAGTTCTCTTGAGAACGGAACCTCACGCTCGCCCATCTCCGGATTTTCAAGGTTGTTCGGGATGCTTAACATCTCGGTCTGTCCTTCCGGATAGTTGTCGATCACGAGTTTGACCGGATCAAGAACAGCCATCATTCTCGGGCGTTTTAACTTCAGGTCCTCACGGATACAGTACTCCAGCATCGCATAGTCGACGGAGCTGTTTGCCTTGGAAACACCGACGAGATCCACGAACATTCTTAAAGATTCCGGTGTATATCCTCTTCTTCTGAGAGCAGCGATCGTAACAAGACGCAGGTCATCCCAGCCGTCCACGATCCCGTCCTCAACGAGTTTTTTAATGTAACGTTTTCCGGTTACAACGTTTGTCAGGTACATCTTTGCGAACTCGATCTGACGAGGCGGATTCTCAAATTCACATTCTCTTACGACCCAGTCGTAGAGAGGTCTGTGATCCTCAAATTCCAGAGTGCAGATGGAGTGTGTGATGTGCTCGACTGCGTCCTCGATCGGATGAGCGAAGTCGTACATCGGGTAGATGCACCACTTGTCTCCCGTGTTGTGGTGTGTCATATGGGCAACACGATAGAGGACCGGATCACGCATGTTGATGTTCGGGGATGCCATATCGATCTTCGCACGGAGAACCTTCTCACCGTCCTTGTACATACCGTTCTTCATGTTTTCGAAT
>ENA-UERY01002247-UERY01002247.1-human-gut-metagenome-genome-assembly--contig:-NODE-2247-length-9818-cov-28.392773_pt1 | contig 9818 bp, 8 predicted proteins | sample MGYA00242989_ERZ507990 | MGnify/ENA primary metagenome ERZ507990 (study PRJEB26167, sample SAMN06115529) | human gut metagenome | host: Homo sapiens | place: China:Fujian | collected 2015-08-26 | study...
GCCTATTATCTGGACTGCTGGCGCGGAGTGTTCGCGGCGTCCAGTACAGCACAGGCGGTGGGACTGTTTGGGGCAGAGCTGGCTGTCGTCCTCGGGGCGGCGGCAGTGTTTCTTCTGCTGGGGCTCTCAGCAGTGGGGCCGCTGCCCATCTTTCTGTTTGCGATGTTATACGGGACAGGCTCCGGCCTGCTCTCGGCGCAGCTTCTGAATAGCCTCGGGGCAAAACAGCTCGTTCTCTTTTTGCTCACCGCCAGCCTGCCGACGGCACTGGCGGCGGGTGCGCTCTGTTTGTTCGGTGCCTCGGCTCTGCAGGTCAGCAGCCGAATCCATGCGTTCTCTTTCGGTAGAGGGGATAAGGGAAGCCATCCGGCAGGAGCACGGCTCCTGGTAGGGCAATTCGCCTTACTGGCGGTCTGTCTCTGCCCGCTCTGCGGTGCGGCCACCGGCCTTGTGTGTCTTGCAAATCGTCTGATGCAGGCCGGATAAGCGCCCGGTTTTCTTGCGGCCTCGGACCGGATGTGGTATGATAGAGAAAATGATTTTCATGAAATGAAAACAGGGAGTCCAGAATGAAAGAACCGAAGCTGAAAACCGTATATGTCTGCTCCAACTGCGGAGAGACAAGCCCCCGCTGGATGGGCCGCTGCCCCAGCTGCGGCAGTTGGAACACCATGAATGAGGATGTGGTCGCCGAAGCGCCCAAGGCTGGGCTTTCCGGCGGAAAAGCCGCTGCGCCCGCCCGGCAGGAGGGCGTCACCTCGCTGACGGCAAGGCGTCTGGCCGACATCAGCACGACGGAGGAAAAGAGCCGCATCCTGACTGGCATTTCCGAGCTTGACCGCGTATTGGGCGGCGGCATCGTACTGGGCGGTGTCGTACTGCTGAGCGGTGAGCCGGGCGTGGGCAAATCTACGATGCTTTTGCAGCTCTGCGGTGCCATCTCCAACCAGCACACGGTGCTGTATATCACGGGCGAAGAGTCTGTCCGTCAGGTCAAGCTGCGTGCGGCCCGCCTGAAAGTCCCGCAGGACAACATCTATCTGGCGGCAGAAAATGATGTAGACGAGATCTGCGGCCTCATCGAGAAGGAAAAGCCGGAACTGGTCGTCATCGACTCCATCCAGACCATGCGGTGTATGGACATCTCGTCTTCGTCCGGCACGGTCAGTCAGGTGAAAGAGAGTGCGGCCCGCCTGCTGGCCGTCGCCAAGAAGCAGGAGATTCCGATGTTTATCGTGGGCCATGTCAACAAGGACGGTGCTATCGCAGGCCCGAAGGTCATGGAGCACATCGTGGATACGGTTCTTTACTTTGAGGGAGACAAAATGCTGCCATACCGCATCCTGCGGGCGGCTAAAAATCGCTATGGCTCCACCAACGAGCTTGGTATGTTTGATATGACAGGGCAGGGCCTTGAGGAAATCGAAAATCCGTCCCAGATGCTCCTGGAAGGCCGTCCGCTGGGCGTTTCCGGGAACTGCGTCGCCTGTACCATGGAAGGCAGCCGCCCCATTCTGAGCGAGATACAGGCCCTTGCGACCAAGACGAATTTCCCGGCACCCCGGCGGGCCTGCAGCGGTTACGACTACAACCGCATGAACCTGCTCATTGCCGTGCTGGAAAAGCGTGCAGGCTATTTCTTCGGCAATCTGGACGTGTATATCAACATCGTCAGCGGCATCACCCTGCGGGATACCGCCTGCGACCTCGCCGTCTGCCTGAGCATGGTATCGTCGCTTCTGGACTGCCCCGTGAGCGATAAGCTCATCGCCATCGGTGAAGTCGGCCTTGGCGGCGAGGTGCGCAGTGTACCGAATCTGGAGCAGCGTCTGCGGGAAGCGGAACGTATCGGCTTTGAGCGTGCCGTCGTACCAAAGCACAGCCTTGCACATCTGAACGCCGCCGATTATCCCGGCATGAAGCTTGTCGGTGCCGCCTATATCTCGGACGCCATCCATGCCCTGAAATCTGACCGTCTGTGACCATAAAAAGAGGAAACCATGTCGATTTATCTGGACGAGAAAAATCCCGAAAAACATAAGCCTTTTGATGATGCCTCGCCGGACATCGTCGCGTATGTGCGCTATCTGGAAGTCATCGCAGGCAAAAGCCCCAACACGGCCTTCAGCTATTACTGCGACCTGCGCAATTTCAGCCGCTTTATGAAGCGCCGGCGCGGCCTTGTAACAGACGATACCGAGATAAAGGACATCGACCCCAAGGGGCTCGATACGGCTTTCTGGGGCAGTGTGACCAAGGAAGACGTTTATGAGTATCTGTACTTTCTGAACAGCGAGTGCGGCAACAAAAAGTCTTCGACGGCCCGGCGGCTGGCAAGTCTCCACGGCTTTTATGATTATCTGGTCAATCAGGTAGACTTGCTCAAAGAGAATCCGACGGCATCCATCAAGCCGCCCAAACAAGACAAAGTTCTTCCCAAATACCTGACAGCAGAGCAGTCCATAGACCTTCTGGAAAGCACCCAGACTCAGAGCGATTTCCCGGAGCGGGATTATTGCATGGTCGTGCTGTTTTTGAACTGTGGGATGCGTCTTTCGGAGCTTGTCGGCATGGACCTCGGCGACATCGACATGGAACAGCGGCAGATCCGTTTGTTCGGCAAAGGCCATAAAGAGCGGATGGTCTACCTGAATGATGCCTGCAAGGAGGCATTGCAGATTTATCTGAACAAGCGCAACACGATGGAGGGCCTGAACCCCAAAGAGAGAGCTGTCTTTATCACCCGGCGGCGCAAGGAGCGAATCTCAAACCGCAGGGTAGAGCAGCTGGTCACCGGCGCCATGAAAGCAGCGGGTCTGCGCGGTTTTTCCACCCATAAGCTCCGCCATACTGCCGCGACGCTGATGTATCAGACTGGCAACGTGGATATTCTGACCCTCAAACAGCTTCTGGGACACAGCAGCGTCGGCACGACACAAATCTATACGCACCTGCAGGAATTTCAGGTGCGTGCGGCAATCGAAAAAAATCCGCTGGGTGAAGTCAAGAAGGCAAGCTTGGATACAATGTCAAAGGAGACAGGGGAGAGCAGAGGGGAATTTGCCGATCCTTCATCGGATGAGCCTGAAAATGATGAACCGGACGGCCCGATGGAGGCCTTTGAGGGTGCTGCGCAGGAAGGTTTCCGGGTGGATGTTTCTAGCCTTGCGGATACGGAGAGCACCGACAAATGATGACGTCCGAGCAGATACAGCAGCTTCGGCGCGATGAGGCTGCGATGATGGCAGAATGGTCGGCGTCCTCTGTGCAGCCGTGCCGCTTTAACACCGACGGCATCGTGGACTATGAGCGCTGGGCGGCACTCCCGGGCGGAAAGCATATCGTTGTTCTATTGAAGGAAACGAATGCTCTGAGCGGAAGCCTTGTGGATTTTCTTTCTCATGGCGGAAGCAAAACTTACTACCGGACGTGGAATAATGTCGCACGCTGGATAAATATGGTTTTGAATGGAACATATTGGGAATTCGTGCCAAAATCAGCTCTGGATGATATGGTTAGAAATATCGCTGTGATAAACCTCAAAAAGTGTTCCGGCAGCGCCCATGCAAGCGCAAAGGCAGTACGGCAGGATGCGGACCGACTGAAACGTCAGATACAGCTCTACGAACCGGACATCATCCTGACCGGCGGCTGGGGGCTGGTATCGAACATTCTGCACGATGAGATACTTGCGGATGATGCCGATTGGGTCAAGCCCAATGGACAGACAGCATTATGGTATTATACGAGCTGTTCAGTCCGTTCAGAAAAAGAAACACTCGTTGTGAGTATGCCGCATCCGAATCGAGCGGCGAAGTGTTGGACATTAGAACTGGAAAAGATTCTGCAAGAGACCGGACGATCATAAAGACTGCAAGAAACATATAAAATGCTGCATTGCGGTTGCGTTAAATGACATAACTGTGCCAAATGCGAAAAAACGCTCCAGCCAGCTAAAAAGGCTCAGAAGCCGCCGGAAAGGCCCGAAATCTGGAAAAGAGGGCTTTTTCGCTCCCCTATATTTCGTATAACCTGCATTATACGAAATATTATAAAAATCAAAAACAGAGGCCCTCTTCTCCTACGTTCCGTCATCGGTGTAGGTTTTGGGAGTCTCTGCTGTTCTTTTATATCATTTCGTTTGGGACGCGTGGATCGCCTGCCAAGCAGGCATCGCAAAATACAGCTGGACAAGACCGCTTTCATGCGAGCGTCCATTGCATCAGACTTTACAGCGGCGTATCCAGCGGCTGTGTTCCGAAGTACGCGCAGACAGCTTCATAGTAAACGCGCGCCACTGTCTTACAGCCTTCTTCGCTGCCAAACTGTGCAACGTCCTCTTCGCTGGTCACAAAGCACTGTTCTGCCAGAACCGCCGGACAGTTTACATCTTCCAACAAGGTAAAGCTTCGCTCGTCCCTTACTTCGGTATGGGTGCTCTCTACAAGCTGCTTTACCTCGCCCTGATAATAAATGTACCGGATGCCGCCGTGGCCGCGGAGCTTTGCGCCTGCGGCCTGCATTCCCTGCGCCAGCTGCTGCGCGAAGTAATAGCTCTCCTGATGCCATGTACGGCCCGGAACGGACGGATAACACTCAAAGCCTGCAGCGGTAGAGCCTTCCGGCGCGGAGTTGCCGTGGATGGACAGCAGCAGCTGAGGGCTCTGGGCATTGATGGCCTCTGCCCGCTCGCTGGGCTTTGCGGTGACATCATAGCTTTCACGGGAACGCAGCGGGATGTAATTAGGGTCGGCCTCCAGCAGCGCAAGCAGAGCCTCGGAGGTCTGGGCCGTCATCTCTTTTTCTTCGACGGCTCCCCTTGCGCCCGGGTCGCTTCCGCCGTGGCCGGCATCAATGCAGACCCGGTAGGGCGGGTCGCCCACCACAGGCCGGAAAGGCTCTTCCCCGCTCTCATTTCGCCCGGAGCCGAACAGCGCTGCTTTCCAAAGGAAAAATGCTGCACTGAAGCAGACGACGCACACCAAAAGGCCGATGACCGTCGCAGCGGACGGGCCGCCCTGTCTTCTCCGGCGTGCGTGTCTTAGATTTGAACGTCCTGCCATCGGTTTACTTCAGCTCGACGACGGTCACGCCGCTCTCGCCCTCGCCGTAACGGCCCAGCCGGAAGCTCTTGACCATTCGGTTTCCCCGCAGGTGCTTATGGATAGCAGTGCGCAGTGCGCCGGTACCATTGCCGTGGATGAGGTATACCACAGTCTGGCCGTTCAAAATCGCACGGTCGATGAAGGAATCCACCTCCGGCAGCGCCTCGTCTACGGTAAGACCCAACAGGTTGCATTCCATCTTTGCCGTGCGCTGTATGCGCTCTACCCTGCCATTGGGCCGATTGGCGTCGCCGGTCAGGCGGGAGTAACGCTGCTGTGCCTTGGTCTGAGGCTTCGTCTCCTTGACCAGCTTTTCCGGCTGCTTGAGGCCTTTGAGCGGCACTTTCGTCTTGATGATGCCGGCCCGTACGAGAACATCGCCGTTTTTATCCGGCAGAGAGAGCACGGTAGCCAGCTGGTTCAGTTCTGCAATGCAGACCTCCTGCCCTACCTTGACTTCCTTCAGCGGAACGAACTCCTTGACCGGGTTGTGTACCACTTCGGTCCCCATAAAGAGCTTTTCGGACTCTTTCTTGGCGATCTCACGGGCGCGCTGGGCCTTCTGCTGGGTGCTCATCCTCTCGTCTTTCTGGAGCTGGCGCAGCTCATCCGTCAGAGCGTAAGCCTTGCTCTCGACCTCCTGCGCCAGTGCGCGGGCCTTGGCGCGGGCAGCTTCCAGCTCATTCTCTCCCTGCTGGATAAGCTCATCGCGCTTCTGACGGGCTGCATCCAGTTGGTGGGCAGCCTCGTTTTTCAGGCCTTCCACCTCGTCCTGACTGGCTTTGAGCTGGAGCTTTAAATCATCCAGCTGGCCCAGAACGGCGTCCAGACGCTTGTCTTCTGCGGACAGATGCTGCTGTGCAGCCTCAATGACCCGCTCCGGGATGCCGAGCTTTTCGCTGATAAGGAAAGCGTTGGACTTGCCCGGAACGCCGACGCTGAGCTTATAGGTGGGGCGCAGCGTCTCCAAATCGAACTCGCAGCTGGCGTTGACGACGCCCTTTGTCTCGAGAGCGAACACCTTCAATTCTGCATAGTGCGTTGTGGCCATCAGGAGCACACCGCGGCGGCGCAGCTCTTCGATGATGGCAACAGCCAGTGCCGCACCCTCCGCCGGGTCGGTACCGGCACCAAGCTCGTCCAGAAGCACCAGCGTGTGGGGCATGGCAAGCTCAAGGATGCCGGTGATCTTCTTCATATGACCGGAAAAGGTGGACAGGCTCTGCTCGATGCTCTGCTCATCGCCGATGTCCACGAGGAATTCGTCGAAGACACAGATCTCACTGCGCTCATCCGCCGGGATGAGGAAGCCGCACTGTGCCATCGCGCAAAGCAGACCGGCCGTTTTCAGAGTGACGGTCTTACCGCCGGTGTTGGGGCCAGTGATGATGAGCGAATCATATTCCCTGCCCAGCGAAATATCGACAGGAACGCACTTCTTTGCGTCGATGAGCGGATGACGCGCCCGGATGAGCGAGAACGACGTATCCGTCCGGACAGTGGGTTTGAACGCCTTCATATCCAGTGCAAGGCGGGCTTTTGCAAGCAGGACGTCGATTTCCAGCATGGCCTTATAGCTGTACTGGAACTGCGGCTCAATGGCTGCGACCTGACCGGTAAATGCTACCAGGATACGCTCGATCTCCTGGGCTTCCTGTGCGCGGTACTGAAGGATGCGTGCGTTTGCCTCCACAACAGCCTGAGGCTCGACGAAGACGGTCGCACCGGTAGACGAGACGTCATGGATGATACCGCTCACCTCTCCGCGATACTCGCTTTTGACAGGAACGACATACCGGCCATTTCGGATGGAGACGACGCTCTCCTGTAAGTACTTGGAGGTGTCCATATTCCGAACCATGCTTTCCAGACGGTCGCGGATGCTGTTTTCAGTCGCACGGATCTTCTTGCGCAGGTCGTTCAGGGTGTGCGATGCCGTATCTGCCATTGCATCCGGTGCAAGGATGGCACTCGAGATCTGCTGCTCGAGGCCCGGCTGAGGAGCCAGCGCATAGAATAAGTCGTCCGTCGGAAGTGCATCGTGTTCCGAAGAGCCATACCAGCTGACGAGGTTTTGAAAGTTGCGAAGCGCACCGGCCACCATCAGCAGTTCACCCATTGAAAGGACACCGCCCTTGACGGCGCGGGCGGCCAGCTGACTGACGCCCTCTACTCCACCGAAGCGGGGCGAGCCGTTCTTGATGAGCAGTGAATTGATGGCATCGGTCTGTTCCAGCGCATACCGCACTTCATCGGGGTCGCACTGAGGCTCAATGGCAAGGAGCTTTTCGCGGGACTCTTTGCACACACAGCCCTCCGCCGCCCGGGCAATGATCTTGTCCAGTTCCAGCGTTTTCAAATAACTTGTTTCCATAATTTTACTACCCTTTTTCACAAAAATACAGCATCTTCAGGATGCCTCAAAAAATACCAACCCATCGTATTTTACGACGAAATACAGTCATTTTCATGTTGTCGGTTTTTCTTCCTCCATTTCCTGTATCCACGTATTTCCTTATAACTCTACATATTTTTATAGGAATTGGTGTCAAAATTGGTGTCAGAAGCCATATAGTGCCGAAACGCTTTGATAGCGTTTTTCTCGTTCATGTGACTGTAGAGTTCAAGGGTCATCTCCATCTTCTTATGTCCCATAATATACTGTATGGCTTTCAGGTTCATTCCTGATAGCACAAGTCTGGTACAAAACATATGTCGGAGTGAATGCGGGGTGATGAGCGGTAAGGTATCCTGAGGATGAGACTCATTGTATTTCATTATTATTTTTTTCAGGTTGGCTTCGACACTCGGTGTTCGCCTTGGCTTGCCGTATGGCGTTATCTGAAAAAATCCGCTGTACCCATCCACAACCGGTTCCTTATCCAGCCGAGGTCGAATCGCGATCATATGCTCGAAAGCTTCTTTTGCCTTCGCAGACATTGGGATCGTTCGCACCCCCTGCCTTGTTTTGGGGGCTTCGATGAACAATTTCCCGGCGTAATAGAGCAACTGATGCTCCACTCGCACAACATTTCTCTTGAGATCCACGTCATCCACGGTCAACCCGCAGAATTCACTTACGCGCAGCCCGGTCTCATGTAATATTATTACCTCATCGAGATGCTTTGTCAATCTTCTGTTTTCGCGGCAAAAGTCGATCAGTCTTTCGTATTGTTCCTCCGTCAGGATCGCTTTTTCTTTTTCTTCTTTTGGGATCACCTTGGATAGCGTGAATCGGAAAGGATTTTCAGCGATAAGCTTGTCCTCACAGGCAGACCCAAACGCCTGAAGCAGTGCGACCTTGAAATTCTCTATTGTGCCGTAAGCATAGCCATCTTCGTACAGGCCTATTACAAACATCTTTGCTTCGCTCCTGGTAACGGACGAAATATCTCTGTCCGCGATTGGGTACTCCTTGAGAACCGAGATGATACACTTGGCGTTCGCCCTCGTGTTTTTCCTTATAGATAGCTTTCGTATCTCCGCAAATTTCAACATCAGTTCCAGCACCGTCATGTTAGCGGAAAGCACATTGATGCCGCTGCGCCGCATCTCCTCCACTTCGTCCTCTTTGTCCCGCAGGGTTTTCAGGTCCATCGCATAAAGGATGTGCCTTTCGCCTCGCCGATCCGTCCACCTGTACTGATACCTCCCGTCCTTCCTCTGGCTCTCCCCTTCCTTCAGCACTCTTCCATTATTGTCTTTTCTTCGTTTCATAGTAGAACTCCTTACATTATAAGAAGCTCTGATGTGACACCCCGAGTATACCACACCAGAGCCCCGGATGCCAGCCATCTCACACGGAATAGGTCCGGTCGATGTACTTCTCCAGCGCCCGGCGTTTGATGAGCCGTTTGGTTCCCACCCAGAGCACAAGGTTCTGCTCGTCGTTGGTGATGTCCCGCAGCCGGTTCTCGCCTATTCCCGTATAAGCCGCGGCTTCTTCCAATGTAAGGGTCGTTTTCTCCCATACCGGAACTTCTTTCATGCCGTAAACCTCTTTTCTTTATAAAAGTCTTTGCAAAAGGATATTACAGGCAAAAATGGGCGTGTGCGTCCTGCTTTTTCTCGTTTCAGGCATGAGTAATGGGTCGTTTTGAAAAATTCCTTCTAATCTAGAATACATGCAATCCAACTTTTTCAACGTAAAAGGCAACATCGTTGGATTGCGTATCGCAGATATGCCGGTCAGTTCAGTCCGCCACTATGCCTTGCGATAGAATTCAAAAAAGAAAAGTCCCTGAAATCCTCGCCCACCCGGGCAAAAATATCAATGAGACTTTTCCCGCACACAGTCAGGACTCCATTTTGATGCCAAGCCGGCTCAGCTTCCCTCGTGTGCTGTATTCGTCACGGCAGAACGAACGACCCTCGATGCACACTGTAAAATATCAATGCTTTGTTCTGCCGTGTCACGACAAAAAATATCAGTCTCCGCGCTTCCTGCTCGCCACCAGCTTGTCGTATACCTTGTCCGCCTCAATGGCTTCTTTCGTAAACGAGTTGTTCTTCCACCAGCTCACCAGTGCCGCGATGACCGTGATGACGCTGGTCAGGAACTGCTCCATCTGCGCGTTGTCCAGCGGGATCATCGGATGCCCGCAGGCGCTGAGCACCTGATTGAACAGTGCAAACGCCAGACACAGCGTCCGCACGATGGTCGCCAGAGAAATATCTTTGAACTTGCTCATTGCAGCCTCCATTTTGAATTTT
>ENA-UERY01002251-UERY01002251.1-human-gut-metagenome-genome-assembly--contig:-NODE-2251-length-9811-cov-14.661393_pt1 | contig 9811 bp, 5 predicted proteins | sample MGYA00242989_ERZ507990 | MGnify/ENA primary metagenome ERZ507990 (study PRJEB26167, sample SAMN06115529) | human gut metagenome | host: Homo sapiens | place: China:Fujian | collected 2015-08-26 | study...
AAACGTGGTTCGGGCTTAAGGAAAATGCGGGAACTTACGGAGAAACTGCCTAATTTCCTGCCGGGCAAAGAACCACAATATCAAACGGAAGCAATTTCTTTCTATACCACATTCTATAATTTGAATTGGGGAGAGAACGGAAGGATACCTATAGAGGAAGTAGCCAACAGGGTAAATAGTAGCCTCGAAAAGTACTCTATCGATGAAGAATCTTCGGTGAAAACTTTCGGTGATTTACAGAAATCTTCGGTGAAAACCTTCGGTGATTTGCAAAATTCTTCGGTGAAACAAAAGCGATTGGGACGGACTGCACAAAGCATTCTTGACCTTGTAATATCAGATGGCTCTATATCTCAAGATAAGATGGCGGAAAAAATAGGAGTCAGTAAACGAGCCATTGAAATGCAGATTGCAAATCTAAAAGCCAAAGGATTGCTTGTCAGAGAGGGAGCAGATCATGGTGGCTATTGGCGTATTGTAATTAATCCTAAAGCAGAAGAATAGACCTATGGGAATATATCTTATACCACTCAGTGTTATAGTTGCCATTTTGGTAATCGCCTTTTTGTTTGCTTCTTTACAGCAAGTAAAACATAAAACTCGGTATATAGTGCTTTATGTAATAGCTATAGTCATGCTATTTGCCGTTATTCCTATCAATGAATATTTGATTAAGTTTACGCAAATTTCAAGTGAAGAAAACCTGCTTATTTTAATATTCGATATTGCGGTGGGATATTTTTGTATGTACATTGCCGGTTTGCTGAAATTCAATCTTCTTAAACAAAAAAATCAAGCATTAGAAAATGCCTTGACAAAAAAGCAACAAAAAAATGTAGATGCTCTATTAAAGCATCAAAATGAAAAGCAAAAAACACTTCTCAAAGGAGAACTTGAATGGTTTACAGAAAAAATCAAAGTATTTACTGAGGAAGAGCAGAAAGCTATTCTTGCCTGTGCCTGCGCATTTGCAGAACATGACTTGATAATCGCTCCATCAATATCTATTCAGCAAAAAGATACGTGTAGTCAGCAAGACCTTATGTATTTTGTTTGTTCTGCTTTTTTCAATATGGGAAAGAAGCGTAATGATATTGTAAGTTTCTTATATAAAGTTTTTCCTATCTATTTTCCTGCCGGAGAAAGTGTATTGGCTAAAAAGATGCCTGGACAGGAAAAAGTAAAAGAGAGAAGGGAGAAAGAAAAAGGTTAAAAAACAATGAAACATATAACGGTATGAATGATAGTACAAATATTAGTTCTAACTTTTTTACGAACAGAAACAATAATACCCTTATAAAAGAATTTGAGGGTATATTGCAACATAACAATAATATTCGAAATTTGGATGCAGTTGTAGGATTTTTACGGGCATCTGGTTACTTTTCTTTGCGTCCATTCCTTAATGGTATAAATAAAGTAAGAGTGCTAATAGGCATTGATGTAGATAAATACATTGCACAAGCCGCAAGACAAGGAAGGATATTCTTTGGAGCAGAAGAAGAAGTAAAGGAAGACTGTCTACGGAAAATACGTCAGGATATAGAACAATCCCATTATAGTAAAGAGGTTGAAGATGGAATGTTTCAAATGGTACAAGATCTCGTAGATGGAAAATTAGAGATGCGCGCCCACCCATCAAAGAAAATTCATGCTAAAATTTATGTACTTTATCCAGATGATTTTAATCAATATACCCAAGGTGTGGCTATAACAGGGTCAAGTAATCTATCAGGTAATGGTCTTGGCATTTCGGAAGATCGTCAATATGAATTTAACGTAAAATTAAATCGTTATGATGATGTCAAGTTTGCAAAAGATGAATTTGAATTACTCTGGAAAGAAGCTGAGGGTTGTGAAATAACAGCTGATGATATTAAAATCTCTATTGACCGTACGTATCTAAAAGGAGATGTTTCACCATACGAGCTGTATATTAAAATGTTAATGGAATATTTTTCAGACAGAGTGATGGCTACAGATGATAACAACCCGTTTGATATGCCAGAAGGATACAAAAAATATGATTATCAAATGGATGCAGTTAACGAAGGGTATCAAAAACTGCTACGCTATGATGGCTTTTTTCTTGCTGACGTAGTTGGTCTTGGTAAAACTGTCATCGCAACTATGATAACCAAGAAATTCTTGATAGAAAACGGTAGAGATAAGACTAAAATTCTCGTTGTATATCCCCCTGCTGTTGAACAAAACTGGAAAGCTACATTCAAGGATTTCGGAATTGATAAATATGCAAATTTTGTTTCCAATGGAAGTTTGTCAAAAATCTTAGATGAAGATAATTACAACTATTGGAATGCAGATGAGTTTGATCTCATACTTGTGGATGAAGCACATAAATTTCGTTCACATACAACTGCTGCTTTTGAACAATTACAAGAAATATGCAAAATGCCTCGTATTGAAACAGGAAATATACCAGGATATAAAAAGAAAGTCATGCTTATTTCCGCAACACCAATGAACAATACCCCAGCAGATATATATAATGAAATACAATTGTTTCAAGATCCTCGCCATTGTACAATTGATGGTGTATCTAATCTAACAGCATTTTTTGCACCTCTCATTAAAGAATTCAAGAGACTTCGAAAAGAACCTGATTTTAATGTCAGCCATTTCAAAAAGTTAGCAGAACGTGTACGTGACAGAATAATCAAACCATTGACTGTCAGACGTACTAGAACAGATATTGAAAGTATACCTCGTTATAATAAGGACGTCAATGGTTTCCCTAAAGTGGAACGTCCCATTGAGAGCTGTTATGAACTAAATGAACATCTTGCAGATCTGTTTGAGCATGCCATGTTCATACTTGAAAAGAGTTTGACTTACGCACGTTATCAAGCTATTGCTTATTTGAAGCCAGAATCAGCTCAAGGTTTGTATGATAATGCAGAGTTGATAAGCCGCAGTTTGGCTGGTATCCGTAAAAATGGATTGGTCAAACGTCTTGAAAGTAGCTTTTATGCATTTCAAGTATCTTTATATAATTTTTGTCAAGCGAATCAAAATATGATAGACATGTTTGAACGCGATAAAGTATTCATCGCTCCCGACCTTGATATTAATATGCTATTAGAATCAGGATTAAGCGATGAAGAAATAGAAGAAAAACTAAATGCCAAAGCGGAAGATAATCCAAAGAATGCGGTATTTGCAGCTGCTGACTTCAAACCTGAATTTATTGAAATGTTACACAATGATCAAGATATACTTGAAAAATTATGTACCGAATGGACAGATATAACAGATGAGGATGATTCTAAATTCGTAAAATTTGAAGAGTTGCTTAAACACGAGTTTTTTAAAACAGAACGTAATCCAGAAAAAAAACTAGTTGTATTTTCAGAATCTGTTGATACAGTTGAGTACTTAGCTCGCCGTATCAATCGCAAGGATGTATTAGTTATTTCTGCTGATAATCGAAGTAAACAATTCAAGACAATTCGTGAAAATTTTGATGCAAACTACAAGACAAAAATGAATGATTATAATATCATTCTCACCACAGATGTATTAGCTGAGGGAGTAAATTTACATCGTGCTAATGTTATTGTGAATTATGACACCCCTTGGAATAGCACACGTTTAATGCAACGCATCGGTCGTGTAAACCGTATTGGTTCAGCATCTAAACATATCTATAATTATGTATTCTACCCCTCTCGTGAAGGGAATCGTGAAATTAATCTCAAACAGATAGCATTGAGCAAGATTCAAACATTTCATTCCACATTTGGTGAAGATAATCAAATTTACTCACGAGAAGAAATCATTGACCGTGACCTTAGTAAACTATTTGATGAAGGCATGAAAAGACAAAAAGAGGAATGTAATCAAGAACTTCCTTATTATGAAGAACTCCGTGCACTTTATCAAACTAACCGTAGAGAATATAACCGTATAGCAAAACTTTCATTACGTAGTCGTACAGGACGCAAAGCAAATAATATTGACGGAGTTACACTTTCAAATGATACACTTGTGTTCCTTAAAACTAATTTCCGCAAAGTATTTTTCTTAGTATCTAAAAGCCCTGAAGAATTATCTGTACTTGATGCACTCAAATACTTCAAGGCTCAAAAAGAAGAGCCCCCCGTAGAACGTATTGAACAGCACCACAAACACGTAAACATGGCTTTAAAAAAATTCCGCCAAATACAAGACGACGAGATGCGTTCGCAAGAAACCATCCATGACGAACAGACAACAATGGGTGCACAGGTTAATATGGCTGTCAACTTACTGAATAATTTTATACGAGAAATTGATGATAATGACTTATTTATAAAAGTAGCACAACTTAAGACTTTAGCAGAGCGTGGTGTTATCACTTATATAGCTAAACGTTTGCAGCGAATTCAAAAAGATTTACGACGTGTGGGTGGAAAAGCACGTATGACTCATGATGAAGCTCTTGCTGAAATCATAGATATGGCTAAAAAATATGCACCATATTACACTGCACAAGAATCATTATTGAATGAACAGGAAACTGAAGCAGAGATCATTTTATCTGAATCGTTTAATTAAAATACAATTAACATGAACTACAAAAAAATCATAGAATCCAAATATAATCGAGAAGCGTGGCAACAATTACTCCATGACATATTCAGAAACAAAGTGAGTTTCTAGAACCGTCCATCAGCTGTACACGTAAATAGTCGTTTGGCAAAAGAAGCATTGAATCTTGGCAAAATATCTCTTGCTGATGGTGAAGCTATTGCCATATATGAAGTAGAATTAACAGAAAAGGTGGATATTGAGCACAATCGACGTGGAATCCGTGATATGCTTACTTCCGACTGGCGTAATATGGGTTACGCAGGTGCTTTTATGTTTTGCTATAGAAAGAACGAAAGTGTTCTTCGTTTTTCGTATGTAAGTGAAACATGGGGATTTGATAAACAAGGAAATTATGAGAAAATATCGACCAATACAAAACGTTATACTTATCTCCTTGGCGAAGGGCGTGGGTGCCGTACAGCAGTAGAACAGTTCGGTGTATTAAAAAATAGTAAACAAACGCTTAGTGACATTACTGCTGCATTTTCAGTTGAAGCTCTGACCAAACAGTTCTACAAAGACTTATTTGAATGGTATCAGTGGGTTATCGAACCTTCATCCAATGTATCTTTTCCTAATAATATTGCAATAGAAGATGACGATCGCGAAGATTTGGAAACAAAAATAATCCGCCTGATAACTCGTATCATGTTTGTGTGGTTTATTAAACAAAAAGATTTGGTGCCAAGTAAAATATTTGATATCGATTATTTAGGAACTATCTTAAAAGACTTTGATCCTTATAGTAAAACAGTTGGAAATTATTACAATGCAATCCTTCAAAACTTATTCTTTGCTACACTCAATCGTGCGATAGATGATGAACAGGGAAATAAACGCAAATTTGCTACAAATGTAAAAAAAGATATAAAGACCCTTTATCGCTATGCAGAAATGTTTAGCATCAGCGAAAATGAAGTTATTAATTTATTTGCTGAAGTACCTTTTCTCAACGGTGGTCTTTTTGAATGTCTTGACAAAACCAAGAAAATTGACGGTGTTGAACAAGCTTTTTATCACGACGGATTTAGTCGCAACGATAAATGCTTTGCAGACGGACGATACCGAAACCGTGCTGTTGTACCCAACAACTTGTTTTTTGAACCAGAAAAAGGATTAATATCTATTCTAAGCCGCTATAATTTTACAATAGAAGAAAATTCTCCAGAGGAACAGCAAGTAGCTCTTGATCCGGAACTGTTGGGTAAGGTTTTTGAAAATCTTTTAGGAGCATACAACCCAGAAACGAAAGAAACAGCACGAAACCAAAGTGGGTCGTTCTATACTCCTCGTGAAATTGTTAATTATATGGTAGACGAAAGTCTTATTGCATACTTAGGTGATACACCATTAATTCGTTCTTTGTTTGAAAATAATTTTTCTCTCGATAAGAACCACGCGGATGACTACATACTAATAGCAGACAAGTTGAAAAACATTAAAATTATCGACCCAGCCTGTGGATCAGGAGCTTTCCCTATGGGATTACTCAATCGCATGGTTGATATTCTCCTTCGTATATCTCCGAATGAAAAAGTATATGACTTAAAGTTGGCGATTATAGAAAACTGCATTTATGGAAGTGATATACAACGTATTGCTGCACAGATAACCAAATTACGTTTCTTTATTTCGCTTATTTGTAGCTGTGAGAAAGATGCAACTAAACCCAATTTTGGTATTCCAACATTACCAAACCTTGAAACTAAGTTTGTTGCCGCAAATTCACTTATATCAAAGAAAAGGCAAGTATCTCGCAATCTATTTGAAAATCCGGAAATAGAACCAACCAAGGAAGAATTGACAAGAATACGTCATGAGCACTTTTCAGCAAAGACAGCCAACCGTAAAAGTATCCTACGAGAACAAGATCAAATTCTTCGTGAAAAATTAGCAAAATTACTTGCCGATGATGAAGATTTTGCACCAGAAGATGCCAAACAGCTAGCAGCCTGGAATCCATACGATCAAAATGCAGAAAGTCCATTCTTTGACCCTGCTTGGATGTTTGGTGTCAATGATGGATTTGATATTGTAATAGGTAATCCTCCTTACATCCAACTACAGAATAATGGCGGAGAATTAGCCAAACTTTATGAGCCGTGTGGCTATAAAACTTTTGCTAAAACAGGAGATATTTATTGTCTTTTCTATGAACGTGGCTATCAATTACTCAAACCCAATGGTCATCTTTGTTATATTACATCTAATAAATGGATGCGTGCCGGTTATGGTGAAAAGACCCGTGAATTCTTCGCGAAAAATACTGATCCTCAACTACTCATAGATTTTGCAGGAGTAAAAATATTTGAGAGCGCGACAGTAGACACCAATATATTATTATTCGCTAAAGCCGCAAATAATCATAAAACTCTATGTGCTGTCACTAATAAACAAAATAAAGATAGCGTCAAAAATTTGAGCGTATTCGTGCAGCAACAGGGTGTTGAATGTGATTTTACGGAATCTGACTCATGGGTTATACTGTCACCAATAGAGCAAAGTATAAAGCGAAAGATTGAGGCTGTGGGAGTCCCTCTCAAAGATTGGGATATTCAAATCAATTATGGTATAAAAACGGGATTTAATGATGCGTTTATCATCTGTACAGAAAAGCGTAATGAGATATTGGCTAATTGTTTGACTGAAGACGAATACACTCGTACAGTTGAACTTATACGACCGATTTTGCGAGGCAGAGATATAAAGAGGTATGGGTACGAGTGGGCTAACCTTTACCTTATTGCAACATTCCCTGCATGTCATTACGATATAGAAGATTATCCAGCGGTAAAAAAATACCTACTTTCTTTTGCAGAAGAGGAACTCCGCAAAGCAGGTTACAATTGGGTGGCAGATAGTTATCTAGCTGATTTCTGTAAACAAAAGTTAGATCAAACAGGAAAGTTTGTAGAAATAAAGGGAGAGCGAATTGTCATTGGAAAAACACCTGAAAAGGCGCGTAAAAAAACATCAAATATGTGGTTCGAGACACAAGATAGTATCAGTTATTGGGAGGATTTCTTTAAGCCAAAGATTTTATGGAAACGTGTAGGATCTATTCTAAGATTTGCTTATAATAAAAATGGAGCTCTAGGATTAGATAGCACCTGTTTTGCGACAGGGCATAAAATAGAATATCTCTGTTGTGTGCTCAATTCACCAATGGGACATTATTTACTGAAAGATTCTCCAAGAACAGGTACTGGTGATTTACTGATAAGTGTTCAAGCAGTAGAACCTATTAAGATTCCTAAAATATCTGACGAGGATAATAATACATTCTTGTTCAACATAGAAACAAAACAAGAAGAAAAGATAAATCGTAAAATTTTCGAACTTTACGATTTATCTCCTGATGAAGTGTCTTATATTAAAGAAAACTTTAGTTAATTTCAATAAATCCAATAACTTTTCTTTCTTCTGGAGAGAGGTTGTATAAGTCAAAAAGCCGTTCATCAATATGGATGGCTTTTTCTATTGTGAACTCTTTTTGAATATCATCTATAAGTTTCACAAACTCTTCATTGACTTTACCTGTTACTTTCAAAACAGGAATTTTATCAAAAAATATTTTACTCATTTCACGAGTGCCTCCTTGAAGTTCAGGAAAAGAATCTCTAAAGCAATATTTAAATAATGATGAGTTAAAAAATGCTGTTAAATAGGCAACATTGCAGCCCGTTATAATGAAGCATTTTTGGTTGGTTAGATATTTTTCATTATCGTATACGAATGGCATGTACTTTGTCATATTAGGATAGATAATCTTGGGCTTAAAAAAATCCTCCAAATAAGCGCAATTTCGTAGATTATATGGAGTATCACCTTTATCTGCTCTTTTTGAAATTTTATCCCAATATTGATCTAAATGAGCTTTAACAGCAGGATAATCTTCTATATGAATACGAGGTAACTTACCTTTTATGCCATTGTGCGTATTGATTATCCATAAGTTTGCCCACTCATACTCATACCTTTTTATATCCCTGCCTCGCAAAATCGGTCGAATTAATTCCGCTGTTTTAGAACGTTCCTCCTCAGTTTGACAGTTGGCAAGAATTTCATCTCTCTTCTCTGTGGAAATGATGAATGCATCATTATAACCAGTAAGAACTCCACGATAGATATTAATATCCCAATCTTTGAGTGGGACTCCCACAGCCTCAATCTTTCGCTTTATACTTTGCTCTATTGGTGACAGTATAACCCATGAGTCAGATCCTGTAAAGTCACATTCAACACTTTGTTGCTGCACGAATATGCTCTTTTTTATTCTGTCAAAAATTGCTTAATATAACGATCAAGTGTATTTCTGTCAACTTTACAAATCTTAGCGATCTTACGTTTTGATACATTTGCTTTCAAAAGTTCACTTATAAGATTTTCTTTTCCAAACAATTTATATTTATTGGGGGAGCTTTTTCGTCCTTTCGGTCTTCCTAATGTAATACCTTCAGCTTTTTTTCTTGCCAAAGCTTCCCTTGTTCTCTGACTAATCAAGTTGCGTTCAATCTCAGCAGACAAACCGAAAGCAAAGGCAAGCACTTTACTTTGTATGTCTTCCCCCAATCGATAATTATCCTTTATAGTCCACACTTTGCATTCTTTAGTCATACAAATATTCAATATCTCCATGATCATAAAAAGATTACGCCCTAAACGAGATAATTCGGCACATATAATAAGATCATCCTTTTGCACACGTTTTAACAATTTACCTAACTCGCGTTTATTGTAGGATTTTGTTCCGCTAATGGTTTCCTCAATCCAACCATCAATTACTAATTTATTACGCTCACAAAAGTTGTTAATTTCAAAACGTTGATTCTCTACAGTCTGTTTGTCACTGCTTACTCTAATATATCCGTAAATCATAATTTTTAGAATTTAATTATTTATCTAATATAAATCCTTCAGAACTCATAAAAGAACAATGGGATATTAAAGTAAGTGTTTGACCACGGAATATATAACTTCTTATATACTAATCATTTTCTTTTGTCGTTGCCCATTTTTTCAATAAAAGATTGACATTGTTCCTTCACCGCCCGATACATGGAATAATGCGCAAAAGATTTTTCCTTATATTTCATACTACTAACGGAAGCAGCAACAGCCCACGTCAAAATAATGGCTATAATAGCCACAACATATCGAAGTTTTATATGATGTCCCCGTATAAACATCCCATTGATATTGGGTGGAATAACGGTTA
>ENA-UERY01002263-UERY01002263.1-human-gut-metagenome-genome-assembly--contig:-NODE-2263-length-9754-cov-2.887878_pt1 | contig 9754 bp, 5 predicted proteins | sample MGYA00242989_ERZ507990 | MGnify/ENA primary metagenome ERZ507990 (study PRJEB26167, sample SAMN06115529) | human gut metagenome | host: Homo sapiens | place: China:Fujian | collected 2015-08-26 | study...
GCGCTCGTTTCCGGGATGTCCGTCGTGGCCTTTGACCCAGTGGAACGTCACTTTATGCGGGTTCATCGCGGCAAGCAGCCGTTTCCAGAGGTCCGAGTTCTTCACCGGTCCCGTCTTCGGGCGGACCCAGTTGTTTCTCACCCAGCCATCGATCCATTTCTGGTTGAAGGCATCCACCAGATATTTTGAATCCGAATAGAGGTCCACCTCACAAGACCTGTTTAACGCCTCAAGTCCCGCGATCGCAGCCATCAGCTCCATCCGGTTATTGGTTGTCCGCACATATCCTGCGGACAGCTCCTTCTCGTGGAGAACCCCGTTTTTATCGATGAACTGGAGCACCGCTCCGTATCCGCCCGGCCCGTCCGGGTTTCCGCGGGCTGCTCCGTCCGTATAAAGTGTCACTTTCATGTCGTATTGTTTCCTCTCAGGATGTCTTATTTCATGATATTCCGGGCTCATGCAGTCTTAAGCTGCTGTTAGAGATCCCATTTTTCGCAGAGTGCATTGACCTCCGCCGTAAACTTCTTGATATCCTTGTTTGCACAGTCGCGGTTCTTCTGGATGATCCGCACCAGACGTTCTCCTGCAGCCACGAGAAGAGCGAAGATCGACTTGTTCTCCTTCTGTCTTGCAGTCTCCTTCTGGATCGGAACGCCGACGGTCTGTTTGAGCCATACACCCGCTGCCAGATCGAACTCCGATCCCGAGAACGGTGCATCCGCCACAAGATCGTAATCCGTCCTCAGAAGGTTTGCAAACTTTGTACATACAAGATCATCACCGTGTACCATGAACACACGGTCCGGTTTTTTCTTGAACGCGTTGATCCAGGCGAGAAGTCCTTCCCTGTCGGCATGACCGGAAAGTCCGTCCAGACGAACGATCTCCGCCTCGACATCGATCGTCTCGCCGAAGAGCTTCACGACCTCAGCGCCGTCGATCAGGCTCCGCCCCAGGGTGCCGACAGCCTGGTAGCCTGCAAACACGATCGTACACTCCGGTCTCCAGAGGTTATGTTTTAAGTGATGGCGGATTCGTCCGGCATCACACATGCCCGCTGCGGAGATGATGACTTTCGGCTCGGAATCAAAGTTGATCGCCCGGGAATCATCGCTGCTGACGGAAAGATTCAGTCCCGGGAACGCGATCGGGTTGATCCCGCGGTTCACGAGATCCATCGCCTCCTCATCAAAGCACTCGGAAATGTTCTTATTGAACACATGAGTCGCCTCGACGGCGAGCGGACTGTCGACATAGACCGGGAAGCCGTCATGTCCGGTGACAAGTCCCCCTTCCTTGATCTTACGGATAAAATAGAGGATCTCCTGCGTTCTGCCGACCGCAAACGCCGGGATCACAACGTTTCCGTGACGATCCAGTGTTCTCTGGATGATCTTCGCGAACTCTTCGATGTGCTCGTGGGTCCTGTCATGGGAGCGGTCGCCGTAAGTGCACTCCATCACCACATAATCCGCCTCATCCGTATACTGCGGGTCCTTGATCAGCGGCTTATTCTTGTTTCCGATATCGCCGGAGAACACGATCTTTTTCTTTACGCCGTCCTCGTCGATCCAGATCTCGATGGACGCGGAGCCGAGCAGATGGCCGACATCAGTAAAGCGTACCTCGATCCCTTCACAGATCGTCAGGATATCGCCGTAGTGGCACGGGACAAAGTGCTTTAAGACGCCCTCAGCGTCATTGACCGTGTAGAGTGCCTGAACTTCCGGATTTCCGGCACGTCTCGCCTTTCTGTTCTTCCACTCTGCCTCCATCTCCTGGATGTGGGCACTGTCCTTTAACATAATGTTGCAGAGATCACAGGTCGCCTGGGTCGCAAAGATCTGACCCTTGAAGCCCTTCGCGTAGATCAACGGCAAAAGGCCCGTGTGGTCGATATGGGCGTGGGTGATAAAGATGTAATCCACATCGGAGAACGGGATCGGAAGATCCGCATTCTCATAGACGTTTCCGCCCTGTTCCATACCGTAATCAACAAGAATGTTCTTTCCCGCCGCATTCAGATAATGACAGCTTCCAGTCACTTCATGATCTGCACCGATAAATGTCAGTTTCATGGAACCCCTCCTCGCGCTGCAAATCAGCTGTATTATTTGCATCTATTATAGCAAATTTCAGATAATTATGCAAATCATTCCGCCATTACTGTCATTGATAATTTTCTGCAGCGTATCCTGGAGTTTCATCTGGCAATCCTCTGTCATCTGGGAGATCTTCGCCTGCATGCCGTCCTCCACGATCTGTTCCACGGATTTTCCAAAGATATTCGTATCCCAGACGCCGTCCTCCGTCGCTTCCCCGTCCTTTATGTACGCGATCAGATCCTTCGCCTGCTGCTCGTTTCCGACGATCGGGGCGATCTCCGTCTCGATCCGCGCTTTGATAAGATTGATGGACGGAGCCTGGGCATGGATCTTCACCCCGTATTTGCTGCCGTGGCGGATCAGCTCCGGCTCATCCAGGGAAATCTCCGTCTTATCCGGCAAGACGATGCCGTATCCTTTCTGCCGGACCTCCGCCAGGGCATTTTTCACTTTCTCATACTCGCCCTGCATCTCCGCTGAATCTTTTAGGATCTTAAACAGGCTGTATTCATCGCGCACTGGCAGTCCGGAGATGTCGCTCAGGACCTCGAAGTACGCATTCTCGTCGACCACGACCCGGATCGTCACGCGCCCGCTCGCAAGATCGAGTTCATCCGCGATCAGCTTTTTCACCGCCCGGTCTTCTCCCGGGACCGTCTCCTTCGGCACGTCTTTCATCTGAACAGAACGTTTTAAAAGCGTTTCCGCCTCCGCGATCATGTCCGCCTTGATCGCATGGGTATCCGGCAGGATCTCCGCCCACTTCGGGATCTCAAGGTCGAGTTCCGTCACGGGGAACTCCAGAAGGACTGTCCCCAGGATCTCCTCAATGTCCTCCTTCTTTAACTGCTCACAGTTCGCCGCCCGGACCGGAACTCCATACTGGTTTTCCATCTTAAGCGCCAGCGCTTTCGTCTCCGCCGCATACGGTCTCGTGGAATTGAGCACGATCAGGAACGGCTTTCCGATCTCCTTTAACTCTGAGATCGTCTGCTCTTCCGCTTCCCGGAAGTCCTCCCTGGTAAGCTCCCCGAAGCTCCCGTCGCAGGCCACGACAATGCCGATGGTGGAATGGTCCCGGATCACCTTTCTCGTCCCGATCTCCGCCGCCTGGGTAAAGGGGATCTCGTAGTCGTACCAGGGAGTCTTCACAAGCCGTTCCTCCCCGTTTTCCGTGTGTCCCGCGGCGCCTTCCACCATAAATCCCACGCAGTCGATGAGCCGCACCTTCGCCCGGATCCCCTCCGCGAGTTCCAGCTCCGCCGCCTCCTTCGGGATAAACTTCGGCTCCGTGGTCATGATCGTCTTCCCAGCGGCGCTCTGCGGGAGTTCATCCCTGGTCTGCGACTTTTTCTGCCCGTCCGGAAGGTTCGGGAGAACGAGAAGTTCCATAAACCGCTTGATAAACGTAGATTTCCCGGTGCGCACAGGTCCCACGACGCCCACATAAATCTCGCCGCCCGTCCTCGCCTCGATATCCTTGTATACATGGAAATCATCCATAAAAATACCCCCTCGCATATACTGTTTCAGTGTATGCGCGAGGGGGATGTTTTTATTCACTCATGCGGCAGGTCTGTCCGGATCTTTATTCCCACGGAAGATCGCTGTGCTCGATGCGCTTGTCGCGGAGCATCAGGTCAGCAACGGCCTCTTTCGCCGGTTTTCCTTCAAACAGGACCTCGTTGACCTGTTCGACGATCGGCATGGAGACGTTATATTTCTTTGCAAGCGCTCTCGCAGCCTTTGCCGAATAAACGCCTTCCACCACCATCTGAACTTCCTTCATGGCTTCCTCCATCGTGTATCCTTTTCCGATGAGGATCCCGGCACGTCGGTTTCTGCTGTGCATGCTTGCACATGTCACGATCAGGTCTCCGATCCCGGAGAGTCCTGTGTAAGTCTGATATTTTCCGCCCATGGCAACGCCAAGTCTCGCGATCTCCGCCATTCCGCGGGTGATGAGGGCTGCTTTTGCATTGTCCCCGTAACCAAGACCGTCAGCGATCCCGGCCGCCAGGGCAACAACATTTTTTAACGCAGCTCCTGTCTCGATCCCCAGGACATCCGGACTCGTGTATACACGGAATACCGGACTGATGAAGGTGGACTGGATATACTCCGCGATCTTCTTTTTGTGGGATCCCGCAACACAGAGCGTTGGGAGTCCGCGGCTTACCTCTTCCGCGTGGCTCGGTCCGGAGAGAACGGCCGTCTCAGCCATCGGGAGCTCCTCTTTGATGATCTGCGTCATTGTATCGAGAGTATTCTCCTCGATCCCCTTTGCGACATCGACAATGAGCTGGCCATCCTTACAGAACGGTTTCATCTTCTGCGCCGTACTGCGCACGAAAACAGACGGGACTGCCATCACAAGAAGATCTTTATCCGCCATCGCCTTTTCAAGATCCGCAGTATAGACGAGTCCTTCCGGAAGTGTCACACCCGGAAGATTCTTGTGGGTCCTCGTCTTTGCCATCTCCTCGATCTCCGCCGGGATCGCGGACCACAGTGTGACCTCATGTCCATTGTTTCTTAACAGCACCGCAATCGCGGTTCCCCATGTACCGGAACCGATAATACCAATTTTTTCCATGTTCAGGAACTCCTTTTCTCTTTAATCTCACTGCCCTGTACCGACTGATATTTTCGTGCTTAAGCGCTTATTCAGTTTTTCTTTCCGCCCCAGAGCTTGTTCTCTGTGCCGGATAAAAGTCTTTTTATGTTCGTCTTGTGTCTCCAGATCGCCATCGCCATCAGGACGAAGGCAACCGCATAAAACTCCATGAGATGATCCGCAGAGACGGTAAATGTTCCATGCGCCCCGTAGACCAGTATCTGGATAAAGAATGAGATCACCACCAGAATAGAACCAAGGGAGACATATCTTGTAATGATGACAGCTCCAAGGAACAGTGCTGCACAGACAAGCGTCACGCGCCAGTCCATGGACACGAGGATGCCCGCCATGGAGGCAATTCCCTTTCCTCCCTTGAAGTTTAAATAACACGGGAAGTTATGGCCGAGGACAACGCCGAGACCTGCGTAGAGCACATAGAGGTCTGTGTCCGGGCTTCCCTTAAAGATGATCCGCGCCGCAAGACAGGCGAACACCGTCTTTAAAAAATCTCCCGCAAACACGATGAGCCCCGCTTTTTTTCCCATGACCCGGAGCGCATTTGTCGTTCCGGAGTTTCCGCTTCCGTAGTTTCTGATATCGATATGGTTCATCTTCCCGTAAAGATATCCTGTCTGGAATAATCCAAACACATAACCCATAACAAGACAAAGCACTCTGCCCATCGCTTAATCCTTCTCCTTCCTCTCACGGATGATGAATTTCAGGGATGTTCCGCGGAAGCCAAAGGCCTCACGGATCTTGTTTTCCAGGTATCTCGTGTAGGAGAAATGCATTAACTCCTTATCGTTCACGAAAATTACGAAGGTCGGCGGTTTTACCGCAACCTGGGTCACATAGTAGATCTTTAAGCGTTTGCCCTTATCGGACGGCGGCTGCTGCATCGCGACAGCTTCTGTCACGATCTCGTTTAAGACGCCGGTCGCCACACGGAGCGTCTGGTTCTCGCGGACCATATCGATCAGCTCAAAGAGTTTTTCCATTCTCTGTCCGGTCAAGGCGGACACGAAGATATACTCCGCATACGGCATATAGGACAGGGTCTCTTTTAATTTTCTTGTGTACTCATAGATCGTCTTGTCGTTCTTCTCGATGGCATCCCACTTGTTGACAACGACGATCACGCCTTTTCCGCGGTCATGGGCGATACCGGCGATCTTTGCGTCCTGCTCAGTGATTCCCTCAACGGCATCGATGACCATGAGAACCACATCAGCGCGCTCCACCGCTGTCACAGTACGGATAATACTGTAGCGCTCGATATCCTCTTTGATCTTGCTCTTTCTTCTTAAGCCCGCAGTATCGATAAAGATATATTCAGTGCCGTTTCGCACGATCTCTGTATCGACAGCGTCTCTTGTGGTTCCGGCGATGTTGGATACGATCACACGGTTTTCACCGAGAAGCTTATTGATAATAGAGGATTTTCCGACGTTCGGTTTTCCCACGATGGCGATTCTCGGACGGTCATCCTCGCTGTCGTCATACTGGTCCTCACGGAAATACTTGACTACCTCATCGAGAAGCTCGCCAAGGCCAAGTCTTGAAGCCGCGGATACCGGGACCGGGTCTCCGATTCCCAGGTTATAGAATTCGTATACATCGTTTCCGAACATTCCCTGAAAGAATAGACTGAGGTCAAAATTATGGAAGTTGACTCCTAATGTAAGGCCTGCTGTGACATCGGGGAGCGGGTTACCGATATAGTCACGGTCGTTACCGTCTATTACGCCATCTCCGTTTACGTCTACGAACTTGATATCACCCGGTTTTGCGTTAGGTTGGAGTAGTTCGCCTTTATTATTGGTATATGATTTGATCTCCGCCTCGCTCTGGAATAAACCGTCTTCTTTATAAGCGTAGAAAGAGCCGATTGGTTGACCGATGGCGGAACGAGAAACCTCTTGATCGAAGTTGAGGGAGTGAATCACACTGGTAGGCAGTCCGATATAGGAGACATCACCGTCTAATTCCGTCATCTTGTTCTTGATAGCGGACATATTGAAGGCGACATTGAACCCGAAATCTTTATTGATGCTCTTATTGTAGCTGACCTCAGCTTCGAAACCCCGGTTACGCATTTTCCCGACATTGTCCCATACCGTTTGGTTTGTACCCCCCACGGTACCGATCAAGGGACGCTCCCATAATAAGTCCTTGGTATCTTTGTTAAACCAATCCAGCACAACGGTTAGGCTGTTATCTAGGAAGCCTAGATCCAGCCCGACATTAGTTTGCGTGGTGGTCTCCCATTTCAAGTTTGCGTTACCGTAACGGGTTTGGGTGTATCCGGTTGTCACGGAACTTTGGCTACCGTCGATCGGATAGTTGGAGTGGTTCGGATTACTCATGTAAGAATCGATCGTGGAATAAGCCGGGATATCAGAGTTGCCGTTTTGTCCCCAACCTATGCGGACTTTCATGTTGCTGATAGCCGGAATATCATAAAACGGTTCGCTACTGATACGCCAGCCTGCGGAGACAGCCGGGAAATTACCCCATTTATTGTTACCAAGTTTAGAAGATCCGTCACGTCGGAACGTGGCTGCGAATAAGTAGCGGTTGTCGAAATTATAATCAATTTTACCGAAATAAGACATCATCTTGGAAGTAAAGGCAGAACCTGCGTTCTTCTGGGAGCCGCTATCGCCCGCATCGAGGAAATGGAAGTTATCGTCATCCGAGGCAAAGCCTTCACGGGAGGCGGAGAAGTATTCCTCTTGATAACGGTTTGTCTCGATACCTAATAAGGCTCCGATCGTATGTTTATCGAATGTCCGTAAATAGTTTAACGTGTTCGTGAATACCCAATTGAAGTTCCAACGGTTTTGCGTGCTCAACGTACTCAAGGGCTGCTGGGTGTTCAATTCGTTGTATTTGGCCTTGAAGCTTCGTTTATACAGGTTTTTGTAATCCGCTCCGAAGTTGGTCTTGAAATAAAATCCCTCTAGGATATTCAGTTCGGCGAATAGATTACCGAATAGGCGGGTGGTACGATCTTTATTATCCTTATTACGGTATAATTCGCCTAACGGGTTGGAGATGTCGGCGATCGGGTTGCTGCCGAAATTCCCGTCCAGATCGTAAACAGGGGTAATGGATACGGTCTTATAGGCGTTGTATAACATACCTCCCAGTGCGGCGTTATTGGTGACCGAGGTTCCCCACGCATGTGATAATGTGGCGTTCTCACCGATTTTCAAACGATCGTTGAAGAGCTTGAACTCATTGTTGAAACGTCCGGATATACGTTCGAAACCAGTATATTTCATAAGACCGTCTTGGTTGAAATAGCCTAGGGAGAACAAGTGGCTGCTAACTTTATCTGCTTTCGCCAGAGAGAGGTTATAGGACTGGACCATGGCTTTTTGCATGATCTCGTCAACCCAATCCACGTCTCCCGAGGGAAGACGGTGATCTGCGTCAAGGAATTCCGGAATTACGGCGGTCTCGCCGGAGCCATACACGTCGCTTACTGGTGATTTCCCGTCGTTACGCTGTGCCTGCCATAATAAGTCGCCATATTCTTGGGCGTTTAGCATACGCATCTGTTTTGCCGAGGTTTGTACTCCCACGTAAGCGTCTAGGTTTACCCGGAAAGTACCTTCCTTCCCTTTTTTTGTACTGATGATAACCACGCCGTTTGCCGCACGTGCGCCATAGATGGAAGCGGAAGAAGCATCTTTCAATACCTGCATACTTTCGATATCATTGGGGTTGAGAAAATTGATGCCGCCCTCTACTGGTACGCCATCGATGATATAAAGCGGATCATTGTTACGGATCGTGCTGAAACCGCGTACACGTACCGCTACGCCTCCGCCGGGCATATTATCCGGGATTACGTTTACGCCGGACAATTTACCTTGCATCATTTGATCTACACTGGATACCGGGGTATCTTTCAGGTCGCCTACCTCCAGTACGGAAACAGCACCGGTAAGGTCTTTTTTCTTCTGTACACTATAACCTACCACGATAACCTCGTCTAGGTTCTGGGTGTCATCCTGCAATTGGATCGTGAGGGGAGAACCATTCCCGGCTGGAATCTCCTTGGTGTTATAACCGATATAAGTAACGACCAATATGCTTTGCTTGTTTTGCAGCGAGAGAGAAAATTTGCCGTCAAAATCGGTTACGGCTCCATTTGTAGTCCCTTTCTCAATCACGTTAGCCCCGATAATTGGTTCTCCGTTCGTATCGGTGACTACGCCACTTACCGTGAATGTCTGTTGGGTGATCGTCATTCGTCCAGTAACGTTTGGCAGATCCTCCGCTGGTGCCGCATTGATTGGCTGTAAGTATGCTACGCCTAGCAAAAGAGCGGGAATCGCCATCGTAAAGTAATTTCTGTTGTCCATCCTTTTGTCCTTAAAATATATTAGAATTAATCTATTTTTTCAGAACGCAAAGGACGTGTGATTGTATTACGATGATATGTCTATGTTATTAAAAATGTGTTCACGATTGTATTGCCTTTCAGTGATATGACGATTAGGCTACGATTACAAAAATGATGTCGGTTGTCTTTTGCGTATTGGTTAATGACGTTTTAGTACTAGTGAATAAAATGTAAGAATTATGAAAGTAACTCATTTTAAGAAAGTAAGCGAAACAAGTGGTGTGTGTGTCCTGTTAAGATTGTACTTATTTATAATCGAATAATTTATACTGTGCGTAGTCTTTACGAGACATTCAAGTAGCCTGTGAGGGCGAAAAAGCAGTAATATTAATACTAGTGTAATAAAATAAAGTTCATTCAGCCTGTTCTTCTGTGAAGAAAAACAGGCTGTGTTTTTATTGCTTGGCAGGATCTTCGTCTTTATTCCACTTATCTCGCATTCTCAGACGTTTGACTTGCAGATAGCGTAGAAGGATGATGATGACGAGCGTAGCGCCGATCATCAAGAAATATTCGGTATAATTATTCCCCGAATTGTTTCCCGGCCAGCCGATGATACTCATTACGATTAAGTAGACAAGTAAGGCAATTGTTGTGATGTTGATC